>Ga0307515_10003333_pt1 | contig 33926 bp, 27 predicted proteins | sample 17_EM_MG_FD_194513 | JGI IMG/M metagenome (GOLD analysis project Ga0307515, IMG submission 194513) | Populus trichocarpa ectomycorrhiza microbial communities from riparian zone in the Pacific Northwest, United States - 17_EM | ecosystem: Host-associated > Plants > Roots > Unclassified | place...
TGACAGCCCCTTAGTCCCCTCCGCCTCCGGGCTGGCCGGCTAGATGGCGGAGCTCCACTCCTACTACCCGTCGTCCCCTTCTGACAAAAGAAAGAAAGCATCCAAAAGTGGCAAATATATATCATACGAAGGGAAAGGGATGAAATCAAGGAGAGCCTACCGGCCCTTACTCCTCTGCCGCCCGTTGCCCGCCAGCTCTTACTCCTCTGCCGCCCGTTGCCCGCCAGCTCTTGCTTCTCCGTTTGTCTTGGGCGGGAATTTCCCGACATCCGTGGCCGCCATGAAGTCTATCACCGCTTGGTCGCATTTCTCTATGGAGAGCAGCTCAGAGACTTTCAAGTGTCGGCATCTGCCCGCTCTCCATCCTGTCGCTTTTCCCACCTCATTCCCGAGCGTCTTCTGCTGGTCTTTCCATCGGCTGCAGTGGCGGAAGAGATGTTCCCGTGTCTGGGCTGTCCTGCTTCCGCCGCTGCACCACCAGCATTTGTCATCGTCTCGGTGTCCGAACCGCTTTAGGTACATGCCCACTGGCGCGTGTCCGGACTTCAGTCGGTAGAATCTGGCTGCCAGAGGCTTCACGCTATTCATTGAGATGGGTCTCTTGCTCCTAGCTTTGCCTTTCAGCCTGTAGCCATGTTGTTTGCTGCATTTGTCGGCCTCCCACTCAGCCTTCGCCGCCGTCTTTGCTTCAGAGATTCGTCTGGTCATGTTTGCGGGCGAGGTGTACACTCGTTCTCTCACTGTGACTGTCCTGCGGCCCTCTCGTGCTAGATTCACTTGGCGGTCTGCTTCCTCATTTCCGGGGATGCCAGTGTGTCCCGGGACCCAGTGGATCTCTGTTTCAATACCGGCTTCGCGAAGAGTCCTCGCGCTCCAGTCAATCCACCTGGCTAGCGGCTGCCCTGGCCCCTGTTCCAGGTGCTCCGTTCGTCGAATGGCCGCTTGTGAGTCGCTGAAAACAGCTACTTTCGTTACTCCGTGGGTCTGCAGTGTGTCCCACTTCCTCACTGACTCCCGGAGTGCGAGTCCGATTGCCCACAGCTCTGCATCGTAGACCTCCATTCGTCCAGTGCCCAGGTGGCTGCGGAAGGCTTTCCAGCAGACTCCGTGCTTGCACACTGCGGCGGCTCCTACTCTGCCGTCGTCGGATCACGACCCGTCCGTCCACCGCATCCAGACCCCTGCACCTACTTTGGCCTCTCTTTCGCTCGCCCCGCGGATCGCCTCTTTCTTCGCCGCTGTGTCCTCGCTCATTATGACTGTCTTGACAGCTGGCTCTTCGTCAGGGTTAGGCCAGCGCATGGTCTCTGCTTCCCGGCCTGGCTTGTGCTCCTTTGTGATAACTCTGCATATTGGTGCGCCAGATGTGGGGTGGTCGTGCACTGCCTTTGGTTTGGAGCCTTCGCACACGCTTGCGAGCCTCGCTGTGAATCGTTGCCGCCTGGCGTCCAGGGCTACTGGCGCAGGAGTGAGCCCTGATTCTCTCATAAGTACGCCCATTGGGGTCATGGGGAGGGCACCCAGGGTTGATCTAGATTACCGGTTGAGCAGGAGTTGAAGGTCCTCTCGTCTGCAGATCTCTCTCGGGTCCCACCAGAGCTCGCTTCCATATAACGCAACGGCTTGAACGCAGGCTATCTGGACGGCTCTTACTCGCTCTGGAATGATTCCATGCATCTTTGCGAGTACGCGCAGTCGGGCTTCTGCTGCCCTGGCTTTCTTCATGCATCGGTTGTGATGCTCTTTGAATGTCAGATGGGCATCCATCCGGACTCCCAGCCATCGTGTTGCCTCTTTGTTAAATCGGACGAAGCCGTCTCCTACCTTGATTGTGGCTGTGAGTTTTGGCTGGACGTGTTTCTTGTGGCCTCTCCTGCGTGTGAAGAGTGCTGCCTCCATCTGTGCAGTGTCGAACTGGAGATCTCATCTGCTGGCCCACTCGATGCTCTCTGCTGCGCAGGCTTCAAGTTTTTCAACCACCTTGGTTCACGTCCTTCCCGGTTGCCACCCATCCGAGGTCGTCTACGAAGGAGAGGCGTTTGGCTTGCACTCTCTCTTCCACCCACTTTATCAGTCCAGCGGTGTGTATCGCAAAGAGGATCGGCAAGACGGGTGAGCCCTGCGGGACACCTGCTTCCACGGGGTGACTCTGTAAGACATTGCCTTCGATTACCATTTCCACCGTCCTCTCTGAGAGAAAGCTCTCGGTCCATCGTATGAGATCTCCATCTATCTTCTTGGCCATCATTGCATGGATCAGCCTTCCTCTCGCTACGCTTGGGAATGCTGCGTTGATGTCCATCAGGAGGACACCCGTGATGTTGTCTTCTTTCCACGTGGCGTGCGCTCTGTCGACCATGATGGCTGCAGCGTCGATGGCCGACCTTTTCTTTCTGCTACCAAATTGGCCGTCGCTTAGCAGTGCTCTTCTCTCGGCCTCGTCGGACAGCCGCGGCAGTGATATTGGGTAGTGGAGTAGAGGGAGATCTTTCATTCTTTCAATTTCAACTTCGTCAACCGCACATGACCACCGCACGTGCTACATGTGCCATTCGCTTTGATTGCAATACCACCAAGCCCCACAACGTAACCTCATCTGTGCATGCTGACTGTGTCTATCGGGACCTCCGCGTATGTCTACCCCGTCAATCGCAATAATGAACTGTCGTATGGAGGAGAGTGCGTACGGAAAGTGTCATATATACAGAGAGCATCGTACGGGGGGATATTGCAATTGAGAGCTGCCATAACTTCGTAGAAATGACCCCGGAATATCTCATCTCGTAGTTGTAGAAGTGTTGTCTTGCCTATACCACGGTCCTGTGACAACTCATAGCAACACTATACCAGGTTATCCATTTATCAACCGGTATGACGGTTGGGTTATGAAATGTAGGTTACCGTAGCCGGCTTTCGATCGTGCTATTCTTAGACTGAAGCAACAGCGGAAAGTGCTTTATAAAGCTAGAGTCAAATATGGAGCTTTTGATCTGCAAACCTTAGCCAACTCACACAGTTTCTCACTTTTCAGTCATCTCTCGCTCTGGATAAGAGCTTTGAGCTTTTGACACAAGCCGACTCGACTTATGCCTACTACTGGATAACTATACAGAAAGTACTAAGTAGATTGCATTCCGTTTATTGAAGAGGCTTGTTACAAGACTGGCCGTCGCTCGTACGTGGATTCTCATGCGGTTTTCTAATTCCCTTAGATGTGGATTAAATGTACTTGATTCTTGATTGATTGTATATCGTATCGACGAGGCCAGACGAGGGCATATATCTACGGTAGCCCGTGTACGCATTCTCCGGCAGTATCCATAAGCTCGTAAATGTGAGAAGGCTGACGATTCACATATACATGCAACACTCTCCACTCTTGTTACACTCTGACGAATAAGAAATAAATGCAACCATCTAAATAAACAAAGGAGATGAAGTAAGTGTATGTGCGCTGCTAATGACTCCCATTGTTGCTTCCTTAAACCCTGAGAAGTGAGCGGGGGAATACTACCGTAGCCTAAGGATGGCCATTTATAAAACAAAGACACCTATCTAATTCATCTAAACGAAAAGTGAAATAACCGTAAATCTAACCTTAATTTGGCCTCCTTCTGCTTCTGTTGAATATCCGGTGGTAAGAGTAGCAAAGGTTGGCAGCGAAGATATACCCGAGGATGCCCTGTGTATATCTTAAGTCAAATAATCTACTCAACGAGATTCAATTCTTGTGCTCTGAGATCGTGAACTCAGCGAGCCATTCTCGAGCGACAGCCAGTTTTGTATTTTTGGGGTCAATTGCTCTCGGGAGCATGAAGCACACCTGGGAGCAAGAAGTCCTGCACAGCTAGGAGCGCTGTTGGAACGAGATTTGGCCCGATGGCTTATGTGGCTTTCGGCCTAAAGCTGCGGGCATGAGGCCGGTGGCTTGCGGCCCCCATGGGCCGCCACCAGCCCCCATGCCTCGGAGCAGGTCCAGCCCCGGCAGTGATGCCCGGCATCAGTCTCCGGATGTGATACTCGGCTTCGCCGAGTATGCTATCTCCTTTCCCATATATTTGCCTGTCTTTTTCTCTCTCTTTGCTCTTCAGACAATCACTTTTGTACGATAGTCAATTCAATATCTCTATTCGTACTCGATTGATCTCAACAAGCGCATATAGTACGAATTCGGGATATTGTGCACAGCGCAGTACAAAGTTGCGCTACGCGGTATAGCGCCGCCTTATCAAGTATAAGGTTCTGCAGCTAGATGTTATCGAGCATAAACATCTGATTTTGACATTTGTGCATGGCGCTATGCAAAGCCAATCTTGACGAAAATTGGATACCAGAACTGTGTGCGTATATTGATGACTACTGATAATAGAGATAAGAGAACCCTAAGACTGTTACAGTGACTTTCCCGATGATGTGAATTGACAACTCCCGAATTCATCATGTTATTTACCACATCCTTAAAAAGCGGATGCATAAAGCCTGAACTCAGTATGTTCTGTATACAAGGGCTGTGGCAAATTTTTGCCATGGATACCTACGAACATTGCTAATGCTCATCAACAAATCAATTAGTTCTCTACAGCTAAAAATAGTGCAACAGCCTGATATTATTCCACCCATCCACCCCCAAACGCAACTACCTCCAGGAGGCCAAGAGGAACAACCTTACGACAAAAACAGAAAGATAGACTTCACAACATGGCGATAGACTTGAAATTATAACTTATAGCATACTATGCGACGGCGCACGTGCAGCCTCGCTGCTTGACTTCTTACTCACGGAGCATCAAGTAGCATACGGGGGGCGGTATCAGCGCCAGCGAGCTCTAGCTCAGTCTTCCGAGCTCTCTTCAATTTCAAACTGGTGTCAATTCCGTTGAAACCTTCCGGGCCAACTTCAAACCTGGAATTATCAGGTTTACCAGGGTGCGTGATGGGTGTTCGGGGTCTTTGTTCTGATTGCCTCAATGAAACTAAAGCTAATGACATGGTTTCTGGGGGAAAGTGTCCTGACTCGCGACGGGGTGAGAGGGCGGCATTTTCGATCGTGGTTGGGGTTATGCCTGAGGGATCTGAAGGAGTAGCCGTAGGTTGGGGAGGAGGCACCTTTGGCAGCCATTCAAGTCGCACTAGTGGAGAGGCGGCGAAAAGGAAGCGTTTGTTTCCCTCTTTATTCCGCGGTGAAAGGGCTTCACCAGACAATACAACTTCATCCAACAGTCCTCGCAGCAGTTCAGAATCTATAGCTGAAACGTTTTGGCCTGCCGACTTCTTACCACAGGATGTCCCTAATGCTCGCATCACTACTTACGGTTATAATTCCCACATCACTAAATTCTTCCAAGGTGCAACGAATCAAAATCATTCTATCAACATGCCGAAGATATGTGGAATGGGTTAGGGGACCTTCGGGATGGATGCGTAAGTATATTATCATGCATTTATGTTCAGATATTATTACCCTGCTACTTAGCCCGCAGTAATACTATTTGCCAATGCAGTTTGCTAACACCTAGCGAAATGCAGGAATCACGTCCGATCATCTTTGTGGCTCATAGCTTGGGCAGTATTATTGTCAAGGACGCATGTTGATTTCCCTTTCAATAAGCCTTGGAGACTAACTTTTTTCATTAGGTCTTTCGTCAGTCACAGGGAGAAATTTACAAGGAAGAGTATCGCTCTATCTCGCCTGCAACTCGTGGTATCATCTTTCTTGGTACGCCGCACCGAGGCAGCAGTATGCATCATGGGGGAGATTGCAAGGAGAATAGCTGCGGCTGTACATCAGGTGGACACGAAAAGTCCGCTGTTACAAAATCTCTAAGTTAACAGCAGCTCCCTAAATCTTCTGCAGAAAGATTTTAGCGTGATGCTAAAAGATTCAACATTGGGATTCATTCTTTCCAAGAAGCACAGGGGTTAAGTGGGGTTAGCAGCCTCAATGACAAGGTAAACGTTTCAGTTGGCCTTGTATGTGATACTCTAACTGTCGAAACCAGGTAGTTGAAGACGAGTCATCCGCTATTGGTGATGCTGCCGAATATACTGTAACGATAAATGCGAATCACATGGACATGTGTCGATTTGCTAATAGGGACGATGACGGTTATCGCAAAGTGAAGCCGGCGATTAGGAAGTATGTTAGGGACATTGAGAAAGAGACAGAAAGGCAGAAGCAAACGGAAATGGTACAGAGTGTGCGTAAGTAGACGAGACATCACCGAATGATATTTAGACTTGGTTTTACCTTCCACCACACGCCATTATCTGGCAATAACAAATACATTAAGTAATATTCCGTGACGTAGGGCAGATCAACGCCTCAGACAATGAGCAGAGAGGTATTCTATAACATCTAAATCATTCCGTGCTATTTTCCATACTGAACGGAAAATGGTGGCGAAGATACATCGTGGTCCCTGATTGATAATAGCGCTGATGTAAATGTGGATGGTTGGAATAGGTACTACCCTGCAATTCTGGAAGCGGCCGAAGGAAGTTATGAGATGATAGTGCCACTGCTTACTACTAATAATGATGTTAGTGTTAGGACTTAAGAGAGCACCTAGAACCGCTCTGCAGACAGTGTCTCACAAAGGTCACGTGAAGATAGTGCAACTTATCGACAATGGTACTGATGATAATACCCCGGGTATAACTTATAGAACGACTTTGCTAGCAGCGGCTGCTAGAGGTAATGAGAAGGCGGTTCAGCTTGCGATCGACAACGGTGCCGATGTTAAACAAGGCGGTCATCGTGGAACAGCGTTGCAGGAAGCCGCCTCTAGGGGTCTCGAGAAAATTGTGCAATTTCTTATTGACAACGGTGCCGACATTGATCAGGGCGGTCATCGTAGAACAGCTTTGCAGGAAGCGGCCTCTAGGGGTCATGAGAGGATTGTGCAACTTCTCATTGACAACGGTGCCTATATTGATGAAGGCGGTCATCGGGGAACGGCTTTGCAGATAGCAGTTTCTCGAGGTCATCAGACGGTCGCACAACTGCTTATCAAATACGGCGCACAAGAAGGAATGGTGGAGGAGAGTTGGTCCGATGGTAGCTGCCCTTGCTACGTCATAGTGCGTTTAAGCCGGCTAAATCATGAAATAGTCTCAATACCACCCAGTCCAACAATACCCTAAGTTAGTTTTGGTCGGGCAACATGGTTCTGGGGTTTCGCGATATGGGGTTCAAGCAGGCGTTGCACCGGCGAGTATGATTGTTCAAGAGGTGTTTTTTCGTATGATGGGCAATTTAATGCATGAGGATTCAAATGTATTGCTCAGCAGTTTAAATGGCCTGGGTTTCTCGTTGTGGATTAATATTCACCGCAGGGGTAATTTGATGTTTTATATATGTATCCATTGATAATTGACTTGGCTTATGATAGATAGTTTCGTAACCAGCGTTACCAATATTTACCCTATAGGGGGTTTGGAAAATATCAAAACCCTTATAAAACTAAAATTTCTGTATGTGGCTTATGAAATCCTCAGGGAGTGATTCTGTATGGCATTTGGGATTATTCGATTATAACAGCGAAAGTCCGAAAAAATTTATTAGAATCTCAAAAGAAGTATGCGAAGAAGAAGTATTGCAAGTATAACAATTTCAAGAAGTGTTCGAAAGGCAAGCATATACTGAGAAGAGGATTCGAGAGGAGATATTGTAGTATTCCGATTGATGTCTGAGCAAGTCTAAAGAACTGTTCTCTAACCTGTGAAACAGTATCTATATATACAATAATAAACGGGTGATTGTCCGTGACCATGGTCGTGGAACAATAACTGAAACTGGAAGAGAAATACTCTGCAACTGTACAACAATACATAAGAACCATAAAAGAATAAAACAGAACAATCTAGATGCGATCTTTTAAGATAAGCGCTGATAAATCCCTCTTCCAACGGAACCAAAAAGAAGGTTCTAGACAAGTTCTAACCGGAACTTTCCAGACAACCTAAACATAAAAAGATAACAAAAGTATTAAAAGTTATTAACACACCACATTATTCTTATCCATAAAGTACCATCTTATCGTAAGGAGAATACTTAAGAAAGTACAATATTAGTAAAGAGAAATGTAGATACTTCCGTATTTTCAATAGGGATGTTTCTCTAAGGATATAGTCAGATTTTAGTTTTATAAGGCTTAGCACTTTTATCGTACCCCCTATAAGGTAGGTATGCAAATCGTAAAAAGCAATTAACATATTGAGAGGAATCTGGCAAATGCAGTCTCGGATGTGTACGTCCACTCGGAAATTCTGAAGCCTGCTGATGAGAGATCCCGTAGATCATAAACATAGTCGGGGGAAAATTGGCCTAATATAGCTATTAAGACCCCTAAGAGAAATGTCAGATTTTGGTGTCGAGAGCACCCACGATTACTGTTGAGACAATAAACAAGAAAGAAGAAGTTGAATTGTCTATCGATACAAAGAGAGAGAAAACGGTAGGCTTATATACAAAGAAATGACTACTCGGCGAAGCTGAGTATCAAATTTGGCGCCTGATGCTGAGTATTACTCCCGAGGCTAGGCCTCCTCCTCGGCATGGGGCTGTAAGCCTCCGGCATCATGCCCGAGAGCCTTCGGCTCTAGCCCATCCGATCCAAAAGCCAAAGGAAGCCACCGGGCCAAACCCCTAGCCAACAATTACCACATTACAGAACAGCTGAAGTTGAAGGACTCACCGAGATTTGGATGGGCCTATGAATCCATCCACCCTAGCTGAGTGCGCATATATGCGTGCGAATGTATATATTAGCATAGATTCCCACGATAATAGACAATCGATCAACCATCTTCATCTAAAGTGAGAGAAGTGTGCCTCCACCCGTACCATCAGCCCCGGATACGGTCAGCTCGTGTCAGGTCTATATATACATGCAACAAAAGTGACCCGAGAATAATCGAGTGATGTTGCATGATGCTAACTAAATATGAATTAACCCCCTTACTCGCAGGGCTTGCAGCGCAACTACAGCTCGTGTGCAATGTTAATATGTCCCAAGTGGTATGTGCTGGATAGCACGTTTTACTACAAGTAAAGACGATAGCAGATATCGGTGGGTGTGTGAGCTGGAGCCTCAGCACTTCCGAACATTGGGTTTACACCGTATGACGTAGTCCTCCAGTCCCTGCTAGAGTGTGGTATGAGGGGTGTATGAAAGCTTACTTTAGCCTGCACGTGGAAAGTGTAACACGAATGGATGCAGAAGACCAGGTGAAAGAATTCGAAAAAATCAATGGCGCCGGAAAAGACGCTAAAGAGGAATGGTGGGCCGACACTAATAAGAAGCGTTGACGACAAAAAGCTGAAGGGTAATTCCTGTGCTAGGATGACGTTTTAATGACCTAAGTTGATCTCATTGTTGATGAGTTTGATGATTGATTGATGTAGTAACGTTATTGATTTTCAAAGGTTTGGTACTGTTAGGTTCTATTTCTTGATTGGTACTCGTTGGAAAAGCTCATACGTTGGTAATTAGCATCATTCAATTTTGGTAGGTCCGATGTGACGAACCGGGTGATAGAGTTGATAGACTATGGGATGGAGGAAGTGACAGATTAGATGGAGAAGATATCGGTGGGAGGGCCATGCAGACAAACTTACAGAGCTAGCCTGATTAGAGCTCTAGGGTTAGCAGAAAGGGTTGACATCCTAGGACTCCATGACCAGGGATGCGTTCAAGTAGCGACCACGCTATCCTACTCCATGTTTTTGTAGGGTATAAAATATATGGAACATTTAGCCTGCATGATAGGATCCATGATCTTTGTTGGCACGGGATTTGGCCCGGTGGCTTACAGCCCATGCCGAGGAGGTGGTCTAGCCTCGGCAGCGATACTCGGCATCCTCGAGTATCTCGCCTTCTTTCTCATATATATAAGCCTACGTTTCTCTCTCTTTGTTTGGTAGACAATTACTTTGTATGATAGTCAATTCAATATCTCTATTCATACTCAATTGATCTTAACAATCTTGTAAACACAACTACCAGTACCGTTTGGTTTTAGAAATGGATCCACCAAGTTAGAAACGAAGGGGGACGAGTAGAACATATGCACTATTACTCAAGGTAGGTGCACTCGTGTCCGCGGGAGTTCCAAGTATGCTTGTGGTCGGTTGCATTTGACTTAGCTCATCTTGCCAGTGTACTTGACTCCTTCGCTTGTCTCACAGTGTATTTGTAACTTGGTTCGACCGTATTATTTGATGGAAGTCGGTAGCGTCTCTCCGAAAACAGAGGGAGAATGAGGTTCTAGGAATCATCAACTAACCCTAAAATGTGTTGGTAGCCAATTGAATCTCAGTCAAAGCATACAATACCACCCAAATGCTGCAACCCTTTTGCAAAGGACAATACCGACTTATACCGAATAATACAGTACCTACTTAAACTTAGGTATGTATCCCTAGCCGAATAAATTGCCGCTTCAATCCCAGTTTGCATGGATTTTCGGTCCTAAGTGCATGTTGCGATCTGCGTTGTCTCATTCCCAGACTGATTTCGGCTAACACCCTCCTAGAAAAGGGAGAAGTCAAAAAGTCAAATTCCGAGTGCCGGCCCGAGTGCCGGAGAAACAAGGCTTCTCCGATTGATTGCAAGCAGATTCCGAAGGATTGGAGGTTTGAACTCCGAGAAATAAGACTGTCTCCGGTTGGTTACAATCGGTTTCGGATAACAGATAGTCTGGAACCGAAAGCCTACAGGCCAATCCCGAAAACCGAAGCTGAGTACGTTTCCAAAAGTTTATAAACCGCAAAATCCTATTAGCTAAAAAGTACTTCAGAAGTACCTAGCTCAGGAAGTTTATTTTTTCACTTAGCCAGAGAGATTGCGAGTGAGGCTAGATGTTCTAGTCCATTCACGGAGGCGGTTCCTCCGCGGAGTACCTAGTCAGTTCACGGAGGCCCACCTTCCGTGAATGAACCGTCCATTCACGGAGTCCGTACCCCACCTCCGTGAACTGACTAGTTCATTCATGGAGTCAATGAAAAATTATAAATAATTTATACATCATTGTGATCCCTACAATGGGATGCCTCTTGGATGTCCCGATGCAACCATAATTACACTGTTTGAAACCGGCTCATCTTCCTCATTTCCCTCCTCATTGCCCTCCTCCTCATTGCCCTGCTCCTCTTCCTCTTCCTCTTCTTCGCCAGTGAACCCTTCCTCCTCGAAGACCTCCTCATCCTCAGTATCCAGGTCTGGCAAATCACTGCTCTCATTGGCAGTATCGTCCGCAGATGTGGGATCAGTATCCACCCAAGCTTCTCCTTGTATATTAGCTTGACTGCATTTTAGATTGTGACATGACCCCGGTGGAGCTGATCTTGTGTTTCGTTCGAAATTGAAAGTTCCTGATGGCGCAGCAGAAGGTCCAGTATTTATACACTGCGCACCACCATCTCGGCCAGTGTTGTCAACCGTCCCGTTCGTCATGAGCTAGGACGGAATGGCGTCGTCTTTTTGAAGCCGGACGGCTGTTGACGGTAAATTTCCATCCCCGGCCGTCCCCGGCGGTCATCGGCCGACATCCATTGATGATATGCGAGTCATCATACATAATAGATATTCGGTTATAATAAGTACTTTTCTCCACTAGAAGCAAGATCCTTCAACATCTGCTCGATCCGAACCTGAATTCTTACTACTGATTGAGTCTAGAAATATAGATATATCTATTTATATCTTGTACCGCGCGCTCTACAGTTACAGTATATGTATTAATAGTAACCGCCCGATGTCGGCCGTTGACGGTGGATGTCGGCCGATGACGGTATTTTTGCCGTCCCTGGCCGTCATCGGCCGACATGCCGTCCTCAGCGGGCGAGGACGGGACGGACGGCCTTGGAACCATCCCTTCTGTCCTGCAGATATTCCGGACAGGACGGTCGACAACACTGATCTCGGCCATGGCAATGAACTGTGCACTCGGCTTCTGCTTTGAAACACTTGCAACAAACTGTCATGTAGTTTCCTTTACACCTACAATGTACTTGGATGAGCTCAGCAGGGGACTGAAGATGAGCAGCTTCTCAAAGAGTAACTTTTCGATGTCTACCCTTTTTGAATGGCGGAATTTGATGTGAGACGGTGGATGTAAGGCGGTCCATATTGTTAGTACGATAGAATCCGTGCAACGTACTCAATTGCGCTGCGCTGAACATACACGATTGATGAATGTACCCAATAGTACCACGTTGAGCATATGTGGTTGATGAATGTACTCAATTGCGCTGCACTGAATGTACGCGGTTGGGCGGATTGAATCCAGCTGGATTGAGCCAGCTGAGTGTACGTACATGCCAGTGCATGCACATACATGAGTGCAGAGCAGAGTATTTGTAATTTTTGACTGACTCCGCGAACGAACTAGTCAGTTCACGGAGGTGGGGTACGGACTCCGTGAATGGACGGTTCGTTCACGGAAGGTGGGGCTCCGTGAACTGACTAGGTACTCCGCGGAGGAACCGCCTCCGTGAATGGACTAGAACACTAGATATCTAGGTGCGAGACAAGGATCTACAGATTTAAAGCTATTAGAGCTTGCTTCCAAAGCTATGTACTCAGTTATGGAACAGGTCAAGTGAGTTTCTCAGCTCGTGATCTTGACGCCCCCAATTCTCGCCCCCAATATTCTAGCTATTCACTTTCCCTGCTTCCGCCGGAATATTCATTTGCAGGAGAAATGCTTAGATGCTGGGTTGGCGTCGGGATTGAGCATGTCGTCGAGACGGATGTTGGAGTCGAGGCTGTCGTTCGCTACCAGGGCTTCGTACTCCTCTTATATTGCTTTGTGCCAGTTCTCAGCGTCCGGTGATGCTAGGGCGTCTTCCAGCGTGAGGGGATCCCTGTTGGTTGGATTTGAGTCGGATCAAGCAGGGCCTGGAAGACCTTCTCGAAGTCGAATTGGAAGCCACCTCCTTCTTCCTGGCACGTTTCAGACATGGCAGCGAGATGGGATTCTCTTCGCTTGGCGCCTTATACTCATGGTGGTACCCAGCCTGTTGGAGCTGCTGTAGCGTTAGTGTAGCTCGGAAGTGCAAAAGGAGGTGCAAATATGTGGAGACAGGTTTAGACTGAGGGAGACATAGAGCAGGTATGCGCACTGGGGCGGAAGTAGGTAGTTGGGGCTTAAGGAAGGTAAAGAGAGGGGTATTAGAGCAGAAGTCAGAAGCAAGGTATGAACTGACATTCAACGTCAACGTTTGGCTGTGGTGTGCCGTCTGGGACGGTGTCAGACATGGGCTGGTCTTCGACCGTAGAGGTTGGAATCTGTAATCCGGGTCGAGCATGGCTCTACGGACGGTTGGGAAACTTGAGGGTATGACCCATGGATAAAGTTTGGTTTTAAGAGTAGGCCTAGATAAAGACTGAAATGTAAACTGATCTAACCTAGGGGTCTGTTCAACGGTGAAGCCCTGTATGGGATATTTTTCCCTAAATACCAGTATCACAACTCCGTACCGTGTCCGTGGACAAAGTCTGAACCTTAAACTTTATCCAATTACCACTCTTAAAACTGGACTTCGTCCTGGGGTCGTGGGACGAGTTACACAGTTGTGGGACGGAGTCGTGTTTTGTATATTCTTGACTTTCTACAAACGATAATTCGTAGCGGGAGAAAACCTAGACCCCAGAAGACTAAGCACCAGTCACGAAATCGATTCGCAATCAGTCGTAGATATCCCCGGATGGTGTCATCCGATTTTTTCCTCCACTCGTTTGCCGATCATTCCGAAGACGAAAACCTACAATCAACGCTAACTACACGAATAACACGCATCCCCTTCAGTTGGCTAGTACATCTATGGATTTCCACCCTATGTTATAATTCCCTCACTGCTAGGCATCCTCCCTTTCCACGCGTTAGGACCTTCTAGCCAATTCCGGCTTGTTGAGAAAGCTCACCTACCGTAACTCCTAGAAATCCTCCCTGCGGTTCTTCGGTATTATATCCAAACCCTGCGCTCGCGTTAGCCAGCGATGTAGCTATGTATAAAAAAACACCCGTCATGACCAGAACCTGCCTACCTTTACCTTAGGCGAACATCGTCCTTTGGAATGACCGATTTCTTCATCGCTATTCTCGTCGTTATGCAGAGATTCACCTAGTGCATGTTGGAGCATATCCACATCTGCCTCATTGTCGCTGTCCGCCTCCGGAGACATAGCTAGCGTGCACTGAAGTCTTTCCTCGTCTGTCCCCATATCATCAACCTCATCACGATTCTGGAGAGTCTTGGATGTGCCCTGCGACCTTTCTGCGCCATCGTTGTTGACATCGTTGTCGACATCGTGGCTGCTACCTAAGGTCCTGGATATGGAAAGCCGCAGCAGCCCATCATGAAGTCCCTCCATCAACTCGTTCTCACCCTGCAGCTGAAGTGATGCCGCAAGTTTGACACGCGATGCAACCAAGTTAGCGATGGCAGTTACTGTGAAAGGATGATTGTCCCCTAATGTCATCTGATTTGTATTAATAACCTGAATTAGTAGTTCCTCGGACTCCTTCCACCGCCCTTGATCCTGGTATATTGATGCGAGGTTGCTAATGCTTGTTAAGGTACTGGGGTGTTGTTGGCCAAGTACCTTTTTTTTCGTCTCTATGACCTGGAGAAACAGCTCCTCTGCCTCTTTCCAGCACCCCTGATCGTGGTATGTGAATGCGAGGTTATTCATGGTGATCAAGGTATCTGGATGCTCTGGGCCGAGTACTCTCTTTCTAGTCTCCATAACCTGTACCTCCAGTATCTCAGCCTCCTTCAACCGCCCCTGGCTCGACAATGTCGATGCGAGTTTGCCTAGGCTGGCAGACGTATCGGGATGCTCTTGGCCTAGCACCCTCTTTGTCGTCTCCACGATCTCGGTCTCCAGCTCCTCGGCCTCCTTCCACTGCCCCTGGTTCTTGTATGTCGATGCAAGGTTGCCCATGATCGCCAAGGTAAATGGATGCTCCTGGCCAAATATCCTCTTTTTTGCCGCTATAACTTGCAAAAACAGATCTTCGGCCTCCTTCCATCGCCTCTGGTTGGAGTATGTTAATGCGAGGTTATTCATGCTGATCAGGGTATCTGGATGCTCTTCGCCTAGTACCCTCTTTCTCGTCTCCATAACCTGCACTTGCAGCTGCTCAGCCTCCTTCCGTCGTCCTTGGTTTCTATATGTCGATGCGAGGTTATTTATGCTAGTTAAGGTATCTGGATGCTCTTGGCCGAGTACCCTCTTTTTCGTCACTATGGTCTGCAAATACAGCTCTTCGGCCTCCTTCCATTGCCCCTGGTTGCGGTATATCAAAGCGAGGTTGTTCATGCTCGTCAAGGTATCTGGATGCTGTTCGCCTAGTACCCTCTTTCTCGTCTCCATAACTTGCGCTTGCAGCTCTTCAGCCTCCTTCCACCGCGCCTGTTCCTTGTATGTCGATGCGAGGTTGTCCATGCTATTTAAGGTACCAGGGTGGTCTAGGTTAAGTACCCTTGTTTTGATCTCTATGACTTGCAAAAGCAGCTCTTCCACCTCTTGCCATCGCTTCTGGTCCTTGTATGTCACTGCGAGGTTATGCATGATGGCCAGAGTATCTGGATGCTCTTCACCTAGTATCCTTTTTCTCATCCTCATAACCGGCACTTGCAGCTCCTCGGCCTCCTTCCACCGCCCCTGGCTCCAATATGTTGAGGCGAGTTTGTCTATACTAGTTAATGTATCTGGATGCTCTTCACCTAGCACCCTCTTTCTCGTCTCTATAACTTGGAGAAACAAATCTTCAGCCTGCTTCCACTGCTCCTGTTTCTTGTAAGTCCATGCGAGATTCCCCATATTGACTAAGGTATCTGGATGTTCTTGGCCGAGGACCCTCTTGAATGTCTCCATGACCTGTACAAACAACTCCTCAGCCTCCTTCCACCGTTCCTGGCCCCGGTATGTCGATGCGAGGTTATGAATGTTAGCCAGGGTATCTGGATGCTCTTGGCCGAGTGTCCTCTTTTGTATCTCTATGATTTGCAAATAGAGCTTCTCAGCCTCTTTCCACCGCCCCTGGTCGTGGTAGACCAATGCGAAATTACCCATAACAGCTAAAGTATTTGGATGCTCTTGGCCGAGTGCCCTCTTTTGTATCTCTGTGACTTGCAAATACAGAACCTCTGCGTCCTTCCATCGGCTCAGGCCATAGTATGCCAATGCGAGGTTGTGCATGCTGATCAAGGTATCTGGATGCTCTTGGCCTAACACCCTCTTTTTCATCTCTATGACACGGACCTCTATCTCTTCGGCCTCCGTCCACCGTGCCTGGTTCTCATATGTCGAAGCGAGGTTACTCATACTGGTTAAAGTATCTGGATGCTCTTCGCCAAATGTAATCTTGAACATCTCCATAACCTGTGTCAACAGTTCCTCAGCCTTCTTCCATTGCCCCTGGCCCTTATATGCCAATGCCAGATTATGCATGTTGAGCAAGGTATCTGGATGCTCTGGACCGAGTATCTTCTTGAACGACTCTATGGTTTGTACAAATAGCTCCTCTGCCTCCTTCCACCGTCCCTGTTTCTCATATGTCATGGCGAGGTTCCCTATGCTGGCTAAGGTGCCTGGATGCTCTTCGCCGAGTACCATCTTTTTTGTCTTCATAACCCGCAAAATCAACTCCTCAGCTTCCTTCCACCGCCCCAGGTTCCCATATGTCAAGGCGAGGTTGCCCATGCTGTTTAAAGTAGCTGGGTGCTGTTGTCCAAGCACCCTCTTCCGCGTCGCCATGACTTGCACCTCAAACACTTCGGCCTCCCTCCACCGCCCCTGCTTCCAAAATGTTGACGCGAGGTTATTAAGGCTAATCAAGGTATCTGGATGCTCTTGGCCATGTACTTTCTGATACGTCACCAACACCTGCTTCTCCAGTTCTTCGGCCTCTTTCCACCGTCCCTGTTGGCGCGATGTCGATGCGAGGTTGGCCTTGCTGATCAAGGTAGCTGGATGATCTGGGCCAAATAGCTTCATAAACGTCTCCATGGTCCGGACACAAAGCTTTTCAGCCTGCTTCCATTGTCCCTGGCCGAATAATGTCGCAACGAGTGTGGTCATGATTTCCGCAGCCTGGACGCTCTGAGCACCTTCTGTGCTCTCCAAATGTTTTAAAAGCTCTTCCTGCAAAATCTGTGCTTCCACCCACTCTCCCAACAGGCTGTGCGAGTTTGCCAGCTCAGAGATTGATTGGAGATAATACAGATGACGGACTCCTTCTTCTTCCACTATTTTGTCCCGGATCCGCATTCGCAGCGCTTTTGATTTCTGAAATTCCCCCAGTTCGTTCAGCAGATACCCGACGATCCTGTGTAAATCCATTGGTATGAAGTGGAGCTCCCCAAACGCTTGTACCATATCGCCAACTTCTCTTTCATGCACTTCCAGGGCGTCCTTTAGTTTTTTCAATCCCCAAGTACGATATTCGTGGACAATGTCGACCGGAAGTAAACGCCCGTTGAACTGGCGCATTCTCCCACTCTTCCAACTTGCAGGCTGTACCGCTTCTATTTCAAACTTCAAATCCTCAAGTTGTTTATTACTTCTTTCTAGCCATATCTGGCATTCATTATCATTTGATTCGACACCAAATCCAACTTGATAACAAAAGGCAATCTGGAATGCGACACTGGCGGCAAAGGGTTGGTTTCGATTCGCGAAGTAGTTGTGTTCGAGGCTCTCTCTGATTTGTATCCGCACACGGTAATCGGCTCCCATGAGATCTGCAAGGTCTTCGGCAATCTTGAAAACTCAGCTATAATTTTTAAGAAATATGGTCGGGGTTAGATAATTACCCGGTAATCTGTAGGCGTTGAGAGTGTCGTAGTTGTCTCCGATGGTGCCACTGTAATGGGTCCCAATGTAGGTCTATACTACTTAGTGAATGGCCTCGAGTTGGCATGATCATTCTGAAACTTACTGTTCCTGGTTGAAGAGATGTACTAGCTGTCCAAGATCAGACGCCCGTTTTTCAGGGTCTAGCACAACAGTTAAACTGAAAAACTCTTGTAGACGCATCCTACACTCGACATTCAAGCCTGGCATTGATTCCATGTATTGATTGGCAATGTGTTCCACTTTATCATCATACTTGAGCTGCTCGAGTGGTGTAAGGGGCCCAGTTGACGCGTCAAATAAGTATTCTGTACTGGTGCGTGGAATGTGTGCGCTCCCGAACAGAACCCAAAGACATAGCATACCAAAGGAATACACATCTGCCTTTTTGGCTTCTGTTACGGTAAACTGCCCGAAATGATGCTCAGGAGCATTCCACGGCCTTGACTTCGGTAGAAAAATCGTTGCAGCTTCATCCGCCGTGGGAGTTTCACCCCCAGCAAGAGTCTTACCCGTGGAAACGCTCATAGTGGAATACCCGAAGTCGGCCACCTTTACTGTAGTCTTGCCGGTTGCGTCCTTGAAAACTAACATGTTTTGGGGTTTGATGTCGCCATGAATGACCCCTGTGTCCATGTCAGACAACCCCCCAAAGATAAAAATCATCTTGAATAACAAACCATAAGTATGCAAGGCCATGACGGCACATCCAATGTCGGCGCAAATTTTGAGGCGGTCATCGATCGACATGTCCATGCCCTCACGCGAGTTCATGAACTGTTGTAGATCCCACGCTGCTTTTTCAAATACGAGTACAGGGACAGCATTCTCCGTTATCCGCTGTATTTCCCAGCAAATTCCTTCGAGGTTGACTATATTCGGGTGACTTTGAATAGAGGGTTGACTCAGAATGAGTACCTCTGATATTAATGGTAAAAAGTCACTGTCTGGCTCTCGGGAGCTTGGATCTTCATCCACGTGGAACCGCTTGAATGCAAGCGGCATGTCGGTGCTAAATGTAGACTGGCTTATCGTTCCAGAGCCACCTTTGCCGAGAGTACCGAGGGCAGGCTGCCATGTAATGGGGAGGAAGTCGACATTGCATTTTTGGGCAATGGAAAGAAATGTAATAAGATCGCTTTGGGGGTCCTCGTTCGCAAGATTTGTGGAGGCGGAGTAACGGGTAAATATTCCATCGGAATGCGTTGAAAACATGGTAGAATAATAGCGGAAGGTTTTACGTAGTCTCGTATGTAGTCAACACCACCTTTCAGACGTAATAAAAAAGCATGGAAAAGGTAAGCGGTACATACCAAACAATGGAGTGTGTTTATGGCGACTCTTTGTTTAATTGCCACTCAACCGAAGTATTAATACACGCAACGGATGAGGTAGCATAACCCAAATGCTTATCGCAAATCTTAGCCGAAAAATTCATGAAATCAATGAAGGATGTGTGCGGGTAACACGAAACAGCGCACTGCCTCGTGCACATGCATAAGTGACCGGGGTAGGTAGCTACTACTTAGTTATTCAGCTGTACTCTACAACGCATTGTAAAACTTGATTTTATTTTAGGCGGAAACAGCACTCGGTGTAAGCTGCTCAGAGGTCTGCAGCTAATGATCATGGCTTCTTTGTGTGTACAACCCGGAGCGCAGGCGGTAATCCCTCACCCTTGATCATGAAGGCTAGATCGTGGAAACTAGTTATTCCATTCCCCAACTCTACCACCACTCTCATTATCATGGTCCACATCACATTCTGGCAATGCCCAGCACACACCGCCGCAGTTATCTGCCATTCTTGCCGAAACTGTTGCTTTTCTTAAGACTACCTTATTAATTCTTATAGTAATAACCTAAAGACCTAGAGATAGCGATATACAGCAGGCAGTGGTCAACCCAGAGCTCATCCACCAATTTCTTCCCCGTAGGCTCTCTGACTACAGTCTGAGAGAAACCCCCTCCTCAATCTCGTAGGGAAAAAACTTTCTGTGAAAATATAAGCTTCCCGAGCAAGGTACTTCAGCAATGCTTTCAGCGAAACCGATCTCGCTATCGAAAAGCTTTTGAAACGTACTTAAGCTTCGGTTTAGAGAGTTGAGTTTCAGCGATACGGCGTTAGCCCTTTGGCTTTGGAGTTGCAGATTTTGTAGCTAATCGGGGATGGCCTTATTTCTTTGGGTTACGAGTTCTGCCCTGCTTTTATCTTTCTAATCTGCTCTAAACTTAAAAATTAGTTAAAGATGTAGCAAAAGGACATCGAATAACTTTAAGCCACATTGCAGTTACGGTTCAAGAAACAAACAAACTCATTCTCAGAAACCTATTGTAAACAATGGGAGCCTGCCTTATGTGTCGGGTTGCAAATTTTCCCATCTTTGGAAACCTGTTGTAGCTCCCCTTCTCGGGGATTTATGTTTGGCGTCAGCTGAACTTTATTGTGCAGCCGGGAACAACCAATAACATGCTGTCGGAAGAAGCCGTTGTCATTTGTAAACTGTTACACAACCGAAATCCCTCAAATTGAGGCTGTGCATGCCAGCACCTTATCGCATGCAAGCACCTTATCGCGAACCCTGTACACAGCCGGGCGATCGACAATGCACCCGCGCAAGGCGCTCGGAACGCTAATCACACAGCCGAAATGCTAGCCGCTAACACGGGATACCTCCATAAGGCGTCAGCGTCACATGGCAGTATCTTACGATTCTGCCTGGCGTATTTTGCATATGCATATGCATATGCAGAGCCCCACCACATACTATCACAAATCACAATGATCCCCGTGTTCTCGTTTCTACTGCAGGGCACATTGTACTACATGGTCCTCTTGCAGCTGTGCGGGGTGTGGCCGTCTTGGCACGGCAGACAGCATGTGATCGGGAAACATTATCCGGTGTGGAATACGGCTAAGAACAAAACGCTGCAAGAAGGGATTATGGATGCTGCAGGGAATAGAGCCATCCTACCACCTTGAAGATCCATATAGTTTTAGTTGTGAACTACGAATCTTGGCGGCCATAGCCTCGCATTACAGGATGCAGATGTATTGGAGATTCAAGTCTAGTTGCCAAAGTTGGAGCCAAAATCACTATTTACAAGGCGCACTGGCTTTGCCACCGGTGTTATTCTGCAGCATTACACCTCTTATCACTAACGGCAAAATTGCTGCCTACCGTGGGCCAATTTGTAATGTACAATCAAATTCTTGATTTTGAAGGTGGCAGGATGGCTCTAATTTGTATACAGCGACTCTCATTCATAAGAAACGCCACAAAATAATAGGTTGCGAACTGGAGTCCATGGCTGTAGGCTGCCGTCAAATCATCATATTTCAAATACACCTGTCAACACGGACAATAACATTGCCGGCATCGTTACCACCGGTCGAAGGAATCCGAAATCCAGTAATGTCTCCGCTTCAATGTAACATACACTCATACAGTTCATGGATGTGTCACCAAAGCCTAGGGATGAAAACAGCCCGTCTCGTCCGTCCGAAGGCTCCTCCAAGCCCTTCAATAGGTAGAGAAATCTAGGACTATTTGTCCTAGGTATTATAAAGCTCAGACAAAAACCTGGCGGGCTCTGCACTCAGTCGAGTTGTTACTGTAAGTTCTGGAATGAGGTCACCGATACACTGAGTCACCGAGTAGACTCACCCGTACTTATTCACTATCACTCACTCACCATTCGGTACTCAGCACTTCAAATACCACTGTATCGTCTCCGTGGAACCTCCAGACTCTTTATGTACATAAATGAATAGACTCTACCCTTATATAGTTCACCGTCGATTGTGACACGAGTGATAGCGCGTGATCGAACGATGGATGGTGACCCAGCATGAGCAGCCCAAACAGCCGTTACAGCGCTGAGCTTCACATGTATGCAGATGGGTACTTGTGTTAAGCCCTAAATGGAGCCAATTTTTGGAATTAACTAGAAACCGAATACGTCCGTTCGAGTGATGCAATAATTCTCAGCTTTCGTTGGGCAATATATCCAAGGCACTAGACCGCGGGAATCAACGCTACTGTACTTATTCCGCGCTTACCTGAGTATTATGTTAGAGACATGGTTAGTGTTTCGCCATAACGGGAGTCGTAGGGGTTGGAGGGGTACATGGACAAGGACACAAAGCTTGCGCAGCAGGAGGAAGCGCAGGAGTCAACTCAGAGATGTACCCGGGAATCAGCTTTATCATGACGTTTGCACTTTGTTCTAGTGATGTAGGTAATCGGTTTGGGGGAGCCTTACCATATGTGTGTCGACCGAAGCAGTTTCTAAGACGTTCAAAAACTACAATCTCCCATGCTCAGAGCTCGGGGATGAAAATACGCTTATCACTACTCATCAAGTGTTTGCCGGTATCATGCATGGCTACTATGCTGATGCCCTGTATACACCTTCATTTCGTCTCTCCTCTTCATTGACTGATTAGATTCTGCCAGGTATGCGGCTATCTTTTAGACCGGTAAATGCTTCATGTCATCACTATCATCATCTATCACTATCACCGGAAGTCGTGTCAAAGGGCTTTACCATACAAGAGATGTGTCTGCCTGCGTCCGGTGTACGGATAGTACCATCTTATTTCTTAATGGTGTGATTCCGACGAGGTGAACACTCAGGTTATAAGAAATTTGGAGGCAAAGTGAGGCACTGGTACATTGTCCAATATACATTATCTCAACTGGTAGCAATCAAAATTTGACATTTAGATATCATTGGATACCTCATCACAGTGCCTAGGCTTTGACCCTTAAGCTGGCCGTGTGATACTGAGGGGAGTTTCAACAGGCTAAATGTTTGCCAATCGGAATCATTCCAGGTTTCAAAAATCCCGCGTATGTCTGCTTAGATCTACAACCAACACAACTCAAAACCGCACGCACGAGCGCATTCTCCAGTGCACACATAGACACATTTCTAAGGGTACTTCCAAGCGTACTCACGGACACACTCTCAAGCGCATTTGTAAGTGCACCCGCAATGGCCTCGTCTGCCATCCAGTCCACTCAGAGAGAGAAAATCTCACCACCATGCCTCCAGTCCACCTACAAGTGCACCTATCACCGAGCCTACAGGTTTACCTACAAGTGCACCTACCGCCGTGCCTCCGAGTTCACTTCCTAGTACGCCTACAGCTACGCATCAAGTACACCTACCGGTTTACCTACCATCTTATCTTTCAGCCCACTTTGCCATACCACAAAGTCAAAGCCCACCAAGAACAGTCTGTAGACGGCTCTTGGTCGCTGGCGATAGCCTGCCAGCGATAAAGCCGGATGACAGACTACACTAAGAAACTGCTCACCATTTTCGAATCAAGATTTTGGCACTGACGTTTAGATTATTTGCATCCTACCTTCATAATTACATATTCATCAATGACTACACACGCTCACAACAATTGGTTTATGGAATATAACTATAACCATAATGTACGGTCAAGGCTTGGAATTTCACAGTAAAATTAATGTCATCGAGTGATAGATCGTGAAGTTGTGACAGTGGCAAAAGATGCGCGGAGTGCAAGCCATCCGCCGACGAATGGATGCTACTACCTATTGCAGAGGGTCACCGGAAGCAGTATAGGGCTGCTTTTGGGAATCTGCGGCTGCTCATACGGTCAAACATACTTAGAACCGACAGTCCGCAACGAAAACTATGGAAGGCTGTGGTTGGATTATGATGTACGGTATAAGCTTGGAATTTTCACAAAAACAATGAATAGTTAGACCAACACAATCCATCGTTACCCACAAACATGGGTGCCTTGTCACTACTTCCGCGTTGACCCACGTTCATCCGGGTTGATGAATTTGTGTCCAAGAGTGTATCGGTGGATAAAAATGGCAGCACAGGCAGGATCATTGGGGTTCTAGTTGGAGAGGAAATCACATGTTTTTATTCCATTCCAATGGTAGGTTCTACAATTCGACAGCTATTCTACAACATATTTGCGTTTCCACTGTTCTCGGTTGCGAGCGACTACGTGCTTCTAGCTCTCATAACTGCCACTGACGCAGACCATCATTCTCCGCAATGATGTCGTATGGTGACGCATCTAGCAGATACTCAGGTTGACAAAACCACATCTCAGGATGTATATATAAAAATTCCATCTGTACGTGTTTGCATCCTGAACGTTGTGAAAATTCCTCTCGTATACCTGAAACCTCGACTATTCTGCTGCAGATTACATCATACACCGTTATTTCACTACTGAAACTTCTCTACTAGGTGAATAAGGTACAACGGAGAAACCCTCATAGAGGAGATGAAATGTATGGGTTATCCTCATCGCATTTGCCCTAGAACAGAATCACCGTCTTTTGGAACTATACACAGTGCGCTCTACATTCACGGTGACGTACCGTAGCCTATCACGGTATATATAGCCCTAGCAACGGTGTTATATCACATGCCCTAAGATTGACACTCTCACTATGACGCTCTTACCGCGCTCCACCGCAGTGCCAGTGCCTGGCACGTGTTCAATGTCAATGTGACCTCTATGTTAGTCTCAGATGTCGATGTTAGAGCTACCCGGCATGCCAACGGTAATGGATAGCGTGGTGACTGTCATAGTTCCCCGGCTATAACCTCAAATGTGAATCATTCAATATGAAGGATTCAAAGATACAAAACACCCATATCAGAACTCTGTGTTTTGACGTTGTTCCGGTCCGTTGAAATGAGTCGGCAATGGTGCTACTTAGCAACGATCGTTAATGGAAACAGTTTTTAGTTTTTATTCAAAATAACGCACTGGGGGACGACATTATTCAACATGACCTCTTGAACCCTCCGTCAGGTGGAGAATATTATTGGAGCAGAAATCCTCTTATATGGAAAAGTAATTAAGAAATAACAGGTTTTCATCATTAATTTATCAGATGCATGGCTCCTTTGTGCTTCTTCCTATCACATGAAAAAATGGGGGTTTAAAACACTATTAGTACCCTACTTTATATGGTGTGGATTTGCTATTTGACCGTTAATTGTTAATAACGATTGTAGTAGCATTAAGAACGGTTGAAGAATGGTCGTCCAATGGTATAATATCAAAACGGCAAGTATCTCATAATAAAGTCTCTACTTTTTTCTTGTGGTATCTTGGTTTTGTTTGAAATTTGTGAATGACAAACGCCAAGGTTGTCATTGGCGAGGGGAAATCGGGTACTGCTATACTCTCGTTAGAGTGAATGCAGAATGATTAAAACAAACAAACAAGTTTGTCATTGGCGACACATCAATTGATAATGTGTGAGCCATTAATCCTGACATGACAACTATTATAAAAATGGTAACTTAACATGCAACATCACATTTTTATAACTGGAGTGAAAGTAAACATTAAATACGCAACAATTTTCTAAATAGTTTGCTTCGTTTTAACTGCTATTTAGTTTAACATATTTGGTTATACTGCATAATATGATCTCCCGGAGACCTAGGGTTATCCTGAATGAAAGCTGAACAAGTTCTTTCGAGATGATTGTGTACAAGCATGGTACAGAGATCGGCAGAGGAGTAACTGAGCCATAGATGTGCCCCGGAGATTTCTCAAACAAATCCGTTTATCTTCGGCTTTTTTTTCCCAGGTTATGGGTTTTGGTATCCCTGTTCTGCGTTTTTGTGGGCATTAATTTGTGGCGACTGCAATGCGTGTTTCCTTGTCAGGCATAGGCAGCTGCGTGAAGTCAGCACTTAGGGCCTTCCTAGTGTTTTGAAAATACGCCTTGGGCGGTATTTTTTCAGAATCATGATTTTGGGGCTTTTAGAGCTCGGATGTTGGGTACCGAACGCTCGCGGAGGAGAGTCGATGAGCGAACGATTGAGCGACACGACGGGGATGTGCATATCCGGCTAAACCAAAACGGAGAATTAATTTGACCCCCAACGTGGTGGCCAACTAAGATGTGTTGGAGGGATGACGACAGTGGAGCAGTAACTAAGATATGAACCTGTCAGGAACGCAGGAATGAGATAATCTGAAAAGGAGTGGTGAAGGACGGAGGATTATTTCTATTGGTAGAAGGGCTCACGGATACAACTGATAAGCCCTTCTCAGCATCGAGTAGACCACCTAGCCTGCAGTGTATGGCCCAATTGCTTACATGGAGGCGGAAGCTGGGAAAGGTATAAAATGCAGAGGAAGCTGGCTACCTTACTCGTCAGATTTTAAGTGTCCGCACCCCTGTAACCCTAACCGGTTATAGTGGGTGCGGGCACTTTAAAATCTGACGAGTTTGTTGGCATGTGCAGATATTGAGGCTGTTTTCGTTGGAGATTTGTGATCAGGCGGTGATGGAGCTCCTCGCGGCCACCGAGGTGGGGAAGTTCCCTGTACCACCTAGTTGAGTTGAGGTTGAGTCGAATCTAAGTCTGAGTTTGCGCTTACGTGTATCGCTCTCTTTCTTTCCATTTGTTTGGGTCATTGGAAGGGTAGAGGTTGGGGATCACCCCTACCTAGCTGGCTATCCTGAGGGAACGGAATCGGCACTGTCATATTCTAGAGGAATACAGTATGATTAAAACAAAAGTTGGCACGTTAGTATGGGATGACAGGGTGATCAAGCTTTTGCACCTTAATGAAATAGCTGACACTGAGAAGCTGACGGGCGGAAATGTTCCAAAATTCCTAAGAGCTCAGATCAGTCAGATATGGCCGTTAATCGTGCTGGTCTATGCTACGGGCAGCTTTGAACTTCGTGTTTTGACTGGTCTTGACATTTACGGTTCTTTCTCTGGCCTCTCTATAGATATTTACAGATGGTACCGGGGCCTGGCGATTTGAGAAGAAAGTCGTTCAACAACACCCAAAATCAGAACTGCTGAGTTACCAGACCCAGGCATCCCAATAGTTCGTCCCGTCCGGGCTAGACGTAGCGCAGGACGGGACTATGAATATCGGGGCGGAGAATTTTGGACCGTTTGAGACAAGGGCAAAAATATCCGGGACTATCCCCTACATGCGTGATTTTCTTAGATTTGTTGCACTTCCTATTTGGAATACCGATCCTAAGATTTGACCAATCAAATGACCAAGGATGGTTCAGACTGACATTAATTGACCAATGAGCTTTCAGAGCTGAAACTGCAACCAATCTAAGATAATCCGGTGTGTAAGGGATAGGGCCTACAGTGTTCGCGGCGATGGTAATACCAACTACAAAACTGAACTCTTAGGGGTGAAAACTATATCAACATACACTATATTGCCTGAGTGATTGAACTATGCTATAATTCGCCTCTTCCCTAATTATATTAGGTACAAATATTTAGGCAAACTATGTCTCGCTTCATGCCCACCGCCGGAAATACGGCAGGAGGTATAGCGTACTACTGGGGACACCGCTAGGAAGCCTGCATCCAGTAGCCACTAGTCCCCTGTAGGCCCCCATAGGAGCCGTAGTTCATAAATCCAGCCCTAGATAGACCAGGCCACTGAAATCATTCCCGAGGTGGACGGCGATGCCGGGCCCCGAAAGACTGTAGTCGCTCCATGTCGTTGGGCTGCATGCCCAGACCTCACAGATACATGCAGATAGTCATGAATATCTACCGTTTGCTTCCTAAGCGTTGAGAATGTGTAGATACCCAGTGATATCTACTACTATCTATGCTATGGTAGGTATCTTTCCGAGCATTGACCGGGCTGGTCTATGTTAAGGATGGCTTTCTTAGTGGCAACTGGGCCTGATTGGTCTACAAATGTATATATAGCCGGACGGTCGATTTGACCGCTTGGAGGCACTGAAAGATTTTTTGATATAGTCCGGCGGTTCGATGGAAGGGAGTAGTAGCTTGGTGGTGACTGGAGCGGTACAGGGTTTCAAAGGCCACCCTGACGTCTATCCGGGCCCGAGGTTACCGTCCTAGGTGAGGCACAAATCTATCACTCTAGGCCTGGGCACTGCATTGTTGCCGGCTGCAGCGGCTGAACAAGAATATAAGGCCCTACAGTGACCTGGGGCAGGTATTCCCTGCCCTAGTCTGAATAGTCAGGGGTATTCCTTGCCTCGCAGATTAGTCCGGGGGGCGGAGTGTGCTTGAATGGAGGGGGTGCTATTGAGGACCCTGGTGCAGTGGGAGTAGTGACCCATCATTCGGCAAGTAGAACGTAGGTGCCCGTATATTTGTGTATCTCGGTAGTGAGGGTAGTACATCAAGTATATACGGATGCTCTCAGTTGACCAGTTTAAGCCATAAGAGCGGAGATAAGTAGTTTACATAACCACAAGCAGCCGAATATAATATCCCTACTATATAACAACTTGTCTCGTGCCCGGTAGCGCCAAGTATCATTTTTTCTCGTCGGTTATAGCGTAGATGGTGGTTAGGGTTAGTCAACCCACGAAATTTGGCTGCTGGGCTCCAGACAAATAACATAAGGACACGAAATCAAATCCACGAAAATTTATCCAGCCAGAATATGGCAAGCTTGCGAGCAACACCCGCTTGAAGGTGCCGGAGGCGAGTTCGACCCAACTTTGAGAGAACCAGCAGTAGTATGGAATATTATTTTTCCAAGTACCGTTTGTTTGTTTGTAATGATATTGTATTCGGCCCTTACGGCCGTGACATATATTTTCCTTTCTTTTCCCGAAACTTTTTGAATCCACAAAGGAAACATGCAAAGTCGTGACCTCACCTGTCCCCTCTGGCTTGATATAAGACAGGACGCAATCCCAAGTCCAGATATGATAGATGTGGTACGATCGATCCCCCTTACTAATCCACAAACCCCGCATGCCATCTAATGCTGGATCTAATATATTGTAGGCCTGCTGTCTGTCTGTCAGTGCACTCCGCAAGCCAGGATCAAATTAACATGAGCGCTCTCTCCCGACAGTAGATACCCCGTCAGGAACCGAGAGCCTACGTATCCGGTAGTCGCTAGCAATGTGCCTAGATACTCACAAATCTACGACTACTCCACTACATCGAAGAGCTTCTCTCGCCTTCTCCCTCTCGCCATCTCATCACATCGAATACGAGAAATAACTTGAAACACGCAGGTGCGTACGTTGCATTGCTGCTGTATAACCTCAAAGTACAAATCGTGTGCCAGTTGTTTCAGATGCGTCGTACCCAATCACGATGCTAATACAGACAAAAGACCACAATAAATAGACCCCTCTCCGCGTTCTCTCCTCCATCAATCCGACCAGCCTTTTCCCCGTTAACAACTGCAAAAATCACAATGGCCGCAAACCCACCCGGAGAATGCTGTGGTGTCGGCCACATCCACGAGGGCATCCCGAAAGGTACCATCACCACTTTTGCCGGCAGTGAGTACCCTCCACCCCCTCCCTTCCCGCCACCTCTACTCACCCCATATCCCTAGTCAATACCTACATCACCGGCACGCCCAGCCGCAAAGTCATCTTATACCTCACCGACGTCATCGGCCACAAATTTGTCAACGCCCAGCTCCTGGCCGACTGCTTCGCCACCTCCGGGTACTACGTGATCATGCCCGACCTTTTCAGCGGCGACCCATGGCCTCTCACTCCCCCCGAGGGCCTCACATTGCAAGGGTGGCTGGTAAACCACATGCCGGAGCAGACGATGCCGATCGTGGACGCGGTACTGAACGGAATCAAGACTGAGCTGAAGCCAGAGAAGATCGGTGCCGTTGGATATTGTTTCGGGGCCAAGTATGTCGCCAGGTTGTTGGCCGGCGATATCGATGCGGGATTCAATGCGCACCCGAGTTTTGTCACAATGAAAGAGCTGGCCGCAATCAAGGGCCCGATGTCTATTGCCGCTGCTGGTGAGTTTTCTTCTACTATCTATCAGAGCAAGGGCTTAATACCCCGTAGAAACCGATGATATCTTTACCACCGAGCTCCGCCACCAGTCGGAAGCAAAACTAGCCGAAATCGGCGCGACCTACCAGATCAACCTCTTCTCTGGCGTTACCCACGGCTTTGCGGTGCGCGGGGACTTGAGTGCCCCCCAGGTGAAATGGGCGAAGGAGAAGGCGTTTGAGCAGGCGGTGGAGTGGTTCAAGTTTCATCTTTCCACTTAGGCGCCAACCTGTTGCTGTCGACTAAGGGCTCTAGTACTTAATATCAACAAAACACGTCAAAATTTCCAGGATAAAATTTCATCGTAGGGCTGCTTCAACACTTAATGTCAGTATTCACGATGTTCGATTTATTAGTTACTGGGATGCGTCAGGATAAAATTTTATTAGAAAATAACTACTCAAGTATTTTTTCAAACTCCCATATTTCAAACGTTTTGCATGATATCTCTCCAATACCGTAACAACCGAAAGCTCCCTTAGATTTAAACTATATAACAGGGTATAACATTTATTTACTTCATCTTTGAAATAATCCAAATTACTTTAACGCAAGTCATCGCGGAGAAATTAGACCTAGCACTCTTCAGAGGGCTTCTCCTGCTCAGAGGTTTGGTCGGCTGCGGACTTTTTCCTTTTTCGCGCCCAAAAATACGCTGCTGCCAATGTACATGCCATGATAGACACGACTATCACAATAAAGACCCAAATTTCTTTTCTCACCGTTATACCTGTAGCTCGTCCATTAACTGCATTGAATTGGATAAGTCCAGTGCTAAAGAATGACTGCCGTGCCACAAATACGTAAGCTTAACATTTCATAGTCTGAACTAGCAGAGAAGAAAACTGACCGTTACTAAGCTTACTGGTAGATAAATCGTTGCTATAAGGGTGGCAATCTTCATCGTCTTTGAATCTGCCTTAGATTTACGTGCTATGATGAGCATAGCCTTATTCTCACGAGCAGTTTCATTAGCTATTTCTTTCAATGAATCGCTGTTCACATGAAGAAGTTCGTCATTTCGAAAATCCATAATTTTGAAGACCTATATTACCAGTGAGCGCATTAGCCATCTGTACCGGTTCGTTTAGGGTATAGCACGTATGTGACATACCAGAACACGAATATCATCGGAGAAACTCAGGTGCTTTTTCACGTTACGGGTATGGCATGTCAACCTGAGTTTGTATTGCCGGACTTCTGACTGAAAGCGCGCATTGGTTTCAGGTAAAACAACCCCTCGTTTTTGCATTTCTTCGGCGTGTTCTGACAGAATTGAGGCGATATCAAGGTTGGATTCCAGTAATGAGCGTGCATTCTCTAGTTTCCGTCGTAGGTGAGTTAATTTCTGGCTATGCGACACATCGAGGTCGAAATCCCTATATTCCCTTGGAAATGATATTTTTTCATTCTATCGGATTTTTCTGAATTAATAATTGTCATAACTAACACATTTAAATGACCAAGATTGTTTTGCCCTAAATTGCAAGACATTTCGAGGAGGAATGCGTGGACTCACCATTGATGACAGCTCATTACCCAGATAGCCGACGTAAGCTCCCCAGTTCTTCTCACAAGAGCGTAAAAGGTGCAGATGGATGCCCATAGGATGATTGCACGGGGACGAGCTTCCCGCCTCACTATTGAGTCTTTCTAGGTGGCTTCTGGTTCCCCTCGGAATCTGGATGAGAATCCAAGTCGAGGCATTATTCTGATGGGAGAAATTTTGGTACACTGAACATTGGCGAGATGACCACGGATCTTGTTGATCTCTACCGTGCTCTTCAAAATGGTGTACGTTGTAACTGATCTCTGTAACATAGTCAGAACTTGAGTACCGACAACCATTCACTTCAAACATACCAAAAATTGTCGAGTTTTTACTTTCGTCTTCATGCACATCACGATAACACCCCGCGCTAAAATACTCTTCCGTCTTGCAGGTCTTCACGCTAAACTGGAAGACAGTCTCTAGATATTTTGGAAAAACCCGATAGAAGTGGCAGAGCTTCTTAAACAATTCGGATGAAATTTTAAGCCTTGTCCAAGAATTTCGTTGAGACATGATGCTAAGCACACACGATTAGCCTACCCCACAAATCTGATTGTTTCGAATTCAGGTTGCTAACAAGAACTTTGTTCTCACATCTTCTACCGCATCTCCGACCATTAAAAACTCTTCCAAGGAGTTAGAAATATCGACAGTTTTCTCTGTCCATTTGTCAGTATCTGCGTACAAAGTTGGCAGGGGCTATTTCGTCGAGATACCAGCTCCTTGGATAGAGACTTCCAATTTTATCTTGGACAGTTCAGTCACGAATAAAAATTCACTCTTCTGTTCCAGTTGCTCTCCCAAGTCGTATACATCATCCACCCATTGCAGAGAGCGTGGGAGTGCAGTAGGATAATTCTCACATCCGTGCATGTGATCCTTCTATGGCATCGACTTGGTTAATTCTTAGCTTGCAGGGTGGGGAGGTTTGCACTCACAAAAGTCATTGGAATCGGGATTGCAAGACGACCGTATGTTGCTCCTTTTCCGGGGTTATGTAGATTTTGGCAAGTGCAGGGATCTCTGCCGTAGTTGCTGGGATTAGGATGGCAGAGCCTCTATGCACTTATCTTGTACTCGACGTAGCTCTTGGCATCCGGCTGTGCATGAGTATAGTACATTGCCCCCAGCCTGGGAAGCTGACCCTAGATCGGACGCTGTGTAACGGCTCCACTCGAAAAGCAGAGGTGTCGACGCAAAGATCGACTCGACGCAAATGGTCACTAGCTGATCAGGTATGCAGTGTAGTATGCAGTGTAGCGTCATCGATCAGCCAACCTCAGCCCACATCACAAACGATCGCAACCAGCGAACTTATCCGGACAACATTGCGAGCACATTGTCATTGGCCAGTTATGCATGACCACGCCACGTATGCCCGTTGCGCTGCATGATTATGGTGAGATAGTGTTAAATGAGGTGCGGAGCTAGTGTAGATTAGAATGTCGATGGCTTTGTTGACGGAGCTCTTCAGAATTCACTCGCAAAGACGTGTTCTATATTTTGCGTGCGTTTAATAGGTCATACTTGTCATCGACAGCGACAGTGGCAACATAATCAACATAAACTTGTAAATATCACCACCGCGACTCCGGTAAAATTAACAGAAAAAAGGCGTCCAATTAGGAACTATTTAATTGGAGTCGTGCGTCGCTTTCGCTGTCAAAAATACGTCAATTTTGATTGCGTTTTATCAAGATCGCTCAACAAAATCACACCAACTTTGGCGACGGCATAGCCAAAAAAAAAACAAAGGGCATCACCTAAATTTAAACGGCTTCAAAATAATCGTAAAATTATCTATCAATTCACTCCTTAGGTGTACAATTCTTGCCGTATTTTTAAGTTGCTCTTTCGTCCATATTATATAGGTTTAAGTTGCATTATGTCTTAAAATCTCGCAATTTAGTCAGAGATTTGACGGTTACTGTTTAATATGCTAATATCTGGTCAAATGCATGCTTTACTCTGCGGAATCCTTAGCATATTCCGCGTTTTTTTTCCTTCTGTTACAGCACAAAAGCTTCGTACGTAATATACTTATTCGATTATAACAGCGAAAGTCCGAAGAGATTTATTAGAATCTCAGAAGAAGTATAAGAAGAATAAGTATTGCAAATATAGCGATTTCAAGAAGTGTTCGAAATAGAAGCATATACTGAGAAGAGGATTCGAGAGGAGATATTGTAGTATTCCGATCGATGTCTGAGCAAGACTAAAGAACTGTTCTCTAACCGGAGAAACAGTATCTATATATACAATAATAAACCGGTAATTGTCCGTGACCACAGTCGTGGATCAATAACCAAAACAGGAAGAGAAAAACTCTGCAACTGTACATAAATACATAAGAACCGTAAAGAATATAACAGAACAATCTAGTCGCGTTCTTTTAAGATAAGCGCTGATAAATCCCTCTTCCAACGGAAACAAAAAGAAGGTTCTAGACAAGTTCTACCCGGAACTTTCTAAGAAACCTAAACATAAAAGATAACAAAAGTATTAAAAGTTATTAACACACCACATTATCGTTATCCATAAAGTACTATCTTATCGTAAGGAGAATACTTAAGAAAGTACAAATATTAGTAAGAGAAATGTAGATACTTCCGTATTTTCAATACCCCTTCTCACTTTGATCCAAATATTTTTGAACATAAGTGGTCATTAACAT
>Ga0307515_10003334_pt1 | contig 33925 bp, 37 predicted proteins | sample 17_EM_MG_FD_194513 | JGI IMG/M metagenome (GOLD analysis project Ga0307515, IMG submission 194513) | Populus trichocarpa ectomycorrhiza microbial communities from riparian zone in the Pacific Northwest, United States - 17_EM | ecosystem: Host-associated > Plants > Roots > Unclassified | place...
TTTGTAGATAAGAGTGCTCCCCATAGATGCTAGGTCTTCCCGTGCCCGAAAGTTGAAGACTTGAGGTGGGGATACAAAAACAGGGCTTTATTGCGTCATCGGTCGAAAGTGAATGAGCGCAACCTTAAGGCAAGATTGAAGCTCGTTACTGTGTCGATGCGCGGAAATGCCGTCGGTCGGCAGTCGCAGTCCACTCCGGCTGATTGCAAATTTTGGATCTACAGTGTTCATACAAAGTGTCACTTCGCGCCACGTAGAGTAACCCTTCCATCGGGAAGTCTGCCGAAAAAAAAAAACGTTCAGCGAAGGAAATGACCTTGGGGAAGTGGGAAAACAATAGTTGACACCCACAAAGGAGCCACAATCAGCGCACAGCGTTCAGTGCAGTCTCGTATCTGTTCTTGTTCTTGGTTGTAACCGTTTCGGTTAACCACGTGCACGTCGCACCGACAGCCACGGCCGCTGACGCGAACTTGAGGCCCTCGAGGTACTTCTTTCCCCTAATTGACACCTCTGCCGCATTCCCCAGACAAAGGACGAGCTCCTCCTTCGTGTCGTCCAAGAGCTTGGACTTGAGCTCGGTCGCGACTCCGGGGCTTTCCAAGAACGCTGCGATGGCCGCCGACAGTTCGGAACCGCAAGCGTAAGACCACCGTGCGTCACCAAGCTTCCCTTCTTGCACCTCCCGGCGCCCGTGAACTTCACGGAGTTCCTTCACCTTCTTGAGAGACATCGAAACGAACTTCCGAATCACAGCCGGCGACGTAATCTGCTTCAGCTGTGAAAGACTCGGCTTCTTCACACCCGGTTCCATGGCATCGCCGTCGTGAGAAGGAATCGCCGACCAAAAAGGGATCTTGGATAAGAGACCGCGCTCTGAAAGTAAGAGTAATAAGCGCAGGAAAGTGATAGGGCCAGTAAACTCTTCGCGATAGCGGATCGAAGAGTAGTCTGGGTTATCGATGTTTCCCACTGCGATCCAGTGCGGCTTTCGGGCGACTTCCTGGGTTCGTTCGATCGTTAGGTTGAGAGTGTTAAGGCCTTGTCCATCGGGGGGTATGTCTTCAAGCTGTGGGACTTTTTGTGAACACACGTAAGCGACTCGAAGGAATGCGAGAACGAAGAAGTCGGGGAGTGAGTCAGGGAGATATGTCAAACTGATAACCGCCCTCAAAACTGAGATCCGGGAGGTTCCTAACACCTGAATTTAACTAGACGAAAGCAGGGCGAGGACGGTGAGGACGGACCTCTTTGTTTCAAGATGCGGTAAAGGGCATTTGGGTTCTTGACATTATGGTGGTCTGTGATTCGGTCCAAAAGTCTTGGGATATGTCAGACCGGCACGAAATGGCGAAAATAAACCGATACCCACACTTGGACGGCGATCCAAGGTTCTGATTCCACACGGTCCCATATCGCGTATACCTTGTTAACCCATCCCGGAATGGCAGTAACCATCTGCAGAATCTCCAACGTCGCTGCCCACTCTTCGTCAATCTCCTGCTGTAGATCTCCCTCGACGGATACGGGCACGCCAGGGACACGGTCCATAGGAAGGTTCACCAACGAAGCGAAGCATTCCGCTGCAATACTGTATACCTCCGTTTCTGGATACCACGGAGGTCGCATCTCTGAGGCAATAGCCAACATTTGACTTAGTATTTGTGGCCGCCTTCGTAGCATTTCGAGGCCGGCGGTCTTTTTACGAACGGGTAAAGGAGCGACTAGGTCCATGACGCTGTAGAACACATTCTCCTGCAGGAAGCCGTACCTCCTGGGGGCGTAATTCACTGCCTCTCGAACCGTCATCTGGCGAGTGATGAGGGTGAGTCTGGTAATCCTGGGTTTCTGTCAGGAGAACCCACTTTGCGCTGCCCCTCCCAGATGTGACGTGTGGTCCACCTTCTTGATGGATCATTCATCTCCTCCTCGGCTTGACCAGGACCGACCAAGCAAGCTTGACAACACTGAAAGATCATTTCGGCGGTCACCGCAATATCCGATTGCACGGCAAAGTAATCGGACCCCCTGCCCATCGTGGCGAGAAACTCTGCGGCGACGATTCTGACAATGAAGTATGGATAATTCCCTAGCCGCTAGAGCACGAGTTTCGGGTTAGCTGACCGGACGAAACAAGCAGCTCGGCGCGCACATCGTAGATGATTGTAAGGACATCGTGGTCCACAATCTGCCTGGCGAGGGTACGCTTTTGTTCCAACGTCCCAGTTCTGCACAGTTCCGTCAAAGTATCGATGCCATAATAAATCGCCAGGACAGAGTCATTCCGCTGGTTCGCCGTGGCGATGATAGATTTCATTGTAGGTACCAAGCCGGCATCCAGGGCAGCTTGCCCGAATCGACTGAATCCGCGGCCTGGGGACTGGGGGTCTTGCACTCCTTGCCTTTCGCGGGAGAAGGTTCTTCGGATAGAGGACTAGGCGGCCGTGCGGACTTAGAATTGGGGACAGATGAAGCTCTTGATGGGTACTAACCACGTAGGAATAAGCGAGTTGTGGATCCTGATCCGGGTGAAGGATCTTCTCGAAAAGGAGAGGGAGTTCGGTCGTTAGTTCGTTCTGAGACGTGTGTTCCAATCTGTTGACATGATTCGCGACAGCGGGGTGCATTGCGGAGAACAGCCCCTAGATGGAAGGATCTCAAGTCCATGAGAACCGACAGGCCTGATGCAGACTCGATGGATACCTGACCGAAGTACCCGCCAGCACACGTCTAGAGCTGCATTTCTCCGAATCTGACTTGTGACGTTTGCGGAATAGCCAAGGATTTTTCTGTCCTGTCGACACTCATTACGTGGATCACGTCGGTGGGTTCGCATCCCAATCCGGTGCACTCTTCGGGAAACGTCAAGTGCAAGCCCCCACCGGCACCTCAGGGTTTCCACGGAGAGTTTCCTTCTTAGAACGTTGCCCCCGGTCGGCTGTAATCTCGTTTCCGGGCACGGAACTCGGAACGGTTCCAGGGAATCCACTACGTGCTCTGTGTGCGTCGTCCTCGCCGCCGCCCCATTTGGACTTTATTGTTTTGGGGAGGCTGCCCGATGGATCTGCGAATCGGAGACTGCTCAGCACTGTTCGACCTCGGAAGCTAGAGTCTGGCCATCTATTTATGGGCCCCAATTTGGAGAACTCGGTGCCGGTGCCCTCGTTTTCGGTGGGGTTGTTGTCCCCATCACAACACCTTCGTTCAGCCCCACTGGCCCGCTCACAAAGGGCATCGCACTGCCGTACTGGAGCGATTCTGCGCAACGGCAGGTTGACTTGTTTCGATACCCAACAGAGGACTGTTTCAGTATGGCCAAAAAGGCTATGTGAGGGGGTGAAAGGGCCGATGTCCAGGGACAGTGGCCTCGTGGAACTCCGCACTGAATTCAACCTCCATTCACTACGAGTGCCCTCGTCGGAGGCGAAGTGATTCGAGGAACATCAACAAACTCCACGGTCATTATTCTTACTTTCCGACTACTCAATTGTGGCGGAAGTAAGCACCGTAGCTGAAAAGTAAAACTGATGTTCGCTGAGTGATTGGGTGACCTTCCGTCGGCTGATGGAGCGGTTTAAAATGTCCATAAGACTATAAATGTCTCTAAACGTCGTAGAAGGGTGCCCGCGACCCGACAGACCGGTTGGGGTCTCTGCACCTTCCTTAAAAGTTCTCAGATGTTCGTCTGTGCACCGTTCTAACCTTAGGTACAGTCAACCAGTTGCTCCAAGGTGAAGGCAATGGAAAACCTTTTGAAATCACTTAGGTGATAAGATAAACCGTGACTGGAGCTGCTCTCATTGGCTAACGCACGACCCTTCACTCGCTTTATTCTTTGGGCACCGGTTCAGACTCCACAGCCAACTCAGGGTTTCCTCAACAAGCAAATACTCCGTTACTTTGATCGCATGAATTGAACCGGACCGTCAGCTGGGCGCCGCAAAGTTTTATGCAGCGATCGTGAGAACTCGGACCCTTTGACTTTCGATTGTCTCACGTCCCGGTCAAGCCCTCCGCAAGAACCCAAGTGGGACGTGGAGATCTCCACAATCGTTACCGGGGCAAAACTACGAATTGAAACGAGACGTGCAAGGTCCACATGGTTTCTTCGTACCCACTGAAATCCCCGGCCTCTGTTGCTGTCGCTTGGTTCTGGAGACTTCTATAAAGGACGGCGCAAATGTTTACCTTGCTACGGGGGATGAGAGGAAGGCCTTCGCGACGATCGAAGAGCTCGAAAGAAAGGCGACCTCCACCTGTCCCTGAAGAGCATCAAAGCCTCCACAGAGACTTCCCCGAGGCGACTCGTATCGGGGGACACAGACGACTGGTCCCTGATTCTGATTTGAGGAAGGCGCTCCACCACTTCAACAGTCCGTGACCACGCGTAGGAGGACACATGTACAGGCCTGATTGATGTAGGCATTTAATGCTCCCTTCTGTGCGGAAACCCGCAGGGAGTGGCTACGACCTCTCTTGGGCGCATCTTTCGGCTCGTCGTTTATTGGCCCCGGACTGGAAATAGACACTGGCCTAAACGGAGACGGAGGGGAGGGTTTCGGTTGTGCAGGCGAAGCGACTTTCCAAGTCATATTTCGGCGAGCTCTGCGACGAGGTGTAGATGGATGACCGTTCCGCTTCACGCAGAGTCGACAAGCGAATATTATCTTCATGCAAGAGCTGGCCAGGAGGAATGGAGATCACGTTCGGCACAGATCTTTCGCGAGATGCCTGGTTTTCGTGGCAATGACCGATTGCGGTAAGCGCCATTATTTCTTTCAAGGGTTTGACGGGCGTGCTATCTATCCACCACTAGAACCGCCTCTCGTTGACGCCTCCACAAGGTGCGATCACGCAGTTGTGGGGTGGGACGGAGAAGGGTATTGAGGAACACAACGGAGCAGTAAAAAAAGGTTTGAGCTCCTCAGGCATTATAACAACTAGCTCCACGCCCGCATTCCTAGGACTTGGTCCACCTGGCGGGGTTCGATGGGCCTCGGAGCAACGTCCCCGTGTTCGGCAGGGAATTGTGGGGTAATGGCCTTCGGAGAACTCAACTGGGCGCGGGATGAGTGATGGAAAGTTGCTTCTGGCGCGCGCCTCCATCTTGGGTCTGGCTAGGACCCATACGGATGGCCATAAATTTCACCCTATCGCAACATATCCTCACCCTCGATTGAACCGAAGTCACCAACTTGATCCGCATGCCGACGGACGCTCCTGCTAATATTCATGCCAGGATTTTTCAATAGGGCTCGTAAGTAAGACATGGACGCTAGAGGTACAAAGGTTACAGAGGGTAGGGGGTTAAAACACATTCGAGTAACGGTCGAAGAGGAGAGGCGAAAGGAAAAACATATCCAAGTAGGAATTTTACAGGGTTGACCCAACGAATGTACCGTGGAAGCCCATCGGGAAGATACTCTCCATTTCCGCCCTCGCAATCTCTTCCATCGTCTTCGCGTTCAAGATCACGAGCTTGCTCCTCAGGAGCGTCGAATCCAGGACGACCGTCAAAACGACACCGTCGTCCTCCTCCGTTCCTCCCGGCCTCGGGATGAATACGGGCTCGCCTGGAACACACCCTTCCTCTCTCCACACCTGCCCACTCCCATTCTCACGGACCTCGGCAGACTCGATGCCGGGATGGTCCATGTCAAGTTTAAGGATCTCATCAGAGAGGATGACTTCTGGCCCACCTTCCATGGAGACACCATAACAGTAGCGGTGCTTCCGGTAGTACTTGGCGGGATGGATGGTGGGTAATTCCATCACCTTTGTTTTGGCACAGTAGAACACTGTTTTCGCAGGAGCGGTGGTGCCCTTCGGAATGGAGGAAACATTCGAAAGGAGGAACCTCTTGGGTGAACCCTTGGGGGCCCGAGGGTACTCGAGTGGGAATCGCATGTTGTCGAGGTTGAGAGTGGAGAGGATCGAATGGTCATCGTAGGCAATCAAGTCTATGATGATGTCATCCCCTTCGTCGTAGGCATTGATGGTATGGAAACAGAAGTAAGGGTCCGTCTTCTCGCCGAATGTAAATCAGTTTGTCGTCTGTAAACGCCTTGATAAAAATAAAACCTTGTACTTGGCGACAATGCCTCCGGTTTCCCTATCAATCACATAAAATAGTGCCTCCCGCTTAGGGTTCCAGTCGGCAATGCCATCCATCACATTGCGGTGGAAGAGGACGGTCAGGCCATGCCTATGGAGGTGATTATCTTTGGATCAGCAGATCAATCGAAGACGAGTAGGGAAAGACGCGCCGTTTGATGTCGGCTTGCCAAATACACAAGATGAAATATTTCTCGGTCAGACAGGAACTGTGGATGTACGCAGGAGGAGCGTCCGTGATTTTCGCCAACACAGTGAGCCTTCCGCGTTCTGGGCCCTTCCCGCGAACCCTGAAGGCGGTGTACCCTGCGGACGGGCCGAATTTGTAAACGTAGTTGAATAGATCACCGTTTATCGGATCGGTGCAAGCGTGGGCCGCGCTGAGGGCGGAACCTTTGAGTTTAGGATTCAAATCCCTGTAATGGGCTGGCCCGAGGACTTCGAGGGTCTCGGGGTCGAGAATAGACAACATATCGGCGTCGGTCTTGGCGACGATGTACTCGATACCGCTAACCTTGTTCGCCGTATGGGAGGATGGCACGGCGAACCCAGGCATGTTGGGTGTCAGAGTTACGCTCACATTGTCTTCCTCAGGGCGATGGGGTATGATGCCGATGGTTTGTTTGAAGAAGGTGGTGAACTTTTGGAAGAAGGTCTCACAGGGGTCGCTGGGACCGAACGCGAATGGCAATTTGACGCCTTTCTCCATGATGGATAACTCGGCCGCTGGATTGGCCTTCCTGCTCCTGTACCATACCTCGCCGTTCGGCTTGATGTCGAACTTGTGGTTGAGGCCCAAACCGTCGAACCAATGAACGGGCTTCCATTCGTGTCCGGATCTGGTGGGGATACTGAACGTACCCGGGCCGGTACGATAGAGTGCGCCGGAGAGCCATGGTGGGATCTGGCCGTGAACGTCGAGCTTCAGGGGGCCTAACTGCTCGTCTGTGTTGTTGAGGCCATGGGAGATTGCAGATCGGAACTTTTGTTGTCCGTCAGACATGGGCGGAGTTCAGAGCGGGGATGTTGGTTTGGTGTAAAGGCGCAGTTGGAAATGGATCGCAGTGATTGCGCCCCTGTTTGAGCTTATTCTGCGGTGCGGGGATTTAACCTGGATGGATTGAGGGCGTGGGTCGGGGGGACAGTGGACATCAACTCGGAGAACCTAAAACGTGATGTCTTATCTTCCCCGATCAATCTCGGAACAGCGGGATGTGCTCAATTTGTCCTCCGTCTCCAACAGACCATGCTTGCACTCACCCCGGTCCGTAATCTTTAGCCTTCTCTGACAGCAACCACCACCACGCTCTTCCATGTACGAGCATCTCGAATCCCTCGTTCCAAACCATTCCTTTGAGCGCGACTTTGTAAGTTTACAGTAGACACATGACGCCACCTTTCGATCGTGACCTTGTCTCCCCAGTGTTCAAATTTCTTCTGCTGCGGTCAATCTCTCTCAGATTTACATTTACTCTTGGCCCACTTCGAGCAGTCCCACCTCCTTGCCGGTCTCCGCCCTTCCGTCACCAACGGTCAGGTCGCCGCTCTCCCCGTCGAACATAGCCCTCCGCTATCTCCGTCATCCAATGCCATCTTCGACTACCCAAACTTCCACACCCCACCTCCGACCCCAGTAGAAGAATCAGGCGATCCTATGAAGGCTTGGTTCGCCACGCCTCGTCCATTTGATTATCTCCCAATGTTCGACGACGATCATCCCGGCGCCTCTGCCAACCACCCAACAATCGTCGACCTCGAGTTGGACTTTGACTCGAAAAAAACTCATCTCTGGGATTTCTTCCCTGACGACGATAGCGACTCGTCCTCATGTTCCTCTGAGGAGATGTCCGTGGACGCCATCCGGTATCCACATGGTCGACCGGTGACGGAAGTGACGGCGTTTGCGTCAGCCTCGTTGCCCGTTTCGGTAGGTTCGGTGTCTGTAACACTATCGTACCCTGATCATTTTATCCGCATCTTACCTTTCGGCTAGTCTGATGATAGGTCAACTCCCTTTCCCTCGCCCGATCAAGTTCACACCAATTTGTTTGACCCGAAATCGGGTCAGTCGATCCCATCGACTACAGCAAGAAAATCTGCCCGGAGAGGAACAAGGACAAAGATGTACAAGTGTCCTGTACGTCTTTTGGTTTCCAAAGTTTAGTCGTGGCGTGCCTCATGTTCTCCTTGTTCCTATTCCATCTAGCGCGCCGGCTGTCTCAAGGTATGTAATTTCGCGGCCATCGTGTGTGCATGGATCACTGACGGATGTTTTTTATTATGTGTAGTCTTACTTGAATCCAAACGGCCTCAAGTATCATTTGGAGAAGGGCACCTGTGAGTTCACGCCCACTGGTGGGCGTACATCCAGACAATAGAATGAGCGAGCTGTGTGTGAGACAGGGTCTCGGATGCAGTTGAAAAGTATTGTACAAATGAAGACATGCTGTAACTTACTAAGCTATTGTTGACCCTGCTTGCCCTCCGCTGGCCCTCTCACTGTGCCAGCTCGGGGTGTTTGCAAATCTTGGAGGATATATTTTCGCGATGGTTTCATCTCTCCCTCCGCTCTCGCATGATGGGAACTGCCCCCAGTGAATCACGGGATCACCCGCGAGCCGAATGCGGTACACGTGATAGGAACGGACCGTGCGATCCGATTATAGCTGGAGGCCTTTCTCTTAAGCCTCACCACCTTCCCTCAGCCTCAGTCACCGACCGAGCCAATGTTGTAGTCACCTTTCGTTCCTCTGACGAAAGCCCATCTACAGATTCTCAACCTGGTCTTCCGCGGGTCGTCCCCTCTCCGACTCCGGAACAATCCACTGACCTCATCTTGAGTCAGCCCGTCCATAATTCATCTACTCTCCCGCTCTCCGCGCACTATCAACCCGCTTTGCTCTCTGCGTTTCGCTCCCCTCCGGGTCGTTCAATGTTGTCCGATTTGTCTTCTCCGGTTCTTTCTCTCGCTGCAGACGTTGTCAAAGATCTCGAGGGCGAAGTCGCCGTGTATGGCTTATGGAGTGGTGAGCGCGCTCTCCCAATGCCACCCGTCCTTCCTCGTTTTCTCACCGCTATCCGTGGCGATCAGTGTTTACGAAGTGTAAAAACTCTGTTCAGGATGGTCGTCGACTTGAGAACCTCTCCTGGCGACTTTGGCACCGCGAGATGTCCGTATCTGGTGCTCCCCCAAATCATCCCCCGCCTCCCTCCTCGACGGAGATGACACCTTCCTCAGAAACTGACCTTCCTCTTCTGGTATCTCCAATTCCATCGCCTGTCCTCGGAGTTACCGTCAGTTCAATCCTGAAAGGTACGGTTTCATGTAGCCGAACCGTGGCATTTCTTTTCCTTGTCGGCTAATGCGTTTATCAACTAGGTGTCCCTTCCCCCATAATCCACCCGCTTGCCTCTATGCCATCTCTTGATACTATCGCCTCTCCAAAGCCACGATCGTTGTTCCCGGCTGGCAAAATCATTTGCGACATCCTCCCAGAGAAAATCCCCCTACCTCGAAGACGACCTCCACCACCTTGTGCTTTGACATGTACCATCGACATTGCGAGTCCATCACCTGTTCCTTCGACTACGGTTTCTACTCTCTTGGCTCCTGCGACCCCTCCGGCAACAACGACTTCGACGACCGGCGTTCCCCCGTTCCCGAAAGTGGTGATTGTAAATCCAACCCCACACCCAACTCCCCCCGCCACCCCGTTGCCTACCCATCAAGCCCATCACACTGGCCTGAACCCGATCAGTCACTTCCCCTCACACCTGGCGCCTGGCCGCATTCCCGCACCGCCTAGTCGGACGTCGGGTCCCGTCAGCGCCACTCCCGAGCACATGGTCAACGGCGACCCGAACGCGGCAACCGCGTTGGCCGTTCCCCACCGGTTGCAGGTTTTGCCGCCGCAGTTAGGTATCCCTCCGCAGTATGCCCATAGGCCACCCACGTCGCAATTGGTCGTCAGTTCCGCCCGACCAACGGCCACCACCACGTTGAAACACCCAACCGTCCCTGAGTTCCCAACAATGGGACATCCCGTGTTGAGCCACCAGTCACGGTTCTTTTTACGAGAGTCACCTGAACAAATCGACTCGTCACCAGATCGAGCAGGAAGTGACCTCGGCTGCGTTGGTGGTGACGACAAGTCAAGTAACGGGGATGACAGTTCCGATGTTAAAGCCTCGTTCACCGAAACCGCGCCAAAGACTACATCAGAAAGATCCGAGAGTCTGAATGTGGACGTTCCTGTGCACCCTGGCAAAGCGCTCACTGCGACGTCTAGTTCGGTCGGATCTAAGGATTCAAAGGATTCTGCCTCTTTTCCTCGAAAGAAGGGCTCGCCCACCAATATGCCTACCGCTACCACCACCAACGCTACTGGAGGAATTACGAGGAGAAAGGCTGGTCACCAGGTTGCCGCTCGGCTAGCGCGCCCGCTCATGGCGAGGATGAATTCGAGGACGGTTCAGCAGAAGCACACGAAATCCACTTCGAATATGCCTACGACCACAAATCTGGCGATGGCAAGGACAACCTCTCAGCGGAGCGAAGCAGGGACGAGGACAGATCCGAGAGATAAGATCAAGGATCAACCCTCTCCGGTTGCGCCCGTGCAGCCAACCCTAACTCCCACGAATGCTACTATCACAGCGAAGCAACAGAGCCCTCCTGCACCCTCTTTAAAGAGGCGGGGAAACAGCACGACCTCTCACGAGAAGCGGTTATCGACTGGCAACAAGGTTACCCCCCAGCATCCATCCGAGCCCTCCCCTGCCGAGAAGGAATCCGCCATCGCTCAATCCCAGCGCCGTGGAATTGTCGTGGAGGATGAAAACTCCTCGTCCAACTCCGAGTTCGAGACCGAGGATTCCGACGACTCCGAGTGGGCTTCTGAAGAGATCAGCCAGGTCGAGGACGAGAAACCCCCTGTCAAAGCTAGCGGGAAGAGCACCAGCAAGGGCAAGAGGAAGGCCGAGGACGAAGCGACTCGCCGGGTACGGGTAGCTCTTGAGGAGGAAGAGCGGAAGCGTCACGATGAAGAAATGTTTGCCAAACTCCCGAGGAAGTCCTACACAAACCTACCGGAAGGTGTCTCCGGAGTCGGAGGTATCGAAAGTCTCTATGGTCCACCTAGGACGAGGAGTGGTCTCCTGACTCAGTTGCTAAACCCCGATCCAACGATCTTCCCTGCCAACCACCCGTACAGGACGAGCTTCTCCAGTCAGGATGTTACTGCTTATTCGAGAATGAACCCTGCTTTGTCGATGTCTCGTGTTCAGGCTGCCATGCCCCAGGCAACGAGGACTCAGATCACGGTGAACAATCATCCTTCTACCCACCGCAATGGCAACGGACCTGGTCCCAGCAATCTCAGGGCCGGTGGGAAGTACCGGCCCCGAGGTCGACCTGATGGCGCTGAGATGGATGATAGCGATGGAGAGGATGACGACAACAAGCTCGAGGTGTCGACCAGTCTTGCGCAGCAGCGATTGGCTGCCTTGGTAGGACCAGGGCGACGTGGGTTCCCAAGACGGCAACGCTCGGATCCACATCCTCAACCGAGTCTCTCCCCAAACGTTGTTGATCATCGGGTCGTTGACCATCCGAACACGGCCAACCCCAACAACGTCTCTCCCATTCCTCTTCATCATCCATATAACCTCCCTCCTCCCTCCGCTCCCTCCACTCCTCGTACAACGAGGAGGCACATGTTGTCGACTGAACTCTCCGAGAGTCTTAGGAGGAACCTCCTTTGGGAAAGACAGGTGTCGAAGGTTGGAGGACAGCCGTATCAGAGGCGTCCTGTCAGTGCTTTGAACCCTGGCCTTCAACCACTAACCTCGGTCAATGAAAGTCAAGCCTCTGGCTCAGGAAGCGGAGATGCGGACAGTCCTAAGCCCGAAAGTAAGGAGGAAAGAAGGAAGAAGGCGCTGGATAGGAACAGGAGCTGGGCTGATGAGTATCACTATTCAGGCTGGTAAATCTATCCTTTCCGCAGGACGCACCCTGCCTTCTTCCTCATTTCTCGTATCGGACGCTCCTTCTCGACTCACGGTATCCTCCAACTTCCTACACTACACCCTGCCGTCACCTAATCCTGTGCTTTCCGTTGTGCTCTTGCTTGCGTCTGGCTCTCGTTCATCCTTATCATCTTTCTACGTGTACTATGGCCGCCTACGGCACCGTCAATTCTGTTCTCCTTCCCATGTCACATGCATCAGCATTCTTCCTTTCACTAGTCATACCCCACACCAAGCATCGATCCGCACACATCCATCATCCATCAACACATATCTATACTCACTACTTTCGCGTACATATTCCCCCCGTTCCGTGCTCCCCCCCGCCATCCCGGGCCCTTCAACGTAGGTAAGGTGCACCCACCGGTTAATATCGGTCTCGACTTTGTAGGTTTTCCGGGTTGGACACTTCACCGTTCCCAGTCAGAGTTTGTCGTCTTGTCCCTCTTTTCTTTGGTTTATCTATTTCTGTTTCTCGTTGCAGCCTTGTTCGGTCGTATTCGCACCAACTTTTCCGTTGTTACATTTCCTGTATAATGTGTACTTGTTCCTCAACGTACGATACGCCTCATATTCTTCCGTCCCCTCCCTTCCCTCTCCCCCTCTCCCCTTTTTTCGACAGTTTCCCCCGTCCATCGGCTTTATTGAAACAGGTTTCGTGGCCTCTTTCTCTTGTGAAAACAAAAGCATTTTCTTGCGCGAACGCTTTCCCTTGGATCCCTTTGTTTCTGTGGGGGATTAAACGGTTGTGCATTTCTTTGACCACTCTGCCGGGGTCCGACAAAATCCATTTGAACTTGCATTTGTTCTGCCCACCCTTTCGCTCTTTACCCTCTTGTGGACCTTAATGCCCGCCCTGGGTACAACCATCGCTTTACTTTCCGACATCGAATGATATAGTGAGGGGTCTCCGGATATCGGCGCACATAACCTCCACCCGGACAAGTTAAAGAATTGACTTGGTTGCTGGTATAAGTCCCTGATGATATGGAAGGTGGGCGGTGGCAATTGTGGATTGAATTCCATGAGTGATTAATCCTGGAAAGAATTCCACGGTGGCATTTTGGATCTAAAATGCTGACAACGAGGACAGGGGAGGGAAGGCGGTGGTACTTGGCCCACAACATATATATTCAGTATGTAACGCATGTACAAGAAGCTTTGGCGTAATTACCACAGGAGCCGCCACGTCACCGAGCGTCGGCTCCTTGTGGTCGTGATGGAAGGTGTTTGTAGGTAGGATCTATGTGCCGGAACGGGATTATATGACTTGGGTGTTAATATGTGTCGTATGGTACGATGGAGGAGAGGAACGGAGACCGGAAACGGGAAACGGATTGAAGGTCCAGGCGCCGAGAGAGAAAGATGATGTTGATGGGTTGCAGGGATACACGAAATGCACAGATACAGAGGATGGGACCTACGATGGCGCGTAAGGGATTAGGTTTATGGGGGTGGACGCGTTGGATCGGACCTACAGGGAACGGAGGATGTGGGAGCGGACGGGAAACTCAGTACACCCGGGAAAGAAATCCCAGGGGAAGAGGTTTGGATTCGTCGACAATCATCTTCTCTCTGGTTCCGCGCCTGATTATGTTGTAGGTCGACGAGTAAGACGAGTACTTCGCGTGGGGGATGTCTCCCCGAACGTAGATGTGGATAGCGAACGCTCGGAAACGACCCGTGGTCATGTTGGCTGACGCCAAAGCAGTGATGTGGTAGGTCGTGTCGGCTGGCATGTTCATGGGCGAGGTTGAATCTTCTGTCGTTGTGTGGCCAGGCTCCCTGTGGCGTCAAGCGTTAAGTCAGTCGGTCGATTGAATACACCGGAGTCACCGGGGAGAAAGCTTACCACATCATGAGATGCTGGAAAGTGTGTCCAGTCTGCTCCAGGTTGAGGCCGAAGTCGTCCATGATCGTAATGTAATTGTGGAGTTCCTCAGCTGGTGGTAGCTGGGCGAACCAGCAGCGTTTTCGGCATTTTGGGAGGTCAACCCAGCCGCACCCTGCGAATGCCATCCTATGAAAAGATCGAGAAACGCTCGAGCGCGAAGGGGAAAAGGCGACTAGGGATCTGTGACAGAGGAAGGCGGGGGGAAGAGGTGAGGTTGCCCCCACACTAGTCCCCGTCGTTTAAGAATGGGGGCGGGCACGGGCGGACGTGCTTAGGATGAAAGACATGACAAGATGGCACCGTTAATGATGGAAGCATAAGACCGATTCATCGGCGTGTTTGTCAAGCCGTGGGGGGGCCGCTTATGGGTAGGAACGATTTGACAGAAGTACTAACGGGCAGACCATGAACTCCGACAATCAGCACACCTGTCCGTGCCTGATTGGCCGTGGCACAGGCCAAGAACCCGCAAAACCAGGGTGACCGTCGTCAGCCATGGCAAATGTCAGCGATGAGGCCATAGCCAAACGGAGCTAGAAAGGGTGCCGGAGTTTTCCTTTTTGTCACCTCTCCTTGCAAAGTGAGGGGTTCGGTAGGGTGGCAATGCACGGACAAAACCTCTGGGGAGGTGGAAGCTTAGCAGTGAGGGAAAGAAGGTGATTAAGGCGGTGGTATCGATTGCCCAGGATCATCGATTCCGTGGTAAGCCCATGCGTGACAATGTAACTGGGTGATATGGCATGAGAAAACCGCGAGGAACAGTCGGGTGTTCGGCTGGGTTAACATGTGTCAGACTCTAAGCCCAGGCACCAAAAAGACAGTTGAGGGTGTGAACAAACCGCGCGGGATCTGGACTTTTCCCGGTTCTCGTGAAGTCGTAACTGCAGTGCACGTCTATACGGCACATGCATGAAGTTTCAGGTTGGTAAGTGCGCGTATTCGCGAAATCTAGTGTTGGGGCTTGGCCGCCCATCACATTTTAGTGCATACTTTCCGCTCCATCTCCCACCCCCCCACCGCGGCATTTTTACCCAAACCTGGGCACGGGTAAAGCCATTCAAACGGAACACATCTTCATTAAGTACCCCAGAGGTCTCCGCAGGCACCATGGCGACGCGCAAGCTTGGACTTGACATCTATCACACGATTTGGCCCATATGCGACCGGACACGACCTTGTCAAACCTGTAATTCGCCCAGGGTTGAGTACATCAGCTGCTGGAGCGAACGTATTTTAATATATTTTGCAGCTATTTCTCGGGAAAACCGACAACATTCCCATGAAGCGACCGAAAAATCCCTCAAGTTCACCTCTGAACTAGTCTCAGCGTGCAAGACCGCCACCCGTTTGGCCGAAGGTTGCCTCGATTAGCGAGTCGGTGGTTGGAGATCACAGGGTTCGGTACGAATATAACTGCTGAACCTTCGGGCTAGGACAATGAAATCGAGATCCACTCCCTCCCGATCGGAGACGGGCACAGGTTTTGATTACATTCCCGTCCTTTTGGATGTCATGGAGAGCGAAAGGTGCTGGCTTGAGAGGTCGCTGTTCCTCGCCTCTGGGAAATTTTCGATGAAGGACCGGTCCACGGTGACAAGCCAGGGGTTGTTGTCGATCCATTTCTAACTCGCAGTTGTCACCTAGATCCGCACAAATGCGGTGCTCCATTACTGACTCCCGATAGAGGCGCAAAGTAGAATGAGGGAGTGGCCATGATGTCTCTGAACTGAACCTACTAGGTTGTGTCCCTGTCAGTCGTGGTTCGGGACCATCGACGTTGCACAGACTTTATTCCCAGGAACATGGTCACCCCGGCCAGTCAGGTCCAGCCAGTCCAGGATTTACCGAAGCAATTTGGGAGGGGGTTCACCGAGAAGCCCCAACCACACCGTGGGCGTGAAGCACGAAGTTTCCATAGTTGTTCGTACCGGTGAGGTCTGAGGGCTTGTACTCTCTCGCGGAGGCTCGGAGGCCGGCGGTGAGAATCAATAGTTCTAGATCAGACACCCAGGGTTGGATACGGACCCGGAACAGATGTTTGGTCCATCGGGCTTATAGTACGACTCTCAAAAACTCTCGAGACGGCCGTAAGACACTGATGCTGCGGAAAGATATATGAGTTTGGCACGTAGACTTTGGCAGCAGAGCACTCGCGCACAGGGGGGAAGATGCTGCGGGAGTTCACTGCACCTGTTGGACCACTGCCAAAGCGGCAGAGAGATCGGAGACGGCGCTCGGGCGGAACAGCAGCCGTAAACCTGATCCTCAGGTAGTTTCTGGTGATCTTTGGCGCGCTGTTCCTTGCTGCGCATTCTCGTTATGGTCAGAAGGGAGGTCAAGCCGCGACGATGCGGCCGCCTTGGCAGCCGGTACTTGAGCAGATCGTTATGGTGGATCCTGAGTGAGGATTGTGAGAGTTAGAGATCCTAAATGACCCGTCTTGAGGAGCCAGATGGCTCGTCGGGATGTTAAGGAGGCGAATTATAGCACCCGGCAATCCGTTTTGGGACTATCACTAGGTGGAAGGACGCATTCCAAGAGATTCCGGGGTTCCTAGATGGCCCGCAGTGGGGGCCAACTGAATAACCTGACTGGCTATGACTCCGCAGCCGTGAGCAGAAGGACTCAGGCGCCAAGCCAACCAGTCACTTTGTGACGCGCGACTGACAACTGACCTGACGCGTGTCTCCGGCAAATGAGGCTCGATCCTACAGTTCCCACGCTGCTTCCGGTCATATCTCTTACTTATATAATCCTCTCCCTCTGTGTCCTCAGCGCAAATCACTCGCTTTGCCTCATCCGAATCAAACATCTCTCCATTCTCTCGACTGAACCAGCATGTCATCTGCCGAAGACGAGTTTCTCGAGACCGAAGAGGGCTCGTCCACCGTCCTTCCCTCGTCCAAGAAGCGAAAGGTCCAGCGTGCTTGCGATATATGCCGCAGAAAGAAAGGTCCGCAGTCCCTCCTGCATTCTGCCAATCCCGTGCCATTCCAAGGCTGACCCGTATCACTCTTCCAGTTCGCTGTAGGTGACCAGAATGACCGATAGTCGTCCCAGCTGATCGGAATTGGCCATCTCACTCTAGGCGACGGCGGCCAGATGCCCGGAAAGAGGTGCTCCAACTGTGCAACGTATAATTTGGACTGCACGTATATTGAGGCGGCCAAGGTCCGTTATTCTTGTTTCCAATTTCCAAGCAGCCTCCTGATATGCTCCTCTATCAGAAACGTGGACCCCCTAAAGGGTACATCACCTTTTCCCTTTCAACCACAAGGTGCTCATGTCCGTTGCACCAACAGCTATGTAGAAAGCCTCGAAAACCGGCTCGAGAAAATGGAGAAACTCCTACAAACCGTGCGGAACCCACTATTCGCCTTTTATCGACTCACTTTTTACCTGCTATCCTCTTTTAGTTGTGTCCAGACGCCGACTTCTCTCAGGAACTCGGTGGCACGTTTGACAAGGAAAGCTGGTATAAGGATCGTATGAGCGGCAAACTAGGAACGATGGGTGGCGAACAATCGCAGAGCGTCGCTGGGAGTATGGAGAGTCATACCCCGAACACAGAGGAAGATCTCCACTCCAGCGACGACGAATTTGCCACAATCAGCGTAACCGACGAGCTGCGGCGACTGTCCATTGACCGCGGAAATACCAGATTCTTCGGAAAGTCCAGTGGTGTGGTACTGATCCAAACCGCCATGGACATGAAGAAGGAATTCAACAACCCTCCTGGAGTGAATCCGTTGAACCAGGCGGAAGGCAGCGCTCAACAGGAGTGCAACCAGCTTCCTTCTCCCCGCCCAGAGTTCTGGCATTTTGAACCGGTAAGTATTTTCCCTTCTCCTGCGAAAATTAAGTGCCTGTCCCTGACGGCTTAACAGTGGATCATTCCCAAACTCGAGGATCCAGAACCACATTACCAGTTCCCTGACTCTGACCTACTTACCAGTCTCGTGGACCTCTACTTCGCGAACATGAACTCCTTCCTACCCCTCTTACATCGGCTCATATTTGAGAAGTCACTCGCTGAAAATCTCCATCTCCGTGACGATGGCTTCGGCGCTGTCGTGCTGCTCGTGGCCGCAGTCGGCGCTCGCTTTTCCGACGATGTGCGTGTGGCACTACCAGGGACTGATGCAATGCACTCGGCCGGTTGGGGGTGGTTTAACCAAGTACAGATGGTTCGCCGGTCACTCTTTTCGCCTCCGAGTCTCTATGATCTCCAGATATACTGTGTAAGAAACCGCAACGCCCCCTGTCATGTTTCCCCATTCTCACGTGGTTCGTTGGATAGTTATCTGCCCTCTTCCTGCAAGGTTCTTCGGCTCCACAGTCGTGCTGGACCATTATCGGCATCGGTATCCGGCTGGTGCAGGATGTTGGTGCTCACAGACGAAAGGTCTATGGGAGTAACCTGACTACAGAGGATGAACTCTGGAAACGAGCTTTCTGGTAGGGCGGGTTCTTGAGAGTGCCACCACCGTTCGAATCTCACACGCCACGCAGGGTTTTGGTAGCTCTAGATCGTGCGGCGAGTTCGGGCCTTGGACGTCCCTGCGCCTTGCAAGATGAGGAGTAAGTTCTATTCGGATAAGCAACATGAGCCATAGTGCTTAATACCCCTTTTTGATCCCAGTTTCGATCTGGACCTCCCAGTGGAATGTGACGACGAATACTGGTCAACGCAGGATCCCAAAGACGCCTTCAAGCAGCCGCCTGGAAAGCCGTCGAAGATGTCCTATTTCATCGCGTACCTGAAGCTTAGCCAGATCCTGGCGTTCGCACTCAGAACGATAGCAAGTAGTACCACCCCTGTTATGCCGTCATTTCTTAACCAATGACTACCAACAGTATTCGATCAATAAGTCGAAGGCACTACTTGGGTTCGTCGGCCAACAGTGGGAACAACACATTGTCGCCGAACTTGACTCTGCTTTGAACAAATGGGTCGATTCCGTGCCAGATCATCGTACGTTTTTTTGTTGGCCTGCTGGTCCTCGCTCTCATTTTTACACAACGCTAGTGCGATGGGACCCGCACCGGGAGGGCACGGAGTTTTTCCGGCAATCGGCAATCCTTTATGCAAACTACTATCACCTCCAGATTCTCGTACATCGTCCCTTCATCCCATCACCCCGAAAACCCTCGGCCCTGTCCTTCCCCTCGCTCGCAATCTGTACAAATGCTGCTCGGTCGTGTAGTCATCTGGTCGATTACTCGAGAGAAAGGCTAGGACCGATGTTGCACCATTTGACGGTAACCCGGTCCAATCACGGCGCGAGTTGCGTGCTGATGGGTTTATCCCTTAGATGCCAATATTCACCTCTGGCATAGTTCTCTTGTTGAACATCTGGGGCGGAAAGCGTTCGGGAATCAATATCAATCCCGTAAAGGAGATGGAGGATGTCCATCGATGTATGAGTGCCCTCAGCCAATCGGAGAAGAGGTGCCTTTCTAGTTCTCAGTCGGGATCCTATACTGACTACGGACGACCCAGGTGCCACTCCGCTGGAAGGCTTTGGGATATCATGTACGAACTCGTGAGCGTTGGAGACTTGCCACTCCCCCAAGCGAGCCCCAACCCCTCGAACAAGCGAGAGCGTGACTCGGATAGTCCCTTTAGCGCGGAGGTTTCGAACACGAATACATCACCCGTGGAAGGTTCCCGGGTGATCGCTGGTTCTCGTCGCGTCTCTGGCGCGAAGAAGGCGATGCAACGACAAACGGTGATGCCGGAACACCCTACCCAACCGAGGAACGAATTTCAACTGCCAATTCACACTCACGATCTGGGGAGGATGCCGCTTCATCCGATAGCTGAGTACCCTGCTGGAGTCGGCCCTTCTTTGATGGGTCAGGGACAAGCCGGTCAATCGAACGAGGAGCAACCTCTCCATCGACACTGGGTTGAACCAACAACCTTCCCCTACCTGAACGTTCCAATCATAGCTCCTACTGTCCCTCCCATGCCTGCAGGAGGTGTACCTGCGAACGTAGACAATGCGGATGCATCCTTATTCTCAATTGACCCTCTCGTCTACGACGACATGATGACTAGCTTGGGTGGCGACCTCTACGCGAGTGCAATTGCGTCCGGGAGCGGTGGTCAAATGTTCGGGAGTTTACTGGGTGGTGGATTTGGTCTCAGTCAGGGCCAACCAGGGCCGCAACCCCAGCTCAACCAATCGATGATGATGAATATACCGGGGAGCGAGACTTTGGCTAATCCTGACACATTGGCGATGTGGACGAACGCGCCAAATGGATTTGAGTGGGTTTTTTCCAGATTCTCTCCCCGTCCATCGGGTTGCTGATTGTGTGCGACCCCCCAGATGGGAAGATTGGGGAGCATATGCCCACAACTTCAGTGGTATGAACCGAAATCAGTAGGGCGATAGGAGTGGGATGTGATACTAGAAGGTGGATTTTTTTTAGTCCCGAAGCAGTATCTCCGGTAGGTAATTCGTTTCTTTTTGGCGTCTTTTCGGTGGTAGATGTTGCATCGTGTACCGTGTTTTCGCGTTTGGTCGCACAACCCCCCCCCCCCTCAGTTTGCAGCACTTCAGTCATTAGTTTATATCTTTGTTTTCTGGCTGCGATGTGACGATACCCCCAACGATCGCCTTCCATATCAGGCAACAACTGGCTTTGATGAAAAAATCCTCGAACCGCGAAACATCCATCCCATCCAAACAATCGCAAAAAGAAACACATTGGCAACCATGGCCGAGTGGGACCTCTCTCAAAAAATAATTCCGTACCTGGACAGGCATTTGGCGTTTCCTCTCCTCGCGTATCTCACCGAGACGGGACTCTTCCCAGCCGAAGAGGTCCAGGCTGCCCAGTATGGGCTCGCGAGGAAGACGAACATGGTGGACTTTGCGGTCAACTTGTTTGAGGCCGTGTATCCCGGAGAAGAGATCCCCGCAGGTGAGTCTCGTTCGCACAGCGAGGATCTTGATTCAGGATTTTGGAGAGGGAGAGTGAAAAGACTGATCGTGGTTCGGTCGTGTAGAGTTCAACGAAAAGAGACAAGAGGCACTCCTGACGAACGAGAGGTTGCAGCAGGAAGCCCAGGCGGTTTTGGATGTAATTGAGAACCCCGATGTCGCTCAGGCTCTGAGACAGGACAAAAACCAAAATCTCCAATACCTCAAGGAGAACTACAACGTGCGTTTCCTTCACACACAAAAAACGTCACAGCTATTACCGCTACTCTTCTAGCGTATGGATATACGTTCTAACCCATCGTTCGCTTTATAGGTCAACCTGGAACAGATCACCGCACTCTACAATTTCGGACAGTTCCAATACACGGTCGGGAACTACAGTGGAGCGACGGATTATCTCTATCACTTTCGTATCCTCTCCACAGATGCGGACCTCAATACGTCCGCGCACTGGGGTAAACTCTCATCCGACATACTGATCGGAAAGTGGGATGTGGCTCTCGAGGAGCTAAACTCGCTCAGGGATACGATTGACTCGAGGTCGACTCCCCTCCCCGCGTCAGCGTCTGCCGCCGACCCCGCGGCTTTGGGTCAGTTGCATGCTAGGACGTGGTGGCTGCATTGGTCCTTGTTCGTCTATTTCAACCACGATCAAGGACGGACGCTCCTCCTGGAAACCTTCCTCTCCCCGACTTACTTGAACACGATCCAGACGAGCTGCCCATGGATACTCCGATACCTAGTCGTCTCTTCGATATTGTCCCGCAAAGCTCCATCGCAATCATCCCGCGTTAGGCACTCGATACGAGAGATCGTCAAGATCGTCCAGATGGAGGAATATCAGTACACCGACCCTGTGACGACGTTCCTCAAAGAGTTGTACGTGGAGTTCGACTTCGAGGCAGCTCAAAAGGCATTGAAGGAGGCCGAGAAGGTTGTCGCGAACGACTTTTTCCTGGACAACTTTGGGGATGAATTCATGGACAACGCGAGGTACCTGATCAGCGAGGCGTATTGCAGGATACATCAGAGGATCGATATTGGGTGCGTACCTTGGTTTTATTCATCTTTGGGACGGATATTAGGTTTGGTGGTGGGGCCTTGGAGATGGGATGTGCTTCCGAGTTGGAACTGATCTTCCACTTGTGTTGCTGGGGATTGATCCCTCTCTTGCCGATTGTGTCAAACCGAGTTCTGTTTCTGTGACTGAATAACGAACACGCGCTAACTTTGTTTCATTGCGCCACGCATGTGCGTGTTTGACTCTATATATGAACGCTTCTTTCCATCGTTTGATTGGCCGGGCCTCGTGTTCAGGGACCTGAGTGATCGTCTCAACCTATCTCGGGATGAAGGGGAGAAGTGGATCGTGAATCTGATCAGAGAGACACGAATGGGAGCTGACGCGAAAATCGACCTGGAGAAGGTGCGGTGTGTTTTGTTACTCGCCCCGTTTCAATTGTCCTTCGACGTCATACCCACCGCCCAAACCATACCCACCTTGGGATCCTGGAAACCGGTTCCGGTTCGGGTTTGGCGTCATTTCGGATGGGTGGAAGAGTCCAGCCCTCTGGATTCATATTCAACGGTCGAGTTCTCTCGCCCGTTGTTCACCCTTGCGGCTTCAAACGTACAAGCACGTCCGCGCTTCTGCTTTCGTTCATTGCCTGATTGTTTCTGGTCATCTCCTTGTCGGTCTGTGGTTTGATTGGACGATGGACTAATCTTGTTGCCTCCTCGTTGAACGTGTAGAACGTTATCACCATTAACCGGCCACCGCTACCAATCTACCAATCGGTCATTGAGAAGACTCGTGGGTTGGCGTTCCGAACGCAGGCGATCGGCGCGGCTCTGTCTAGAACATCCCAACAGCAACAACAGCAACAACAACAGCAGAACCAGCAACGAGAGCAGGGGCAGCAGCAGCCAGCTCCCCAGCCGCCCAACGCAGGGGTCATCACCAACAGTGCTGGGGGGCCAACGCAAGGAGAATTGCCTACGGTGGTGGAGGGAGTTCGGTGAATTTTGTACGCCCGCAATGCTGCTATCTCCGCCGTCCCCTCCTTTGGCTTTGTTCTTGCTACTAGCGGTGTATTGGTAGTGCACTACTTTTTATGAACCGTTTTGCACTTTGTGGTGGATCAGGCAGATAGCGGGGATACGCCCGTCCGTTTCGTCGGAGAAAGTGGCGCGGACTAGAGCGGCCGGTGTTGTATGTTCTATCGAGCTGCTCCGATGTGATGGCAAATGTCTTTCGTTGACAAGTAACGAGGAGGGTGCTTATGATCGAGGACGCGTGGCGTGTCACATCAGCGGTCCCAGAGAACGGAATAAGTCGTGGTTGGTCGCGGCTTCACACAGACACAACCGACCCGATACACGAGTGTGGGAGTTGATAACACGTTTTGTTTGATAACAATATAATCCGGTACTAGACAAACCCTGGCTGTACTTCTCCCGGGCTCGCAGGTCCTCTCCGTGGATGAGAGGGGGGTCGCGACCCCCAGTCGCCGGTCTCGGACGAATTCAAAACATCCATCACGACCTCGTGTAAGGCTCATATATACACACAACTTACATATACTACACAAACACTCTTCTCGCGCAAACGGATCGCTGTATGCGCGTTTTTTCATCTTTCATTTCACAGGGCGGGAATGATATCATCTTCTCAATTCTTCAACCGGGCCCTGAGCCGGGTTGAGGAACGTTGCCAGGCGTGCCTAGGATATATACACATATGTATTTATCAAAGGGGTGTATAGGTGGGGTTCGAGGGGAAAGAAGTCCGCTCGCAGAAGCGTGGGGGGGGGGATTAAACCCAACCCAGGGACTGGCACTTGGGGCATCTAATTCCGTCCACCTCATCCGTTGTTCCGCCTCCTTTGGGGGCCAGGGGGGGGGAGTGGCGCGGCGACGGAGGGGAGCGGGAATCGTTGACTTGAACGAAATCACCCGTCACTGCGTAACTGTAATTGACTCGCCTGGGCCTACCGTAAGATGGTGAGACACAAGGGGATGATGATATGATAAGTAGTGATACGGTCGATACGCGTGCACGTAGCCAATGGTGAGCACAGAACGAAATCCGTAACCGGTTAACCGTTCGCTGGAAACACTGTATGATGTCTGCCGTCACACCCAGATATTGCGTGGAACACTCTCAGCTGTCAGGTTCCCGAATACAATCCCCCGGTTAGTACGGGTCCAAAATCACTCAAATACCATCCAATCCGGGGACCCCCAATCTCGAATCCGAGACGCACGTTCTTTCCCAAACCCGACGGGAAGAGAGAAACGGGAAAAGCTTCCGTGGTTATCTTCGTGATCGCGAGATTCCCCCGCGGGGCGCAACTCGGGGTTGCGCGCTGGTGGCAGGTATCCTTGATGGATGCCAGAGACACTCAGACTAGGCCAGGGACCACATCTGTCAGGTCGCGAACCGAGCGATCTCTTGGAACGTTTTCAATGGTGCAGTGTCGGGATGTAAAAAGTGCCGAAGGATGTTGGCGTCCATATATAGTTCGTAACTGAGCAAGGACCGGTGAGAAAATACGATTGTGCATTAGACGAGTTCGTATACGAGAGGCTGGGGAGAGACAAGGCTCAAAACCCAGAGTGGATGTGCTACAGAATGCTTTGGTTTTGCTATTGAGATCAAAGGAGTGGAAGGAAAATGTCTAAGTGTTTGCCCATGCAGCATACTGTTTTGGGATACCGGTGAGTTCGGAGGTGCCTGCCGATCTGGCTAATGCGAGTTTGGATGGATCGGAAAAAGTGATGGAAGCAGAACCACGGGGTATGATGTCGACGATGATCGCTTGATAAGCGGGAGCCGAAACCGGAGGGAGCACCAGAACTAACGGGTGGGAGGGGGTAGGCAAAAATAGACACAAGAAGCGGAAATTTTTTTGATAAAAACGATCGTGAAAACAAGGCGGTGAGAGCTGGACAGCAGGGGGGATGTCGGGAAAACAAATAATTATAAAGAGAAAAGGTGACAAAGGGAACGGGAGAAGAAAAAGGTTGCGGGTGTGAGTGGATGCAGGTTGAGGTGACGGTTGATTGAGGGGTCGTGAACAATGGTCGTGATGGTGGGTATCGGTCAATCTGGAAGAATAGATAAGGAAAGGAGTGAATTGAGAGAGATAAGAGGGTAATGACCTCAGAGACCATTTGATGAATTCGCGAGCGGCTTTTGGGTTTAGACAATTCCAGATCTTGTCAAAAACCGCCGAAACAGCCCTCATCGGCGAGGAGGTTACTCCTTAGCGAGGAGTCCGAGAAGGAGGGCCGGTTATACTGCGGCGTAACTTGATCATGGCCTGTGTGGTCGAGGGGAGGCGGTGGTTGTTTGTAATGGCGCCTGACGTTACGTTTCCTGTGTTTCGAGTCGGCTGAGTTAAAGGGTGGGGGCAGTGGGGCCAGTCCGTCGCTGCTCTCATCCGAGGAGGAGGAAGACGAGGTGTCCTGCACCAGAGGTGGCGGAAGTAGACTGTCCGTCGATTCGTCACCAAAAAGCGTTCTCAGACCGCCGAATTCATTGGTGCGACGACCGTTTCGATCGAGAGTGTAGGTTCTGCCTGGGCAGCCTCGCTCGGGAAGAGCACACGAGTTTGGAACAACGACAATGGGAGAACGGTCGTAAGTGGAGGGTGAGTGAGCCACAAAAGTCTTTGAGATGATTGGAGAAGGGGGGAAGTGCACGACGGCATGTTTGCGTTGCCTGTCTGAAGGGCTTCGCTTGAGAATTGGTCGAGGGGTAGGGGGTGGGGTAGGGTTAGAGGTGGAGAACATGAGGGAGGATGAGGAGGGGTGAGGAGGGATGAGAGGCGAGGGGACTGGCTGTCGAGGGGGGGAAGAGGAGGGAGAGGGGTGCGGGTTATAAAAGGGAGGACATTCTGGCAGAGAGAGAGAGAGGGACAAGCTAGATATTGTTCCAATCGGCCTCCTCCGTCCCGAACCCCTCCCGGATAAAAATATATTTCTGAAAATGAAAAAGGAAATGAAAAAAATGAAATTCGAATAAATTCTTGTCCTTCCCAAATGTCCGAAGATCCTCATCCGACTCCTTCTTCACAATCCTTGGCAGACATCCGTCTCCACTTCTCTCCGTCTTACGTCCTCGTCGGCGTATACAGGCTTTCTACGGACCCCTCTGTCCGTGTCCCCGCCTGGAAAAAGTGCAAGCACGGTTTCGTCAGGGGCTTGCTCGTCGGTTTGGTATGGGTGAGTGCACATGGCGACCACCACCGACGAACTGCACGGCCGACCCCATTTCCTTGTCGTGTTGTCCCTCCAGGCGTTTTTCACGTTCGGAATTCAAAAGGGCCTTATTCGACTCTTCTTGTCAAAGTACGCTCAGTCCTCGTGACCTACCACACAGCATTCATTCCCATCCCCATGCCAGATCCGCACGGGTAACCGGTCTATCATACCACTCTTTCTTTGGTTACACCGCCCCCTTTGAACTCACAACATGTATGCGCTTCCTTCCACATCCTGCCTCGATTCTCACCCTCTGATTCATTCACCTTCAGTGGCTGCTCTTCTTGTCGTTGGGGATCAAGTGAACATCATCCTCAACTTCTTTCTTCGAAGGAATGTAGCTATTGCCAAGCAGAGGGCATGGGAGCACACCGTCGCCTCGAGGGGTAAAGACCCATCCTTCTGGAAGCCGTATGTCGAGGAGTGGGACCATCCTCCGGTCATCACCAAACCCGGCTGGGACCTCTGGTTCAGTGGCACCGCTGCCCGATTCCTTATCCGTAGGAGTGAGTAAAAGTCGTTCAGCCAATTCCCCTTCATGGGCAGACCTCGGTTCGCATAGTATTCTGATCCGCTCTTCCGACGCAGTACTCTTATATCCGATTCGGATTTATCCCTTCGCCGGTATCTTCATATCTGCGTATCTCAAGGCGCTCGGGGCCGGCACTTATCTTCACAAACCTGTTCGTCATCGTACCGTACCCTATTGGTTGTGCTAACTCGAACACTTACAGTACTTTGAGGCCAAGAAGATGACGAACCTTGAGATTTCAACCTTCGTTGAAGAACGCAAATGGCACTACAGGGGTACGTGTTCGTGCTTGGTCATTTGTTCTTGGCTAACCCGATTGTGATGGTGTCGCCTCAGCTTTCGGGTTCTGCGCGGCCCTTTTGGAAGGTCTCCCAATCGTTGGTGTCTTCTTCTCCGTGTCAAATCGTATCGTAAGTGAAACGCCCTCTGTTAACCCACACCACCCTCGTGCCTGGTGTGAATGTGCGCTCCATCTCCGGTCATCTTCCCGGACTGACGGCGTCCTTTCGCCTCTTTTGATATCGGACCTTGATCGACTTTTTTGTTTTGGTCTGGCTTGTTTTTCGTTGGGTTCTGCTGGCTGACGGCTATCTTCCCACCCCATCTATCTAAAATCACCGGGATGAACCTGCAGGGGGCCGCGATGTGGGCTCATGATCTCGAGAAGCGCCAGCACATCGTCGCACAGCAAAAAGGCCTCAAACTTGATTGATCAGAATCCGCTCCGCAATTGGGAATAAAGCATGTTCTATCTCCAGTACGCTATCTCTGCCGCATGTGAGCGCGACTCTGGTTTGGGTTGGCGCTTTTCCCCAGGTCCCATCGCGTCGACTTCGGGCGTTTGATTCGCATTCGCGTTCCCCACCTTCTCTTCCCTCCCCCCGTTCATCTCGTTAGTTTTCATAGCTCCTTCCTATATATTCGGCGTCCCGGCTTTGCCGCAGCGCCGTCGCACCTCGCGGACCCCACGGACACAACTCATCCAACTCCACTGCATCACTGTTCCCTCCCGTCCACGGACGTTCATGACGCACTCGCATCACCTCCCCCCCCGTATTTTTTTCTGCGCTGTCTCCTTCTTCCGAGATTTCATTACAGCTCCGGAGCCAAATCCTTGTCTCGTATACATTCGCGTGGAAAACCGGATTCCCCGGCTACTCCACTGTATCATATGACTGATCGTTGAACCTTGTTACTTAGACGATGCTATACATCGGGTGTCCGGTATGCAAAAGCTCAAGCTTCAAGGAGGTTGAGTGTAAAAGTAAAGCGCGTGCGATACGGACCGCATCGAGAATTGGTGGGTCTAGATTCGCAGAAACTCGGATGTTAACATTAACTTGGTGTTTGCTGGCATCTGCCAGACGGATTGAATTCGATGCCAAGCGAACGCCATCTCATAGCACAGCTGTTGAACCCTCTCCCATAATTCATCCGCTTGAACTTTGACGGCAAAAGTCACCGGTATATATTGCGTGGACTCTAGCGCTGGGAAACCAGATATGAAAATTATCCGCGCACACCGTTGCCTGCCGATCTGGGGTGCTGTCTGTGATCCCGACGTGTTCGCACCAACGTTTTACGTGGGTTTCCCTGTTCCAGGGCCCCGTGGTGTCTTATGTGCTAACAAGACGGAAACGTTGGGGTCAGATGGGATGAAGTACACCGTTTCATCTGGTGGCTTGTTGGTACCGCACCCCGATGCATATGTATATAGCAACAACAGGTTGTGTACGACGTGCGGTGTCCACCCTTGGGCGCAGTGTGCCGTCTGGACGTCGGTATCTCCCTATGGGATAGTGTAAACATGTACCAAGATAGAGCAGATGGTGGGTAATGCCCGTGCATGTACCCTCCCTTGGTCACTCTTGAGGATCAGCGGTTTGATGGGGAGGTTTCCGGGTGAAAACCGCGGAGGGAGAAGGGATGCGGGAGAATTGTATACAATTGTACCGCGGGAACGCGGAACACCATCCAGGATCACTTCTCGAAGTCGGGAGTCGTGCTTGGCATAGCAGAGGAGGGCTCGGATTAGGGGTGCGTCTTTATCTTGAATTCACAATCCGAGGAGAGACTTCGAGCCAAGCAGATTCCGTCTCGAAGGGAAAACGGGAAGATCCTTCTTTAATCGTTTCACATTGCACACCTCGCTCCAGATATCGAGAGTCACTTGATTGTCCATTGACGAGACGGAACCACTCTTACGAGTCCATCCTCCCAAGCTCGACCATGAAGGTCAGTTTTCTCACTAGAACAAAGCATCACATATTTGTCAAGTACCGGGCTATTAGCCCGAAGTCTGGGGAACCCTATTTCCCCACACGCAAAAAATTAACAAACACCCTCGGAAGATACCAATATCAATCGTGAGCTATACGTTGCGCCTTGGCAGCAACTGTTAAAACGTTGGAGCGTTACCCTCTCGTAAGTTTGTGTATACGTGGTGAGATTGTATTCCACCACCTATTGAAATTCAACCTCACGAATGTTAACGTAACACCCCTGTGGCTAGGGCGGACATCCCGCACCGATTCTACCGAGTGGCTCGTTGGGCTCAAGAAGCCACTTTTCCTGACGCCGTCGCCCATTTTTTACGGTCAGCTGAGGAGGTTTGTGAAAGGGGTGCTAGCACCCGTCCGTTCTTTTCATTATAACGAAGCGTCACCAACAAACCCTCCTAAATCCACATCGCACCCGAATATATTCCCGCCAAAGCACAAAGCATCACAACCCTGACATGTTGTGACCTATTTACGAGAGCGTTCCTTCTTCCTGTCGCGTCCGATCCTTTCGTACGCCTTTCTTCATGTCGTGATCATGAGCGCGTTTTACGACGTGGATTCTGGGGTTAACAGTCGGTCGGGCTCACACCCCCTCCCCACCTGACCACAGTATAGCGCACAACCGTGGTAACGTGCACCGCCTGTGATCCACTGACGGCCAACACGATACAATAGGTCTGACCCTCCGTACTTATCTCTGAGTCTGGTTGTGTCAAACTTATGTTTCGACACGGAGCAAGGGCTCGCTCTGCATTGCTCTATCATGTTCCCACGGTAGCTGTTGCTATTTTTACATCGTTTATCAGACTCATTTATACTTGTAGGAAGTTTTTTTTGGGGTGAGAATGAGTTAACTATGATCCCCCCGCTCCCCGCTATCGGCCGACCGACCTGGGTTACCGTGGTCAAGTTTTCGATTCGCATTCGCGTATACCTCGGGGCTGCCGGGGCGAATCTCATGCGCCACAGGATCACAGGCTTGAACCGGAGCTATTGAGTTCATGACATCTCAAACGTCCCAACGCCCAAACGGTTGAGCCCCACCTTTGCCTAACTTGAAACTGCTTCAATTGAATCCTCATGGTTGGTGATACTTGTGGTGTCCGGCTCGGGGTCGCTTGTCTCGTGGTACTGGCATCGTGCGCCAGTACGTTTCCCACCCAACTTCGGCCCCGCGATCCATAAGGTTCATCAGTCAGCACGTCAGGAGGTAGGGCAAAGCATGTGGATGGACCCTTGTGTAAGTGAAGTGGTAAGTGACATAACAAACTGTCTTTCCGTTTGAACATAGACATAACCGACTGCAACCAGCTCGACAACACGGAAGGACCTTGATTCCTCATCTCTCTTCTTTTTTTTTTGCACCGGTACGTTCCGGCTGGCTTAAAAATATCCGTCCGGATCTCAAGGTTGCATAGGATCGAGTAACCGGCCACTGCCACCTCGGGTTTCGCCTGAATCACGACTCCCGCGGAGACATCTCCAGTTTCAATTTGAACCGCCTTCCGGCTCTGTGTGATGCTGCTCGTTTTTACTCGAAGCATCGCCTCACGGTTTTACTCCCGCATCCACAGATTCGATGTCCGAGGTCCGTGATGGACTCTCACACCCCCACACCCTCACACCTACACGTTTTGGACGCCTGGATCGGTGTTTTTTGGGGCAGGGGGATGTGGGGATCGATGGCCCTCAGGCATTGGGACGGGAACCAACATCGTTCCCTCAAGGCTAGAAGATCGGATCGAGGAATAGACTCACAGTTTAGTGTCTCGTCACCGAGACGCGTTTGTTGTTGGTCTCTTTTTCGCTTCGATTTCTGAACCCTGATCGATTCATTGAACGAGCCGGGTCTGAGGTGGGGGAGGACGCACGCCCTCACTCCTCCGTTACCGGTGTGGAAGTATGAGGTTTATGGTATCTGGTTTATACCCGATTCGTTCGTCGATTTCGCCGATCCGGTCAGACAACTAAAACATTCGGGTCTAGCGTCGGAGAACGGACGATGCGTCTCGTTTTTTTCGAGTCTCAGGAGTATACACTCGACCATCCTAAACCTCGACGTCAACACATGTGGCCCCGAGGGACCACGAGGCAGACCACCCGTTCCGGCCCTCCCATCCGAACATCAGCATCTTGAAACTGGGGCGGTCATTGACAATGTCATCGCACGGGGTTTCCAACTCTGGATCCCGGTTCCTCGAAATCTCATGATAAGATAAACTCTTGTCACAACACCCGACCACGACCGGACCTATCAAGGACGATGATCTTCAACAGGCACGCGTGTACTGGTGCTGGACATATGACAGTTTCTTGGCATCTAGCCCTCCAGGATCACTTTCCCCTTCTTGAGGCTCGATCTCCCTTCGCACATCTCCGCCCGAGGCCGGGGTTTTCCTTATACGGTTCCGGAGTGCGGAACGACTTCGGAATCGGTTCTTGCGGATGGTAGACGATCGCCGGCGGTACGGAGTACGCGTTGCCGCGTTTGTATTAGGTAGGAAGGGTTGGGGGAACCGCTGTCGGATGACCACCCATAGGCTCCACCGGAAACGTCGGGTCGGTGAGGGGGTGCTCATAAATTCAAGGTTTTTAGCTCTTCCAGTGGCCGAAGTGCGCCACGTTCGTGGTGGGGCCTGGACGTTCAGGTGTTATTCATTCCTATTCAACTATCCCTCACCCTCTGCCGTTAAGTCGCGATCCCAGATTAATCCAACTAGCTCAGGGTTCAACGGGGAATCCACAGAAGGTTTCGTCTATCCCACCAGAAGCGCCCCATTCAGCATAGTGTCGGTTGGAAGCAGTCAGTCCGAACTTCTACGCTGTCTATCTGTTACTGGACGCTCATTTAGACTCCCAAGAGACCGGCGTTTCATACTTTGTCTCCATCGGGCCGCGGCGTTGACCAGAACCTACGTGTTCGGAGCCTTTTTTCTGATTTTTAGACTGAGGGGCGACGGTGTCAGTTGGAGACATTTCACGTTGCTCGGTTGGTCAGCACTAGGGTGGAAACGCGGGTCCCATTGGTAGCATTTCACCCTTCCGCCTGGCCGTGGAAGGGGGTGTGTTCTGCGCTCAAGCGATGGACGCCTTTGAGTAGTCTCTGATGGGCGCAACTGCTTGGTCTGCATGCGGAAGTGTTTCGCCTGGATACTTGGTTTAATGCTACGCAGCTGCGGTGCCGCCCTGTGTATCACGTTTACTAAGTCCGGTTTTAAACAATCGAACACGAGGTTTAACGCGAGGTATGCATCACTTTGGGCCGTCAATCACCCAGCTTTCAGAAGTACCAAATATCCGCCTTGTCTACTTGGGACTTTTTTCCGCATGGAGGATCGCAACCTTTTTCCTGCAAAGTTTTGCTTCTCTGATCCATCTCGGATTGGAGTGTTTCGAGCGCAGAGAAAGGAACGTGCGGTTGAATGCGGCCTATGCCAATGCCAAGATATTTCTCTGTTGGACAACGAAGAAGTCGCGTTGGGCGTTCCAGCTCCTCACTTATGATCATATAACGATGCTCCATTGGTTGTACATCATGCGTGATGCATGATGGCTTGTGTGCTAAGACAGCGGTTAATTCCACTTCCATTGCCCTTCTCTCCTGCTCTACGAATCGAAGTCCTTGGCGTAGTCTTTGGATAAGCCGTCCCGACATCTAAAACGCGCCAGACCTACCCACTCGTTCCCTTTTGGTCCCGTCTGGATGAATTCGGGAGAAGAACATAAAATAAGAAGGAACCAACCATCTTTCCTACCCGGAGGCTCAAGGGCAGACCCGCTTTTAGGGCACGTGGTGTAGTTGGTTATCACGCTCGCTTAGCACCCTGCTGAGAATTTGCGAGAGGGGTCCGGTTCAATCCCGGACGTGTCCATTTTCCCGCCCTTTTTCGTTATACCTATGCCAACCCCCCCGCCGGGGTGAGCTTTCGGCGTTATATGCTTGAGTGCTTTTGCTTTAAGTTTCGTCTGGGGTTGGGACGGGGATGAGAGGGGGAAGGGTGGTCGCTGTAGGACGAGCCACAACAGACAGAAACGATGACGCGTCCCGTGCCCTGTCCCAAGCGTCACCATACTAGTGTACCTCGCGTATAATCTCGAGTTGGGTGTTCTGGATCCGGACGTGGCAACACGACAAAGGGATGGAGCCGCGACTCGTGGTATGGGATCCTTCGCCTTTGGACATCCCCCGAATACTCGTATCTCTCCAATCCAACCCGTGCCATGGTGGGATGACCAGGCAAACCCGAGACATCGAATGTCAGACCGGTATCAGAAAAGGATGGCAGGGTCATGCTCACGGGTAATCCCATTGACCGTTGCGTCAATCGAGGAGGATATCACCGTAAGGTCCTTCAGTTCCGGATACCTATCCACCAAACACCTCAAACTTACTCAACGGGTGGAAACTGAGGCGAGGGGTGTCGGGAATTGGTTCCTCTAGACAAGTTAGGATAAGTGGACAGGTGAATATCTACCTCCGTCTCCGACGGGATACCCAAACCATTGGGCGTGAACCTCGAGGGACCAGTCTTGGGATCGATTCCAGAGGCTCGGGGGCCTAGATGGTATGATATCCCTCGATGGCAACCTGAATAGCTCTCTTGAGCTACAGGTAAAGCACCCGAGCGGTTAAGCTGGTTGTAGATCTGGAGAACCATGTCGATGAGGAGGTTGAGTTCTGCACAGGTAGCAGGATCGACTGCCTTTGAGGATCCCCCGTAGGGTTAGGCTAGGACGGATGTCGGGCTTTTTGGTGAGGGTCTGCATTCGGCGATGGCCGCAGGCTAGCAGGTGATGTCCGAGGCTGCCGATGGCCAATTACGGCTAGTGCGAGTGCACAATCTAGATCTCA
>Ga0307515_10003335_pt1 | contig 33917 bp, 37 predicted proteins | sample 17_EM_MG_FD_194513 | JGI IMG/M metagenome (GOLD analysis project Ga0307515, IMG submission 194513) | Populus trichocarpa ectomycorrhiza microbial communities from riparian zone in the Pacific Northwest, United States - 17_EM | ecosystem: Host-associated > Plants > Roots > Unclassified | place...
AAAGAACATCAGCTCGAGCATCGTCTGGATCACTCTTCCACCACGAGTCAGTGTCTGGCCTCAGGTGCAGCCTATATATCATCCGCGATGACTTCTAATGAGTGTCCGGTAGTTACAACATGCATGAGGAGTTGGGGATTGGCGCCAAGGAATGCGGTACAATCAAAATGTTCCAACATGGCCCTACTGGATACTTTCATGATGGTGGCCCTACAGGGACCCACTGCGTTTTCGCCCGATCACCCGGGAGTCTGGTTCCCGCCAGAGGGACAGTCACATCCCTGGATGTGTTGCCACACCCCCTGAACCCGCACCTCACAACTACCGCGACTTCCCCCAATCACCCCCTCCCTGGACTTCGAACTTCAACCACCATGTCACTCCAGGACCTCACCCAATACGCTGGTGATCAGACAGATAGGATCAACCTCCTTCTCCAAGAGGGTAGCCTTGCACCTGGCAGTGCTTCTCGCAAGTGGACTGCTTTCTGGGAATCCGCCTGGAAGAAAGATTTTGAGACCTTGGAGGAGAAGGAGTTGGTTGTGAGAGAGCAGCCGGGTGACCGTGTCGAAGACTACTCTCCCTCTGACCCCGTCCCTTCCTCAACTTCGGTTATGAAGATCCCTCGTACCCTACCCAATCTCTGGTTCAGGTCTAGTGAACGAATCTTGGTACGGTCCGAGTACTACGAAGCAGAACGAGCAGCTCTGTCAGCAAGCGAAAACGGAAGGGATGCACTTGTGGTTGCTGGACATCCTGGGATTGGTTCGCTTTCTTCTTGCCTCATTACCTGCAGAATCTGATCTTTCGCCAGGAAAGTCCTTCTTCTTGCTTTGGCTTCTCGCACGGCGTCTTGCACTCAAGCTTCCTACGGTTTTACAAATTCACCCAGCCAACGCCCTTCTTTTCCACAAAGGCTGTGTCTGTGAGTTTACAGACCTCGAGCTCAGAGAATTATATCTCCCGTTGTCACCCGATCTCGAGGCGCCCTTTTCCAGTAGGATCTGGGCTCTTGTCGATGCGAATCAGGACCTTATGGAACCTGCGGGATTTTACAACAAGGGCCCACCGTTCTTCGTTGTTGAAGCGATGTCCCCTCGTTCTCCGCGTATTCCATGGCTTAGCAAAATCAGTCACGAATTTTTCTACATGAAGAGATGGTCCTTCTCGGAAGTTCTTCAAGCATAAGTCGATCTTCCCCACGGGTGTTCACAACGCTCACATTTTCCACAGCCGTCCATTCCTTGGGCGCCAGACCTCCCACCCGTACACAGAACGCCAACTCTGGCACCTGTACAACGAGTATGGAGCATCCCCCAGGACGCTGGCCAATTTTGCCGGCATTCCAACCCGATATGGAGACATGGTCTCCGAACTAGTTCGGTCGATGGACGCTATGACCGTGCAACACATTCTCTCAACTCTTCACATCCGAGAGGGATTTCCCATCTCATCATAGCCACCGATCCTTCACCAACCTCGCGTGGTGCGTGCGTGAAAACGGTGGTGGCGCTGCCTGTCTTGAAGATGATCTTGGACCAACACTCCGCAGGACAAGTTTTCCAAATGAGAAACTTCTATCACCTATTTCAGTCTAGCTCGTATTCGGCCGCCACTGCCGGATGGGCTTTCGAGTTGGTTATGCACAAGTTGCTCACGCGGAGCCAAACCATTCGGCTGTTCCCTATTCGTGGTCATCACGGGCGAAAGAACATACTCTACAACGACTACTCCGCCTCCGAGAAAGGAAAGGATCCGATGGACCTCCAACTACCTGGATCGGATGAATATTGCCTAGAAGAAGCGACAGAGCTCCACGTCGGTCGCTACTACCGTCCTCACACAATCAATTTTCCCACATTCGACGCCTTGCGCTTGATCCATCCCCCTGGTGAACGTTAAACGTTAAACACTCAGATCTTGCAGATAAAGTTCGACCAAGATTGAGACCGGTGAGGACCCAATGAAGCTGGGTATCGTGGTAGAGTCTTAAGAGAGAGGGCAGCAACAGGATGGAGGTGAGACATGGGTACAGCGTCGCGAGATGATTAGACATGGCTGGTTTCTGTGATCCTGAGAACATATCAGGGTGACTGCCTGCTCTTTTGCGTTTTTTGCAGGACGGAGGCAAACGAAAACGCTACAAGACCCGGTACTAAAATCCCGGGAATCATTGGATTCGCTGAATTACGTCACGGAATACCCTAGAGAGAAAACTTGCATACGGACAACGAAATGGAAAACAGTGACAAGGGCAATCACGAAGATAAAAGTACAAGAAAATAAGGCAATACGGCTACTGGAGGCACCAACAAGCAAGTTAGGAATTTCTGTAAATTAACCTTTGGGGCGAAGGAGGGGTCATAGGAGGTAGCCGTGTCTGGCTGCTGGGAGCAGAGACGGAGGATGGATAAGACGTAATTGAAGGTCTTCGTTCACGCGGAGACGGCCGAGGTTCTGTAGAAGTGGGAGAAACAATCATCGCGAGAGAAGGGGACAGCGTCGGTGGGTGGCGGGGAGGAGGTACGGGCGACACCGATGAAGGAGGGGGGAGGGTGACGCCACTGCCGGTCAAACGACGCTTTGGGGATGGTTGCATCGACGATGGACTAGGAAGCAGTCGATCTTCATGGCCAGGGGTGGTATCATCGTACTTCCGCTTCACTGGAATTCGAGTAACATCCCTGTTGGTCAGGGGAGGTAGAATAGGGGATGCCCGGTCCCGCCCGTCGTCACGGATGTCGCGTTCTCGATCCCTGCTGGGGCCTGCGATTCCATTGGAGGTAAACTTGCGGTCAATGTACTCCTTGGTAGAAGTGGCACTGTAGTAGCTAGCCGGGGAACGTGAGCGATCTACGTCAATGGGGCCTTCGTCCTCCCTTCGCCTTAACCCTCGCCTGTCGTAGTCACTATGGAACAACGGAGGTGGCCGAAAGTCCACCACAGGCTCTTCGTCATATTTGCGCTTCAAAGAAACAGGTGGTGTTGGCATGCCTCTGGGAGGTTCCCTCAACTCGCGCCCAGGTAAAGGTAACAAGGGAGGAGATGCCGGCGCAGAAGTGGAAGGAGCTCCGGTCGGTGGTGAAGCGGCAGTAGCAGCACTACTCCATCTGCTGGACCACGGAGGCGGAGGAGGGACGTATCTGTTCTGCTCGGGTGACTGGGATTGGTGATGATGAGGAGAAGGAGGAATAGAATGGCGTGACGGTCGATCGTCGACAACGGAATGAGGTCCAGAGGAAGAGGAAGGCTCCTGCAGGGAGGTATCTCCAGGCGTGTACTTGACCAGTTCGACAAAAAGAGTTTGTGTGTATGGGCGGGGAAGCTTCTTGTATATGACGGCCTTAGAGGAGGAAGACAACATGTTCTCGGTATCAATGTAAGTATCCATGTCCGGAGGATCTAAGTGCCCAGTCAGTATGTAAACTCATTGAACCAGCAAAGAGAGTACGTACCAATGCTGCGCACCCGGACTTCTGAATAAGGATACTTCTTGTTCTTCCTCAGGCAGCAGAGAGGACAAGTGAAGACATTCTTGGACGGATCCGCGTGGTTGTTCGGGAAGAAGACACACCCGCTGTGATAGAACCTCTGGCAGGATTCGCATTGAACTTTGGGGTAGTTGATCAAGTACTCCGTGCGGCCACGACAGATGCACCTGGTCCCGTCCGTCCAGTCCTTGTCGTAATCCTGGCCGAAAGTAAGCTTGGGACGCTTGCGCTTCCTATTCTTCGGTTGAGCGGGTTGGGTAGCAAGGAGTCGGTGCAACCCCGCAAGGTCAAGCCCGTACGAGACGTTTTCTGAATGGCCAACGACGAACTGGAGTTTGTAGAGTTTGCGCATATAGTGCTTGACTCGCGGTAACAGTTCCGAACGTTGGTTGGCAGGGTGAGATGCAAAGCTCAGGAACTGGCCAACCTGTTGCACAAGACGATCGACACGGAAAACGATGGCCTCCACCTGCCCCCACTCGGGAGAGTACGTGCGGGAGATCAAGGGAGCCTCGTTAGCAACCTCGACTAGGTAGCAGTAATGCCAGTTTTGTTCCTTGTGGATAGATCCGTTCCAGTGGTGGTGGTCGCAGAATGGACAGGAACCGCCACTACTTGCACAGGCCCCATGGAACCTGGCGAAGCAATGGTCGCATTGAACCGCATCAGACACAGTTCCCGGCGCGGGAGGTCGGACGGGTGTGGTGCAGATACAACTGAGGTATTCATCCGTGGAAGGAGTGTCGTCATTGATCTGTGTCGCCTCCATGACTTCCTCGGAAAGCCTTGTAGCTTGAATCGGACTCTGCCGACGGTGGTTCCAAGGCAGACGATCGATCCAACGGTAATGATCCGCCAACCTCCTCTCGAACTTGTCGAAATTGGGCATGGTGAACATGGTGAGGTGTTCCTTCGCGTAGGTCTTCCACTGCTGGAACATGGTGAACACGTCGCCGTCGGATTCGACATGCTGATACGTCCCTCTCATCACCAACTCGCACCTGGACTCCAAATCGAGTGCGAAGTCTGTTGTCCTCCTGAGGTCATTGATAGAGGGGATAGAATAGCTTCCCTCCGCGCGTGTGACCAACTTCATGGCATCTTGAGGTTTGACCTTAACGACGCCAGGCTCGCGGTGAAGGATCGCATCCGCCTGTCTCTGGTATTCCTTCGCCCGACTGTGGAGGTTCATGATACGGTCCAACAGGGCACCGTCAACGGGAACGTTAGACTCCGTCTTTGCAAACTCCTCGAGTTCGTCCATATTCTTGACTCGTTGGGCGATCAATGCCTTGGCTCCATCCTCCCAACTCGACCCTGCTGCCTGTTTCGCATTGAGAACCTTCATGTATCGACTGTCGGCCGGAAGGCTGCATGCTCGAGCCCTCGCGACGAGGTTCCGAACGTCATCCATCAACATCCCAGCCTCCCAGTCGTCGATATCCTTCATCAGGCGATCCCTCAACACAATCTGCTCCACCTCGAACAGCTCCGGGATGTATACGTTCAGCGAGGAGGCGGTGATACCCAAGTTCTCGCAGTCCTGGACGAAACCCGGTCGGGAACGTTCTTCCTCTGAGGCGGCAAGGAAGTGGCGGGCCTTCGCCTTGATATCCTCCGCATCCTTTGCGAGAGTCCGCAGGGCGTCCAACTCGGGACCGTCAAACCCGAGCCCATCAACCTCCCTCAGCAAGGCATAGACGTCCTCCAGTCCCCGCTCCGGCCTATCGTAGGATTCATCCAGAACTCCGGGTTTGATAACATCCCCAGGACGTGCGGACTTGCGGGCCCTCTTCCTACTCGCCTTCCGTAAGAACGCGTTGGCCTGTTCAACCCACTCGTTCCCACGAGACACACATCTCCTAAGAACCTGTAGCTCAGGCATGGGGTAGCTGATACGCTCTCCCTCCGCAAGGATGGCGCGAAGAGAGCGAAGCTGTGGTCGAGCAGTGGATGAGAGCAAGTTCGTCAGTTTTGACCTCCACGCCTCCGGAACCCGGGCCCTGTCGGAGACCTTGACGAGGATCTCGGTCAATTCCTCGTCCGAGAACCGTTTCCTCAGTACGCGGCTTGAGAGAGAACATTTGCAAAGCTTCTCAGGGTGGTCCATGCAGGTAACCTGAGTGGTACACTGGCAGGTGATCTGGGACAAGTAGAGGAAGACCTTGCACACAGAGCACTGGTACTGATCCTCTGGGTGATCCTCCTCGATGAGGACCTCGCCGAACTTGGCACCACGGGCACGTCTCCTGAAGGCGAACTCTCGGTCGATCATCTCCTTGAAACTGTCGTTCAACCTAGGGAAGGTATGATGTCAGTTGTGACGTAGATTTTGGCGATCAGATCGGCGAGAAGTCACGAACCAAAGCGCCGTTTTGATTGAATTAGACTGTTGAGTCACGGTGACCAAGAGTTCGTCGTGCGAGAAGACTGGCATCTTCCCATGCTCTTGATATCGGCGTGCACAGTCGAGACCGAAAGGCAGCCAATCTGGAGGTGCGAAGTTGACAGCCTCGTTAAAGTTGAACTGCGCGAGAGGAAACATCAGCGGTCGAGAGGAAATAAGTTCGTCTCAAATGTGACCGCACCCCGTGGTTAAATCCGGCGTGGTACGCCTTCGGATATGTGATTACAAATTCGCCAGCCCTCTGGTTGCAAGCGTAGACACGAACGCCGGCATCTGTAAGTCGTTTTGGGCTCAAAAGTGTCACCAATTGAAAGAGGAGGTCAGGTTGGGCTTCGAAAAGGTCCGGGGCTTCCTTCCGAATGGCATCTTCGAACAACTCCGCGTCATCCCCTGGCACGCCATACCACGTCTTCGTTTCTCCCCAATGCACTGAAGAATGGTGAGAGGGAGAGCCCCTGGAACATAAACAAGCACCTACTAAAGTTGATGCTGTACGTGTAGTGGTCCTGGGGACGTCGTGAGGGGCGGTCCGAGATGGTCGAAAGGGAATTCTCACCTCGTTATGCCAACAGAAAGTAGAAAAGGCCATCCCGACATACGTCCAGGGGACAGTCATTCCAGATATATCAGATTTGATGAAACGAAGCAGGGAATCAGCAAGAATGGGAATGTTGTTCAGGTTCCATGGATCTTTCGAATACTGGTTCATAGGATGTGTCTCGAGTGTGGGCATAGCGCTGTAGGTGATACATCAGAGCTGGACAAATAACGGGCCAGCTCCCCTACCTTCCATGAGTGGTAGAGTGCACATCAGCGCCGTATTCAACCTCCACAGTCTCTTTCTGTGAAGAAACAAGCCTCCAAAACTCCTTCTCTACGTCATCCTCGGAAACAACGAGATCTTTCCCGATCCTCGCCTTGATCGAGCCGTCCTCGGCGTGATCACCTGGTGGGTGGGCGGTGAACCACATACGGCGGAACTCTCTGTCCCGAGCCTGAAAACTGGATAAGCTGTGTTCTTCGCCTTCGTCAAACCCATAATCGCCTCCAGTTCCGAATAGACAGGTGTGACAGAACCACTGCCCCTTTGGAATAACACTGAGCGGCGGGTCCAAACAAAAGGTGTGATATCCTGCAGGAACTTTAACCGAAAGGTTAATGGCAGAATTGGTCATGACTCACCACAGTCGCAACCGTCACAGAGTAGCATCTGGAGTCCGCGATCAGTCTTATGACAGACCTCACATTGCGTCTAGTGCCGCGCGGTTAACGTGTGTTAACAGTATCGGATGCACAGGACATTACCTCAATTGAGGAAGTACCGTTCCTTGGCTTTCCGTTGACGACGGCTCCGGAAGAGGCTTCACCGTTCTCTTCCTTCCTCCTCTTGCCTTTGGCGGCCTCCAGGGTCCCTTCGGCGTCATGGGCGTCCCGTTCATCGGGAGGGTCAGAGAGTGTGCTGGAAGCTGAACTGAGTGGACTCAGGGGTGGTGAGTTATCATCATACACGCTCGCGCCCTCCTCCTTGACTGTGAGTTCGACATCCCTATCCTTCTGCTTGGAAGCGGTCGAAGCGGTTGGGCGTGATTTCCCACGTGTGCTCATCAATGTCATTGACGTGTTCGGATTAGCGTTGGATTCACGACCAAGATCAGGGGAGGAGACCCGCTTGTCAACCTTGGAAATGGAAGGGTTATTCCGGACCCTTTCACAAAAGTGTTCGTATGGGAGGATGACTCGGGTGTAGGAATTCTTGATTTGGGTCGAGAGACCGGGGATACCTGAAAAGCCGAGGAGGCGGCCGAGGTCCGCCCACTTCTTGCCTTTGTTGACCTTGAAGGCGAGTGAATAAGGAGGGAGGTGGGCAAGACGTAAAATGATATACCGCGTCATAACCACCCAGCTTATGCACCTCTTTTCTGAGTAACCAGAGATCGAGAGACTTGTTGTTTATCGTTGGGACGGAAACACGAGGGTTACCCTGCTGTTTGTGAAATCGATACAACTGTTCGAGGAAGTTGACCTTGGCTCGCGACGAAGCCTCGATGGAGTTGAGACATTGCACCCTTGTCTTGAAACGGAAGGTCTGCGGATCAAGAAAGGGCCTGAGCCATCTGGCGCGACGCGAGAATGTGGCAGAGAGAGATACCTCGGTATCGGTCGTGAAAGGCATCTTCCACGACTCTGGTGGCACAATCTTGCAAATTCCGTAGTTCTTGGCGTGTTCTGATATAGATCGAATGTAACCAAGGGGGTCCTTGAATTCCTCCATGGTGGGATAATAAGTGGGGGAATCCTCTAAACCAAAAGGGCGAGGGTGTTCCCTGGGTGGAGGATTACGAGGGCTTGCTCTCTTGACAGAACTCATGTCCAACACAGGTGAAATGGGGATGGGTGGCCCAGGGTCGTCGAAGGTTCTGACACCCGTGACCTGATAGGATGATTGGGACTTGTCGTCAGAGGAAGTTGCCTGAATCTGCATTGCAGCGAGAGCGTCGGTCTTGGACTTTCGTGGAGCCCGCTTTGGGGCGGAGGTGGATTGAGAGGAGGTGGATTTTGGTAAGGTGTCCTGATCCTGGATCGGCGTAGCGCCTTCGACGGGAATAGCGAGGCAGGAGTAGAAGGCAGAGGTCTGCCTACCAGAGAAATCCGAGGACATTTCAGCAGCCGAAGACGACTGCTGAGGGTCGTCCGATGGTCGGTTTGATTTTCTGCCCTTGGCCGGGAGAGCAGAAGATTCGCGCATGAGGCCGAGGAAGGAGCAGAGATTTAAATGTTGCGAGGTGCCGTAGCTTGCGTCGGCGTTTTAATTTCTTCCCAGGATTCCACACTTTCCAAACTCCGCGAATGCACTCAACTCAAACTAACGACAGACTAGCGGAAAATCCGTTTCTTTTTCTTTTTTCAAAAACATTTGTGAGCTGTGAGAGGCCTACGGAAGTTCTGTTCAGCCCCGTTTGGGCCCGCTGCAGCAACAAGTTGGGTCACCGCACTCGATCCTCATGTCCGGGAGCCTCACCAACCCCGAAGCGCCGATGCAGGGTCCAGCGGGCCATCACACCCTCCGCTGGCCATGCCCCGCACCAGCCTCGTGCGACCGCGCCGAGGCGTCTATGACCTCCCGACACCAGACCCCCGCTGGACTGGACACCCACCCCTCTGTTCCCGTCGGGGCATCAAAAGCGTGGTGATCATCGCAATGATCGATCAACCACACAACGTTCTCGGTAGAACCGCCTAAAGTGTAACCACCACGTAAAAACCACCAGCCAATTCATCCCTCACCCCGTCTCTCTTCAAAATCCACAAACATACCACTCCTAACTTACCGTTTTCCACCAATTCCTCTCAACCTTTCTACGTCCGAGATTCTCGCTCAGGCGATCTGGAACCCGATCACTACTTTTGCCTCCACGTCACGTGTCTCTGTCGCCATCATTGAAAGGACTGGACTGGATCTTCGCCAACTCAGCGCTTCAGCCCGTTGAGAAATTTCAAAACTCGGGTCGGTGGTAGGCAACCGTATCCTCAAGGGCTGTTTGTAATACTGACAGTTGTACGAAACAGCACTGAATTATTAATTTCGTGATCATTTCCCAGGAGCCGCCCGTGCATCCTGGGAGTGTCCGCATACGCCACCCATGAATCACAGCACGCTGAGCGTGTTGCTCGGCATATTCACTGCCATCACAATCTTTACATGTTTCCGGGCGAGCACCCAGGCACCCGATCAGCTGTCTCCCCAGGGATGCCGGATGTCTTATATGTCTCCGTCGTACATCTTGCAAACCGGCTTCAATGCCTCCAGGACGAGCTTGAGCGGGAGATATTCCCTCTGGCTCTATCGCGAAGTAGGTTGGGACAATAACCAGGTTTGTCGCTCGCCGGTCGGCAACGAATGATCCATGAACTCAACACATCATAGCCATCTGGAACCCCTGTGCTTTTCGTTCCGGGAAACGCAGGTTCATCTCATCAAGTGCGTTCCATCGCCTCCTCCGCAACACGGCAGTATTTCTCCTCCCCATATGTCATATCACCCGATTTTTCCTCCCGCTTTCCGGCGAGTAAACCGTTAGATATATTCGCCGTCGAATTTAATGAAGACCTCTCCGCCTTCCACGGACCCACGCTCCTCTCGGAACGTACCTACGTCCTAGATGCAATCCGCTATGTCCTGTCGCTATATCCTCCTGATACATCCATAGTGGTTATGGGCCACTCGATGGGAGGTGTGGTTGCCACGTCCCTCCTCCCGTCCCCAGACATCTCGGTCATCATCACCATGTCAACTCCACACACCCTGCCGCCTGCCCGTTTCGACAACCGAATAGAAGAAATATACTCCACTAATCACAAGCATCTCACCTCTGATCCTACGCCAATCGTCTCGATCTGCGGCGGGGCGGCTGATACGATGGTCCCCTCCGAATCCTGCATCCTCCCAGAACCCGGTGCCCAGGGCACCTTCCGAAAGACCATATTTTCTTCCGGCATGGAAATGTGCTGGACCGGGATCGGACACCGGGAGATGGTTTGGTGTCACCAGGCCCGTTGGCAAGTCGCCAGGGCAGCGCTCGAGCTCTCGGCCGCAGCACCATCCACCCCTCTTGCTCGGGCACGTATCCTAGACGCGTGGCTACGAAACGGGAACGAACCCCCTCCTATCCCCGACCATTTTGTTCCGTCGAGTGACGACATGCAGATCGAAGTCATCTCAGGATCAGAAGCGGACTCTTCGGGCCCAGCCCTAAAGCTCGTGAACCCAGCCTTCCATGCATCGAAGGTATTTTACCTGCGTCGACCGAGAACACGTGCAAACACGAGTAGTTTCCTGGTTTATCTCGCGGGAGGGGCGATCGGGTCCGTATCCCCTTTTAACCCAGGTCCATTGCGAGCTTCGATCTTCAGATGTTCAAGCCCCGGAGAGTTCTCAGCGAAGCAGTGCGCTCCGTTACCACCTGCGACACTGAACTTACTTCCGGTGACTCATCCTCACCAGGAGTTTCCGATTCCAAGGGCTGGGAGCGACGAGACGGAGGGGATCGTGTTTTTCAACGGCAAGATTCCGGCTGATCTTACCGACCCGTGGGTCGCTATCAAGGTCGATGGAGCAAACGGCAAAGGTTGGATCATCGGCGGGTTTACCAATGAATCATTCCACATTCGCTCGGACGCGGGTCCATCCAGTTCGTAACCACATCAGGCAGCTTCTCACGATCCTGACATACTTGCTGTCTAGGTGTACTCTTCGGGTCAACCACGGTTTCTCTCCCAAAGTCATCATCTGCCCATATCCCCCTCAAAACCGAGATCGCTTTCCCAGATTTACTGGCGAACGTGTTGTTGGTCTACCGCCTCACACCCAGATTCACGTCGCACTCATGCAAAGGCAAGTCCGAGCTATCCCCCTCTAATATCGATGCGCAGCATCCTGACAACGGCTAGACACCTTACTCCCGCCTCTTCTCGTTCAAACAACCCCCGTCGAATCGCATTACCACCGCATTCACCCATCCACTTCTTTCCCTTATCGCCAAGTCCTTCTGCATTCCCACTCCTCCGCACCTTACATCCACACATCTTCTCCCAACAAAGGGTTGAACTTGACGCTCCACACGTCCGGCGAGCCAGGGACGTGTTACCCAGAGTCTATCACCATAACCATTGATTGGTGGACGTCTATCGGGAGATGGGGGTACAGATACTGGCCGGTGCTTGCAACTTGGTCTATCGGAATCGTTTCGCTCGTGATCTGGCAGGGGTTACGAGTGGTGGTTAATGAAAACGGTGAGGAATCACTGGCATTTGATTCCCCGGCATAATATACTCAATACAATAACCGCACCCTAGGAGCTCCCCTTCCAACGCTGGGCCAAGCCCTCTCCACATTCATCAAATCCCTCCTTCCTCGTCTCATTTTAATTTCCTTCTTAATAGCCGTTGTCCCCCTCCCTACCTCCGCATACCTCGGACTCTCTGGGGAGCCCCTCTTCTCTTTCCTAGCCCCGATCCTCGCGCTGCTCTCCACCGGTCTAGTCATCATAACATTCTGGCTGCTCTCTCTCCTCACCTACCTCACCACGGTCGTTGCCTCTGCCATAGGACGAATTGCACAAGGGAAAGACGGCGAATCACCGATGCGAACACGCAGGTTGAGAACTACGATAGGCTCGATATCGATTGTGTTCTTGTTGATTTTCTTCCTCGTACCGTGGCAAGTCGCTTTCCTGGGGAGCTACTTGATACTCTTCCACACCACCGTCTCTTCTTCCAGCTCGTGGAGGAGGATCTCACATAAATCCAAAAGTTCATCTTTCAGCACATTCCCGCCTTCTCCATCATCATCTCCTCCACCACCTCCTTCCCGTTCAAACTCTCACACTCGGACGGAAGGCCAGCTGAGCAATCAAATACACAACCATACCTTTCTCACTTACTTCCTACTACTGACAACACTCCTTCTCCCACTCTCCGCCCCCGTACTGGCCGTTTGGGTGCGCACGCTCTCGACGGCAGGTTACACCACCCCATTCGACGGCGACCACAATTTCTTGTATGTTTCCCCTTGGCTATTGGTTGTCGACTGGGCCTGGACTTGCGTGAGAAAACAGGGGAGCATCAAAATGTTCGAAACAGAATCGTAAGTCTGTTGTTTCATCAAACTGTCCAACTGCGCTGATCGGATGTTGAACTCCCTTAGGGTGATTCAGAAGGCCGCCATGACGTGGCCATTCATGGCGAACGCGTTCATCGTGTTCATGTACGGCCCCAGGTACACATATCTCATCTCAAACATCACGAGTGTTGGACTTGGCGTCATCTTCTGCGTCTGTGTTGGTCGCCGGTATTGGAGGATTGAATAGAAATCACACATCACTCAGCAAGTTATTTGTACAGCCAATTCATTCGTGCATGAATGCATTTCTTTCAATCTGCTTCTTACTATTGTCAAGGAAAAAAAAACTCCGATATAAGGGACAGCCCAACTGCACTAAGATTGGAATAATGAGGGAGAATGGTAATTGCGGTGGATGGTGTCAAAAATTGATGAGGGACGGGGACTGAGATGCAAATGATGAGGGAAAGCAGACACGACGAATGAAATCCAATCGCAAAGAATAAATCAAAACATTTACTCTTCAGCGGCAGCATTGTCTTCATCCTTGTTCTCTGCCTTGTCTGCAGAAGACGATCAGTAAACTGATCATACGAGCTAGCTGCGTTGGACATTACGTACCGGAATCCTGCATGTCCGATGTCCAGAGGGTGAGGTTGTCACGCAGCAACTGCATGATGAGGGTCGAGTCCTTGTAGCTCTCCTCCGAGAGGGTGTCGAGCTCAGCGATGGCGTCATCAAACGCCTGCTTGGCGAGATGGCAAGCGCGATCGGGGGAATTGAGGATCTCATAGTAGAAGACGGAGAAGTTGAGGGCAAGACCAAGGCGGATGGGATGTGTGGGTGGGAGTTCGGTGACGGCAACGTCAGAGGCAGCCTTGTAAGCCTCGAGGGACTTGTCGGCCGACTCCTTTCGCTTGTCACCAGTGGCGAACTCGGCGAGGTAACGGTGATAGTCACCCTTCATCTTGTGGTAGAAGACTTTGGACTCGCCGGTGGCGGCGGAGGGGATAAGGTGCTTGTCAAGAACCTCGAGGATATCCTCGCAGATCTTGGCGAGCTCCGATTCGATCTTCTCCCGGTAGCCCTTGATCATGGTAACCTGGGCCTCATTTCCCTTCGACTCCTCCTTCTGCTCGATGGAGGAGACGATTCTCCACGAAGCGCGGCGAGCACCGATAACGTTCTTGTAGGCGACGGAGAGCAAGTTGCGCTCCTCAACAGTGAGTTCCTGGTCAGAGGAAGCCACGCGCTTCATGTTCTCAACCATCTCTATAGAGTGGCGTCAGAGGGAGTCAATGAGTGGGAAGCCGGTAGAGCGAACGAACCTTCATATCGTTCGGCCTGCTCGGCAAGCTTGGCGAGGTAGACAGAGTCTTCACGAGTTTGAGACATCTGGAAGGGTTGAGGGTGGTCAGGTAACGTACGCGACTGACACGCTGGCGGCACGCGTCGAGATACTCACTGTCAAAGTGTGGGGAAATTGATTGATTGAGATCTGTACAGAGGGGGCGAGGTTAGGGATGACGGGACGCGGTGGGGAACGTTGGAGACGGAGAGCTCACTAGGGGGGGCTGGGTGGGGAAGCGGGAGGAGGGTCGTTGAGGATAGAAAGAGAGAGGCGAGCCACGGTCGAGAAGAAAGTTAAAGACGCTTGGGCAGAGGGTTCGGCTGGGTTGAGGGTTACGTCCAAACAAACACAAACATTCTGCATTCCACCCAAAAAAGGCAAATCTCAGCGTCGGAGCATTCCGCTTCCGGTCAACCCGTCGCCCTTGCATTGTCTTCCGTCTCCAAAGGGACAGTTGAAGGTTTCGGTTCCGCCCGGGTATTCCGTACACTCGTGGGATGATATTCCTTATCAAGCTCTGGCACATCCGCGAATTCTCGCCCTCGGTCCAGGCTTCATCTAAAAATTTCATATTCATCATCACATCGCGGACTATATACACTACAAGAGTCCCGTCAAGTTCGTATCGATACCGTTCATGTACAGAGGGGGGCATAAAAGATACATCGCGAACTGGCCAACGATAACAAATCCGCAGGGATGACGCGCATAGGCAAGAAACCAACATTGGATCACCTACGTGGGTACAAATCAATCGGATGGGGGGGGGGACTAGCAAGGGCGGGATCCACGCATGCTCCACCTGAGGTCCGAGATAAACATGATCACATTCCCCCACTCCTCGACCTGTGCTGTGAATACGTCGGTGATGGTCCGTATTCTGCGGCCGCACTGGCCAGGTATGCCGGGTCCAAGGCTTCATTCGGATCGTACATCTTGTACGATGACCGGTTGCTCGATAAACTGCTCGCAACCGACGACTTCTTCCTCAACCTCGGCCGTGCGGTCAATCCATCTCCAGGCGACAGTGTGGGCGAGAGTGGGGACAGAGGTTTGCCCGAACGCAGCGACGTCGTCCGTGCGTTCATGCTCAAGCTCCTGTTGTGCGCCTGCGAACTGCCTTGCCCCGACGGCTGTGACACGGAGATTGACGGCACAGACATCTGCGGCGAATGACCGGGACGGGGAGATGGAATTCTCGCGGGTGAACGGTATGGAGACCCAGACCTGCTGAGAGATTCTTGCCTCATCCGCCGTTTGTCCCGGGGATCTCTTTCCAGAGGTGACAGTTGGGTTGGGGACCCAGGGTGAAGCACCCTATCGTAGCCGACGGATGGACTGCCGGTTCGGGTTGGCATCACACGTGGTGATTGTTGTCGATAAGGCAAAGGCTGCTGGGACGGAGGTATCGTGAGTGGACTTAACATCCCAGGAGCAGGGGTCTCCCCTGGCTGGCTGCCATACGCGTCCGAGTCGGTCTGGCGGACAGAAATGCGGACCCAATCGTAAGTAACCCATTCTTGGTATATCACAACAAGAAAACGTACGGGAGGTTCGACTCCGATTCCAATATTACTGGAGGCATTGGAATTCCTTGGCTGACTGTGTGGTGTGAGACCGCTCGAAGGGCTCAATGGCGCGGGTGTGGTCAGATTCTGCGGGCGCCGTCTGGGTGAACCATATGTGTTCTGAATCTGTTCTTTGTAAGACAAAGGCACGTCAAACAAGACAAGGGAAGAACACGAACTGGGGCTGCATTGGCCGTCGATCTCCTCCAACTCTCGACCAAATCAGGATCCGAGTACCTCAAATCATCCGCCAACCCCTGCATGTTGTGCATCGAATGATGGTCACCCCCACCAGGCCCATTCTTCTGCGGGTGACTCCTGATAACGTCCATTAACGCGACCGGTTCTTCTTCTCCCTGTGGGCTTCTGATCGTGAAATTCGTCGTCGGTGAATACCCGTAGTCCGTCTCCAGCGCAGGGGTCCGAACGTTTTCCGTTCGAGATCTACCCGCACCAATCGAAGGTGTGGCCTCAACGCTTCCCTCTTGGATCACGCTCAACTTCCGGCGAGCATCCTCAGATAAATCTGGTTCAGTCGCCGTGATATCGAACTGTGAGAATGTGGTTGAAAGGGGGCTGGGAGGCGTGGGAGAGCTCCGAGGATAACCGGGTGCTGGTGCAGCTACGTTGGGAACATCCGACTGTTGTTTTGTGTGACGAGAACTGCCGAAGGCTCTGTTGAGGCGGCCCTGGATTCCGGAAACGGTAGTCCAACTTCTCCCCGAAGAGCTCGACGGTGGCCTGCTTCCTCTCTCAAACTCGTGAGGAGGCGGAATTGTTATTCGCGAGCCATCCTCGGACCTAGGGATCCACCCGTCGGGTGGCACGGGGACCTCTGGGTGGGTAACAGGGTAACCGTTGTGGACGGGCACTGGGAAGGTATCGTCTGTGGGTGACCGGCCCGCCCAAGTATTTGAACGGTTAGACCCAAGGTTGAAATGGTGGGAAGCGGCTTGAGACTGCCTCGGGGCGTTGGACGTCAACTCGACACCGCGAGCAACGTTTCGTGACATGTAGAGAGGTCGACTAGGCACGGTGGAGATTCCATCATCCGTGATAGATTCTTCGTCGTCGAACGCGTTCTGAAGGGTGTCATCAAACGGTTCATCCATGAGCAGCCTTCGACTCGACATCGCATCCGTCGTGTAATGGTCGGGGAATTCGATGGTCTTGGTACCAGCGTAACCCATTTGTGCATGACGTAGACCTTGAAGATAGCCCATCTTTCTGCCCTCCTCCCTGGCAAGATAGACGACGTGCTCCTCACGGTACCTCCTAGCCGTGTCCCGCGCTTCGGTAGCCTCAGCAGTAGCATCATCTCTTTCGTCCTCGACCTTGCGTACGATGTACTGGGCTTTGTAGATCTCCTGCTGAGCATTTTCCAGCTGCAGCTTGTACATCCCCAGTTCCGCACTCAACTTGGTCGCCTCCGCTTGGGCCTGGACCCTCGCTTCGTTGACTGCGTTGAACCTCTGCGCGATCTCCAGCACCCTCTCTTCCGCCTCGTTCACCCGTCGGGTTTCGGACTCCAGTCTTTCAAAGGCGGCATGGAGAAGCCTGTGGGTCTGTTTCGTCTCGTACTCTTCGTGGATCAGCAGTCGAACCAGTTGTTTGGTCGTCCGTTCAGAATGAACCTGTTCCCGATCCCTCCGGAAGCGTTCAGGAACCTTTGAACTCCGTCTGCTATCGAGAACCCGATCGAGCGCGAGTTCATTAGAAGTCGTGGCCGTGGTTGTGGCAAAGGTCCTGTCAGACTCTCGGTGTCGTCTGTGTCCTGAGGAAGATGAAGAAGGTGTTTGAGAGGTGGGTGTCAGCGAGGTGTAGTCATCCGAGTTTACGTGTGCCAGCGGGCTGCGCAATGAGGCGAGTGATCAGTGGGTTTGCTGGCGTTGGAACGCGATTGCCTGTGACATACCCGAAGGAGTCCGTCGAAATCGATGGACCGGACATGGGAGGACCTCGTCAGAGAGGAGCGACCGTAATCGCAGGGGAGACTTGGCAGCCGCCAGGAGGGCCTGGACTTGTGTTGAATATGGCAATAAGTATGGAGCCCGTTGGCTGTGGGAATCGATATGCGACGATCCTCCTCCCTGGGGACCGGGCAGGAGAACTCTGGCGAGCTTAGGATGGGAGACGATGGGTGGTTGTGCCTCGAACCATCTTCGGATGTACAAGTTTTTCAGCGGGACGGCTCGCCACCGTCGGAAGGTCGATCCCAGCAATGCGGAGCCACAAGCCTCGCACGGAATATTCGGTGTAATTATTTTAATCGTTCGCTGTATACTCTATCTTTGTCCGACGTTTGATCTCCGGTGGTCATGAGGGTTTCATCTATCACTTCATCATGGGACACCACGGCCATACACCTCCTTACATCGATCCTCAAACGCACGTATCGTCAAGTCTGATGCCTGTCCAAAGAACTTTGCAGAGACAGCAGCGTGCAGCGGGTTCGCAAAGGCAAAGGCTATCTCGTATTTGACGAGAGCAAACTCCTCTCCTCCAGAGACGTTCGTGGCGGGCTCAAATCTCCAGGTGGTTTCGAGGGTTTTGAACAGAGGTGTAGAGGAGGATGCGACAGCCTTACGAAAGCGGATGGTGTTAGTTCAAGGGGTGGGGCCCACCACGAGGGCCAAGACTCACTTTTACCGAATCATACGGAGTGCAGGTGACCTTGCTCACGTAGCTCTCAGTAAACGACAGGAAGCCGACAGTTAGTTCAACATCCATGTTGAACCCATCGGGTATCTTGAGATCCTTCAGCGGCTCCTTCCGACTGAGCACCTTTGAGCCGGTGCAGAACGGGATAAACCTATTGTAAGAGCCCACATCTGCCACGACTTCATAAAGCTGCTGTCGGCTATAACTGCACGGCGCCGGTCAGAAACAGACGTGTAGAGATGGGTTTCCGGACAGCGTACGGTAGAATCTTCTGGGTATTATACGTCTGCTCGGTATCTCCGGAAGTCGACCATGGGAAAGGAGAGAGCGAGGAGAGTTCTGGCCTCCTAAAGAATGTCCTCGACTGCCATGGCAGACGACGAGCAACGCGTCGACAGCCCGACCTCGAAATTGTTTGCATCCAGGTGGAAGTTCACGTGATGTTCTCTTGTGTGTCTGGTCGACCACGATCTCCATCACATTCAACGCTAACCGCCAAGAGCCGACAACGTACCCTGAACATCGCTTTCAGCGATGCTGCGTGTCTCAGACGTCCAACCCGCTCGCCGGTATCACAAACTGTCACCGGGAATCTGTAGCCCCTCGCTTCGTCCATGGATGGACCGTCAGGCAACGCGATCTGAAGCGTCCCTGCCCTCTGAATTACCCGTACCCGGTCTCCCTGCTGAGAACGCTGGCCGCTCTTTGTAAATGTCGGCCTCTCTTGCGTGTCTACGCACCCACTGGCTCCGGGATGAGCGTTTGAAGCCGACCCTGACCAAGATCAGATAATTCGTCGGTTTGACATGACCTCCCCGATGAGATCCGCCGTCGTACTCCAGAATCGCAGAATAGTCCCTTCACCACCTCTCGAAACCCAATGCCCACATCGACGACTGTCAAGCAAAACCATTCATCCGACCCTGCGTGTGCTCACCCATGTCCCTCGCCTTAATACCGCATTCTATGATGGTTCACTGGAGACTAGAGTAAACGAGCCCCTGAGCCAATCGGCTCCTGCTCCACGTCCATTCCATCATCTGCGCCGGGGGATGTGCATTCCCATCACCCTCGAATATTCAAGATACCACGCGTTGACTAAGGCTTCAATACATCCAAGTTCCATCCTGTGTTGAGGTTGAATAAACCACTCCAATCAACCCCCTGAGACTCCCGCCTACCAAGCGGGTATAAAGGAAGCAACAGACAGCTGCACCGTCCCCTTTACCCATTAAGGTCCCACTCCCTCTTTCGTTCTTCCACGATGCTTCCCAGACTCGGTTGGGCACTCTCTCTCGTCGCCACCACCCTGGCCGGCCTCACGCAGGCAACTCCCCTCAACACTGGATTTGCTCCCTTCCATTACGGAAACGAGACCTTCCAGACTCATTATAAAACTTTTGGCCTTAGGGGCTCGAAAACGCCTCTTATCACCTTGCACGCCGGTCCAGGGATGTCCCACGATTACCTGCAAGTCCTCAGCCACTTGTCCGGTTCACGACCGGTCATCCTCTACGACCAAATCGGAAACGCGCGTTCCTCCCACTTGAAGGACAAACCCTCCTCGTTTTGGACCATCGATCTGTTCGTCAAGCAACTCGAAAGCCTCATCTCCCATTTCCATTTGGAGGGTTATGATGTGTTGGGTCATTCATGGGGCGGGATTTTGGCTTCCGAGTTTGCGGTCACCCAGCCGGAGGGTTTGGGGAAGCTCGTCCTTTCGAATTCGCCTCCATCCTCCGAGTTGTGGGGTAAATCGCAGGTGGAATCGATCTCAGCTTTGCCTCCCCAAGTCCAACAAGGTCTGGCCAATGGTTACGCTGACCCCAACTTCAAGGCTGCGTTGTTTGGATATTTCCATGTCCACGGTTGCATTCTCGATCCTTGGCCACGGGATCTCAACGCCTCCTTCGAATACACATTCTCTGATACGTCTGCTGATGTTCAAATGTGGTATGTGGTTGTTTCTAACCCGCCATGCTCGCACGCGCTAAGACCATATTTGTAATATTCCAGGGGCGGTCCGCTCGCAACTTGGACCGTAGTTGATCGACTCCCTAAGATCAAGGTCCCAACCTTAGTGATCAATGGAGGTGCGAACGACATTACGAAGGACTGGGTCATTCAACCCTTCCTCGACGGCATTCCAAAGGTTCAACACTGCAAGTTCGAGAACTCCACCCACACGCCGTTCCTGGAGGAGCGGCCTGCCTTCATGAAGGTCGTTGGGGAGTTTCTGAAGTCTTAAACTTCCACGGCGACCCACACACCCACGCCACGGTTGATATTGGGGACATTTTTTATTTATTTATTCTTTTCAACACAGACGCTTGATACGGTAGCATATTTCTCCTTGCCCTGGGCAAGTACATACGCATCAAACAATACCAACCTTATAAAAACCGGGCCCGCGGCAGAAAACGGGAGCCAAACAGAAATTCCGCTGCGGTCATCCTCTACGATCTGGGCGTCTATGAGGATCCTCATCTAATGTCACCTTCATCGCCTCGGCTTCTGACCGAACGCTTTCTCCCCGCTAATCTTGAGTTTCAGATGTTTTGGATCTTGTAGGGTTACTGACTGGGTCTACGCTGATCAGAACTCAGTCTTGAAACATTTGTTGAGAGTCAGCATCTCTATTGTTCAATGGGCGAAATGAGTTGTACACTCATTTAGTGCAACGCTGGTACTGCGCCCACCCTACGCGCCCATGTGCACGGCGAAAAGTGATGTCACTCTTCAGTGCGCCTCTGTCAGCATCCCGGACTGCGCGCTGGACTCGCACGAAGGGAGCAGGATGTGCTGGTGCTATTCAAGGACGTTCATTCCCCAGCATGTTGATTTCACCCCACCGTGTGCCTGACGCAGCTTTTCTGGATAGGTTAGAACTTCGCCAGAGCCTTGGCTCCATGCGTTGACCGAAATAAGTAGGACGGCGAGGTACAGCTTCGGGCCGCCGGCTATCTGTTCCGGACGGCCATCATACCCAAAACACTCCATGTATCGCACGCAACGAAGTATTTTCCGTTACAGAGGCGACGACTCTATGGAGAAGATTGAACCAGTTCTTTCAGGATAGAGCCGTATGGGGATCCTTGAAACTGGGCGACATAATAGGCGGGAACTGCTCTCATTGGCTAGTGCGCGACTCTACTTAACGTCCCCTCACTCGCTCTATCATTTGGATACTGATTCAAACTTCGCAACAAACTCGAGGCCTCTTCAACGAGCAGATAAGTAGTCCATTGTACCTTGTGATGGTCGTGGCGAAATGCCTCTGATGAACGCTGCTCTCACATAGACAAAGAAGTTGATCTCGCGAGAGATGAACATTCACCCGTCCTACTCGGAGCGGTTCTCGTACCTTATCTTCTCGATACGTTGATCCCATGACTGCCGACGTGCTGTAAAGGGCTGTATCTGTTGGACATGTTGCGGCTACCCGCCTCTGGCATTGCGGCACAGGTACACCTCGTCACGGCTCAACACTTCGTTAACTTATTCCTGTGCCACCTCTCCTTCATCACCCTCGCGACTGCGGAAATCGAAACCGGTAACATTCCATTCGAGTACAAGGGTTCGAAATACCGGACCTGGCCTATCACTTACACACCCCTGATACAGACCCCGGCCCACCGTCCTCTCACGCCCTCCACGGCGAACGGGGATTCTCGTACAACTACATGGACTCCATTTAGAACCTCGCCTCCACCCGTGCCGTCATCTTCTACGACCAAATGGGCAATGGAAAATCCACCCAACTTGAGACCAAACCCGACTCATTTTGGACCGCTGGTCTCTTCCTGAGCGAACTCAAGAACGTCATCAATTTCTTCGGATGCGACAGTTTCGATATCCTCTGACACTCATGGGGAGGGACGTTGGGAGCAGAGTACGCGGTGTTGAATCCCAAGGGGCTCAACAAGCTCATCTTGGCGGATTCATTGCTAACGATGGACCTGTGGGTGCAGTCACAGATCCAAATTCTCTCCACGTCCCCGAAAACGGCGTCGCGGCCGGGTTCACTGATCCGATCCGATCTCGTGCCGCCCTGACCGTCTTCTACAATTCGTACGGGTGCACCGTGCAGCCGTGACCAGCGCCGCTGAATGTTTCCTTCGACGCCTTGTTCACAGACTCGAACGTGTCCATCAAAATACGCGGTTCGCTTTCACCTCTGTATTGCACCCCACGGGGAACTGATAATGGTTGTCACCGCTTTGACAGGAGTCCTGTCCTCTCCAGTTGGACGATAGTTGACCGCTTGAAGGCGATCAAAGTTCCCACCTTAGTTATCAACGGCGTTAACGACATCGCGCAAGACTTCGCGATCCAGCCATTCTTGGACAACGTACCTCAGGTCACCCGCGTCAAATTACAACGCTCGAGCCACACCCCGATGTAGGAAGAGCTCTGTGGTTGCCACGTTCTTGGCTTGAGAACGCCGATGGGTTACCTAGACCCCTCTTTCTCGGAGGTCTGGCCCCAACTCCTTTGCATGCTCTCGGTCGGGGTGGATTTGCGAGATTATCTTATCGCGTTCGCGTTCTTCGGCTCGTGTCGTTGCAATAATGGATTTTCCCAGATCTGTCACAACCCCTTGCCCCATATTCGAGCGATGTTCATGCTCGGAGTTTGACGTCGCCGCGATGACAAACAGAGGGACACCTGACGTCCCCAGGAGGGAATTAGAGCGATCTGCTCCATCACATCGCCCCCCATCTGCGGCGGAGAGAAACTGGATATCGTGCTCAGCGCTTCGGAACCTCAAGGCCTCAACGGCCACCCTAAAAATTCATATACATCACGATCGTGTAGTTTTCGCGCACTAGGTCCAGGCCGGGGGTCGCAGGGCTTCTCACGAACGAGTTTTGAGCTCCTACACATTGAAAAAAAAATTCGGGTGGGGGAGAACACGTTGCATAAGGGATTGAGTAACGGCGTTTACAGCTCTTCTGGCTTGTATTACATTTAAGTTTGACTTGCAGCCGCGCCTCATCACGCTTGAAATTCAATTGTTCGAGACTAATAAAACGTTGCGTTTTTGGAACACCCCCATTTACTTCCGTCTTTTGAATGTACGATCGCTTCTGCCATCCTGAATTCGGGCCGGAACGATCTCACCGCAAATCCAGTCGCAAAGAAACTACACCCGAAGAAAAGAGGGCATCCTTAGGAACTTTCCAACCCTCTTGGCGCCAGACCGTATGGGGTTCTTTGTCCCAGGATTTACGGAGTTGATCGACGAGTGGCGAGATGGTCGAGATTGCTTACAGTATGTATCACAACGTGATAAGGTACACATCGTTCTTGGCTCCACTCGTGGAGTCGTGGAAGCAACGGGAACTGATCCATGCACACACGAAGACGCGGTTGAGGCCCAAAACAGATGAATCGAATTTGCAAATGATCACAGAGTACAATTCGACACACGAGTCTCTAGTCTCGCCGCTTTGGAACGAAACATGTGGCCGCTTGCAATATCCCCGGGAACGCAACGAGGGGTTGGTACAAGGGTCACACGTAAACCTGAAACGTGGGAGTAGAGCAATCAGATAAGCGTTGATTCCGAGGTAGTTGATGTGAGGAGTAGGGCAACGGGGATGAAGGATCGCATGTGGATGTCGTCATGTGGCACGAGACCGGGGAAGCTTACCACGAACAAAATCGAATCCCCCTCTTGGACGTCCAGCTCAGCGGCACAGGCCCACGACACCCTTTCTTCTAAGGCTGAATAACGGTCTCGGTGCAGGCGTACAACCTATCAAATCTCAGTGAGACGGTGAAAGCGAAGCGGGGGATCAGTGATCCTCACCACAGTGTCCAGTGTACTTGTATCCCAAAGAGAGGTCGCCAGGCAGCCTTACAAGAAATGCGATGGAGCGTCGACTCTGTGAAGCTGACCTTTTAAGTCAAGAGACGCGGTAGCCGGATGATCCCGGTTCTGTTAGCACAGTGAGTCGGCTGCCTTGTGGAATGGAGAGAATGCAGTGTACCGTGGGTGGGAAAGCGAGAGAGGGGCCCGAGAAAATCTAGAGGACGTCCCCGAGCATTTATACTGTCTCTGGCGGGGAATCCCAGTGGGGAGGTGGGCCGATGGATCGGATGGGGTTAAGATCAGACGGTCGGGGTTACGATCTTCAGATGCCAGGATTTGGGGTGATGGCCCATGCGATTAGGGGACACAACCCTCGTGCGGCCGGGTGTCAGACATCATCACCGTCCACGAAAATTTCATTTCATAACAGTCGGAGCACGAGTCGTTGTCTGGACGTTCGATGGATAAAGTTAAGAAGACGGCTTATCGATCACGGCGGCAAGTGAAGAAAAGGAGGGCCTGTTCACTTGGGGTATAAGCTCCGCCTTCTAGTCAGCCACATATTGCAGGACGTCGATATCGCAGGAGAGGGCTAGATGCCGATGGATTGCAAAAGACCAGGAAGACCTAGTCGATATTGTACAGAGTAACAGGAAAATCCATCCTCGTGGAGAGAATCGCGAAATTAACGCCAAAGCACGGCGAGATTACTCAGAAGTACAGTCCCTGGCAATCTGCATCTGTGGATGAGCGGTTGGGGGAATGATAGGTCGCACGAGTACTTACATGCCCTTCCTGGTGGCACTTGTAGCAGACTCGGCCCTTGCCTATAGCAACAGGTTCAAGGCCGTTAGAGTTGGCAAGGCAATCCCTTTGATAACGTGAGCATCGAGTGACAGGACGGAAATTGATAGGCCTCACTTCGCAAGATGGTTTGGTCCCCGGCACCTAAAACAGATGACGGGGGGTAAAGTAGAAGTGTTAAGCCTGCCCTGAGGGGGTGCCCGGGATGCGTAATTCATGCCACCTCCGGTACTAGAGAGAGGACACAGGCGCGCAATATGGCCAAGTCGGCCACATTGCTATGGTGGAGTGAGGAAAACTCAGTTACGTCACGAGTGAGGTTACGTACGTAGCACTTCTGGTTGCTGGTCTGGCCTTGAATTCTCAAGGTAGGGCAATCGGACTGGATATGGCCAATGCCTCCGCACGAGAAGCACTGCTTATGAGCGAATGTGCGGGGCAACGGGCAGGCCGGAGATTCGTGGCCTGGACAACGTCAGTCAATCCGGGTGGTCAGTCGTAGTAGATTGTGAACAAGGACACACCCGGCTTCTTGCAGTTGAAGCAGAGCCTTTCTTCAGCGCAGTCGGCGCTACGTGACGGTCAGAAGTGGAACGGAGTGTAATAGGAAGATAACTTACGCAAGGTGGCCAACTCCATCAATCAAACCGCGTTAGCCTATACGCGAACGATATAGGACGGGGCCGACACACCGTTACCACACTTGTAACAAGCCTTCCTGCCACTGAACATCCTTACAAATGACTTTCGCTCTTCTGTAGCATCAGAGGTGTGAGCTCAGTCAAACGGGAGGGTACCAGACGCCTACCCTTCTTCCCACTTCCACTGACCGCGAACTAAATTGTCCCACTCCGTTCGTGAGATGAGAATTCGTGAGAAGATCGAGGGAGCTTTGGCAACCCGCCCACCGATGTCACCGGAATCTACCTGACCTACCCTAAACTTGGCGGGGTCTGCCGTATTGGGAAATGAGATTACGTGATACCCACTCAACACCAGTGGGCAGGTATGCCCTCCATAGCAAACCCCTGGAATTCCTTCAGGATGGCACGGAGATCGGTATCCACGTCCTCAATCTCAATCATCGTGAGGAACTTCGACCACAGCTCTACAGGATCCAGTGTTGGACCACCACTGGCCGTAACCCAACGCAAGAAGCTAAAGCTAGGCGAAGCCACTGGTTATAGCCATAACTCGATGTGTCCATTGGCTGTTCGGTCTCGCCCGACGGTGCTTACGAATAGATTTTTAGACGTGCCCCCACTCGCTTCCTGGTGTGTCATTCGTGAGAAAACAATATGTACCAGGGAAAATTCCGGAAGCTTTAGCCGTAAATCGCGGCCATTATCCGCGACTTGACCAGCCATTGGCATCACATAGCCGGCCATTGGCCGCGGCACAACACTGACAGGACCTGGGTTTCGAACTCAGATCTCAACTTTGCACCCTCGTGGGCACCGCCATCAAACTTACGTGGATGACCAATCATGCGTGCGTCCACGCAGCTTACTTATCTGCAAACAACATTCGCGTGTTTGCCCCCTGCCACCATGTCCACCGGAGACCGTCCAAAGTCCATTGACCTCTCTCACCACTTGTCTGATGTGGCTAAAGCTCGTCTTCCCTCACCATTAAAGCGCCTGGCAAAGTACATGTCCATCCCAGGGCTGATCCCGTTGGCCGGAGGTTCGTAGTGGCGACTGGCTCGACGAAGATGCTCCAAACGTTAACCTCCATCTCTCGCGCGTCTCCGCAGGTATGCCGCATCCGTCATACTTCCCATTCTCCGCCGTACACGTTGACGCGCTGGTACCGAACTCGTTCGCGCCGATCACGTTGGAGGAACGCCAATCTGGCACATTCTCTTGGTTATGGAATATGTTTGGATCGAAGGAGAAGACCATTCCCTTCACGGTCAAGAAGTACCCCGAGCACCCCGGGGACGTTAATCTTGCAGTGGCGCTTCAGTATGATTACGCCCAGGGTTCCATACAACTGCGCGAGATCACTAAAGCCTTCACCGGACGTGTTTACCAACCTGCTTATGAGGACTGGGAGATTCTCATGCACACGGGAAACACGGATGGGTGAGCATTTGACAATTCGCCATTGCTGTAGCCTGTTGACCGAGGCCTGGGCCTAAGGTGGTCGAGGATTGCCACAACATTCGCCAATCCTGGGGATTGGATTCTTGCTGAGGAATGGACTTACCCATCAGTCCTCGCCAATTCCCACCCTTGGGGTATCAAATTTGCTCCCGTTGCGATTGATGGGGAAGGTATCTGTGCCGTCGACCTCCGCAAGGTCCTAGCTGAGTGGAGCGAGGCCGAGAGGGGTGGCAAGCGGTTCGTTTTTCATCCAATCATATTGAACTGTGGACTGACCGTCAAATGTCAGCCCCCACGTTCTCTATACTATTCCCGTCGGCCAGAATCCTACTGGTGGTGTAAGCTAGTCTCAGAACCTGCCTTATCTCCACGCTCGTAAACATTACAACAGACCGCAAGCGCACAACGGAAGCGGGAGGTGTATGAAGTCTGCGTTGAATTCGGTGGGCCTCCCGATTGACCCTTGGGCGACCCCTGACGGGGGTTCCATAACAGATGTCATAATCGTCGAAGATGATCCCTACTATTTCCTCCAAATGCCCCAGTACGTTCCAAAGGAAACCCGCAAGACTCGCGCTTCGCCGTTCGATACAGATGCGGACAATTATCTGCGAAGCCTCGTTCCCAGCTACCTCAAGTAAGTGAAACCTAGTACCAACGCGCTAGTGTGTTGTACTAATCATTACCACAGATTTGATTGGCAGGGTAGGGTGATTCGGTTGGACACTTTTTCCAAGGTATACCCTCGCTGTTGGGGTAACCGAAGATGCCGGTGCTCATCTGGATTTTGTGATGTAGACCGTTGCTCCGGGTGTTCGTCTAGGTTGGTTTACCTGCAACCCCATCTTCGCCGAGAAGCTGCTTCAACAGGGCCAAACGTCAACCCAAGCCCCTTGCGGCCTTGGCCAAGCCTTAGTGGCCCAACTGCTCATCACCTGGAAGCCTGACGGCTATATCCGCTGGCTGCGAGGGCTCGGTCAGCAGTATACCGACCGCCGTGATCACTTCATCGATCTGTTGACTGCAAAGTTCCACGTTCGCACTTCCACATCGGAACACGACTTCTGGAAAGGGTGCACAGTCTATGACGCTTACCCTAGGACCGGACATCTTAGCGAGAAGTGCGGTACCTTCGGACAAACCAAACATTTCTCGTTTGTAGCTCCGTCTGGTGGAATGTTCATATGGGTGAGAGCCACACGCGCGCGTCTCGTCGGCAACTCGGGTTAACATCTCTTCAGTTGAAGTTTTACTTTGACTCCCATCCGGAGTTCGGTGAAAAGTCTGCCGAGACCTTGGAAATGCAACTGTGGGAAGAGTTCGCCGAGGGCGGCGTGCTCCTCGCTCCGGGGTGGTTTTTTTCTGCAGATCAGGAGAACATCCCCGACGGCAAGTACGAAGGTCACTATAGAATTTCTTTCAGCACAGCTACAGTAAGTGTTTGTCCCCGCTGGAGTTGCAAGCAACTAATTCGCATCCCAGTTCCTTGATATGGAGAGGGCCATCGATATCATCGCCAAGGTTATGAAGTTGTTCCTCGGGGGTGAATAGAGATTGAGGACATCGTTAATTATGTTCCCCGGTTGTTAATCATTTCTTTCTCTCACGACCTTTTACACCGTGCGAATGGATATTGGAAACATGTGCAACATACAGCTCGTAAATGTAGCATAGAAGAACCTAACGGTAGCGGCGAAGGCTGAGGGTGTTGTGCCTCTTCCAAGTGGCTGACTTGGGGGTGTTGTTGTGGCGGCCGCCTTTTCCGAGACCGCGGTTCTGCTTTCCGATGCTGGTGAGACCGCGAGCCTCCCTGCGCTTGTGCACAGGCTTGGCGATCCAGTTGATTCTCGGATCGCGGCGAATCTATATGCAAGAACCCCGTAAACATCGGGGAAGACCAGGGAGTCTTCGAAAACCTACGCCCTTGTGATTGGGGTCAACGAGAATGACCTCGTAATATTTGTAGACACCGTCCTGGTTGATCCAATACGAGTTCAATACTCGCAGGTTACCACAGCGCCTACCAACACGCTCTTCCGCAACACTCCTCAATCCTCGTTGGGGCTTGAGGTGGTTCACACCCTGGTGAACGGGTTTACCATAGGTGGCACCTGCGAGGCGCGTCAACACAGATCGGTGAACCAAAATGCTGAATAGAGACCCTTAGGGACGTGCTTCTTGCGGTTACCCCTGCGGACACGGACACGGTAGATAACATATCCCTGCTTGGCTTTGTATCCCAACCTGCGGGCCTTGTCTGGGCGAGATGGGCGAGAAGCCCGGTGGATAACGTTTAATTGGCGGTACTCCCAGCATCTAGTTTCCAACATTCGTTGAGTCACAGTGCCCTCGCAGAATTACCATTCAGGCGTACCGGACGCGAAGGAGGAATCGGAGGACATCCGACTGTTTCTTTTTATAGAGTTCACCGATGTACTTGTACGCGCCCATGCTTGCGGGGTGCTATGAGAAGACACAGGACGTCAGCCGTCCGCACCAGAAATCGGACGGTATGCGATGTTGTACTCACCTGAGATTAGGGTCGTCTGAAGTCCGTCGTTTGCAGATGACCACTGTTATCCGATGGCTGACCCTAACCCCAGGACAGTGGCTACGGCTGTACAATTCTCGGAATATGCCGTGACGAATCGGGAGCAGTGCATGTTGACTTGATCCGAGAAGTCCGCCGATTGCCGCAAAACGTCAATCCGTAGCCGCATTCTTGTTTCGCGGTCAGTCCGCCCTGGCTGTCGCGGCGGTTTCGAATCTCTTGAGTAAACCTTGGACCTTTTAATTGCTATGTGGCGCCTTCGAGCGAACTTTGTGATAACAATGAGGCTACCCGAGCGGGCGGTGGGGCGGGGTAATCGCCCTTGGGCTGGCAGGCGGCGGACCCGACAGCGGGCCAGCCAGTGGCTCGAGACTCAACCTTACCTGTACTCTTAAGAAGTAAGTTGAATCTGGAGAATTTACTTCCCCCTCTCAGCAGAATGCCGACTCGAACCAAATCTCATCCCCGTCGTCGCGATGAGGCGCTGTCTCGCAGTCTCTCGAATGTGAGAATATCTGTCTCTTCTAGAGCGACACCCTCATCTCCCCGTAGGTCTAATACAGCAACCCCTGCGACCGTTACTGGTCTTTACGGCGGCCTACAAAAGGAGCTCGGGAGCGCAGAGCGACAGATTTCCACAAGTACATATGTACGACACTCGGAATGGACAGTATCAAAGCGCGCGTGCAATCACCTAGCCTTTAATATCGATGACTACATGACAGCGTTCGGGATTGCTCCGGAGTGGCTGAACCCCCCAAACCCAAACCGGCTAGATCCGACGCTGAGCTTGGCGCACCTTCACCATGGGGTACTGTACACAGGAGGGATCAGCACACCTGCCACCTTGCCGTGTTTGGGTTCGACGAAGCTGTCAGGTTCACCAATGTCACTCCCGAGTACGAAGTTTCCGAGAGCTCGTTTTCGGCCCTGAGGATTCTCAAGGGACACCTGACCTCGTGAACATCACGTTCATAGAGTCTTCCCGGTACATTATACCTTCACCATTTCACTCTGACGTTCTGGTGCACCGCCCCACTGGAAACAGTAACCAATCTTATATCCCACCTAATGCACGTGGAGCGACACCCGAGCGATGGCCGCCCAACGTCGCCGAAGGGTGTTTTCTTTGAAATAACCGAAACAGAACAAAGGTGTCCATAGAAGTAAATAGTAGGCATTATTCGGCATCTTTATTATAGCCAGACAACTCTATTGAGCAACACGTGACCGACATGGTAGACGAAGCAAGCGTGGGAATCCCTTTGTCCCTTCCTTGCTTCCACTCATTATCAGTGCGGCCGTAACAACTGTCCAGTTCAGTTCCTGAAGGTTCCCATTGTCTGCAGGCTACCATGCATGTCGTTGCGACACGCAGCACCGACGTCCAGCTTCTCAGATTTGTGGGAGTCTTACCCGGATGAATGGCAAATGCCTTCCATCCCATTCAGGATGCCGATCCCTTGATGTACGCCACCGTTCGAGATTGCTCCGGTATTTTCAAGAAATCACATGTAGCGGGTCCCGGTGGTGCAGTCCCGGTGGGTCAGATTTCTAGTCTGGTGAGAGGTCGGATGACGGGAGCGCTCTCGCCTGCCCCGACTCGTGTTCCCCTCGTGGGTGCGCAGTAGTAGGTCTTGGTTAAACTATCAGGATGGAATGCTTCAGGTGTCAGGGAATCATCCCCCGAGGACCACGGATAATTTAACGGGTATGGTTCTGTTCCGGTGCGGCACCGCCTCTTCATACACTTCGGGCTCATTGGATGGGGCGATGCCCACCCAACTTGCTCGGGCTAAGAGCCGTCCCGCATGAAGTCTCAGGGGTCACACGAGGCGCCCTGTCCGCACAGCCGTGGGTTTATCATTGTTCCCATCCAATCCTGCTGGGTTTGACGCCTCCCCGTCCTTCTTCCATGCATCTATGGAGAGTACCACCGGAACATCTTCGCATGAGCTCTAGTCTCCCCTGTCACTTATGTAGCCGTATATGGCCGCCAAGGCCTCATCTCCTTTTCCACGCCGACCCGGTCCCGAATACATTTCGATCACCCTATACACGAGGTCCGAATGTCGATCTCACGCAGCTAACCGCTTCCCAGCCGGCGACCTACTGGATCGGGGTTCTATGAGCGAACATGCTCGCTGTTTAGGCTGCTGCGAGGCTTTCCACGACAGCCTTCATGCGCTGCACTGTGGCGCCCGCCCCTGATTGCGGGGAAGTGAAACACACGTCACTAATCGTTTCCCATCATTCAGATGACGAACCCTCGAGCATAAAAGTACCCCATATCCATATCCTGGCCAGGCTTTTACCCTCCCGTGCGCTCGTCCTCCGTCCCTACTTTAGAATGGCCAGAACATCTAGAAGCTCCTCCATATTGACGACTCCCTATGACCTCCTGAGAGAATACGAACGTATGTCTCAGAGCCCACACCTTCTAGGTTTCTCAGTTAACGAAACTATCTAGCTCGGTTCGACTCTCACACCCAAATGCTCATGGATAAGAATTGCCGTTTGTCCATCCCTGAGCGGGATTCGCTCAACCACACTCTTGATAGCTGTGGATGGGACCTGGCCCAACACATCCGTTCTGGGAGTTTTCACGGCACTGCCTCCGTAGACGTAAACCGGGTTACCGAAAAGCTGTTCCGGCTGATAGACCTTGGGTTACGGAAGGCGAGGCAAGAGGAGGTAGTGGAGTACCAAACACTGTAAGCATTCTTCTCACTTGCAGTCAGTGCAGGGGTCTGACTCATCGGCGCCGAGGACAGGGCGGGTGAGGTGTATGAGGCGCTGTGGCTGGCATCAGGGCAACGATCGCCAGACTATAGGACTCGAGCGGCATCGGCTTACCTGAGCGCGTTTTCAAGCGCAAATGGGCATATGGACCGGCGTAGCGAGGAGTATCGACACCTGCATACCAAGTGTGCGGTATTCTGTCCGGGTGGACGGGTATAGCATCGGTTGGGACGTTGTCGGGCGTCGTTGTTGGTAGTACCCGCGATGCCTTTGGCGGACAATGTAATATTATTCTAGAGGCTTGTTTCCGTTTATGACCCTCTGCTTGTTCTCGCCACCCGTCTGACAATTGACGTATACGTCAGCCTGCTGAAATTGGCAACCGTAGCGAGCGTGGGAACCCTATCCTCATTGTTCGTCAACCTGCTGGAAGAGTTTCACGTTGCAGCCTCTTCTCGCTCTTTGTTCGTCCCCCTCAAAGGGGGGGAGGATCTATTGCGCCTTGGCCTTATGCGAACCTCGAAAGAGCGGCGTGCAATTGTGGCTGCTTCCGTCTCAATGGCAAGCATACATGGGCCTTCCTTCCCTTTCATGAGGTGGCGTTTGGCTGGGACCTCACCAAACGGTATACCGTGGCCCACCTCCCCCTTCCGCCTTTATAAGCTCACTGCTTATTCGCTAGCTTGCCCAACACCAACGCTTTGAACGATACCTCCAACGCCACAGTCATGAGCACCGCTGCCTCCGCCTTTGTCAACTGCCTGAACTCCAAACCTCGTCGGACTCCAATGGTACGTGTTATGCGTGCACACCGTTCTCCTATTCGCCTTTTGTGCTCATCTTCGCTTTCGTTCTGTAGTGGAACACACCGACAAACTTGGAGAATGGCATAGATGATCCTCAAGACGTCAGTAGGCTCTATGAGCACCTCCATGAGCCTGATGGTGAGTCATACCCTAACGCCAACTTTGTGATTTAGCCTCTAACGTCTCTATCTCCAGTCACCATCTTCAAGTTGCAGGGCGACGTTGTGGGCATGCACGGCCGTCTCACAGCGCGGGAACACTGTCAACTGGCTGTGGCGTATAGGCGTATCCTTCTTAGCCACAGGGCCGAGCTGCAAGCTTCAGCTCGACCTGGGGTCGATGGTGTCTGTTCACGAGCTAGCATCGTGAACGAGATGCACAGGGTTTGTGCCGAGTTCTTGGAAACTGTCTCTCGAAGACTTCTCCCCGTCTCCAAGACAGGCGAAGAGATCGTCTATTGCTGGACAATGTATGTCGCTTCTCGTCATTGTGTGGTCATTTGCCTTGCAGGCTAAGCGGTCTCTCTCAGGGTCGCGGATTTCCATCGTTTGATGTGGTCTTGCTTGATCGAGTTCCCTGAGTCTTCTAGTCATGCCAAAACTCACGCCAATGCGAGCAACACTGCTTATCAAACGGCTCACGGGCAGGCAGTCAAAGACCTCTGCCCGATGGACCCTGTTCGTCTTACCGTCTCCTACTCTTTCGCGACGTTCGCGAGGGACGTTCTCAACTCGCCACCGAAGTCATGCAGCATTATACAAAGCGCTATCGAAGACGCAGCCGCCTACGTCGCTGCACATCCTCGTGAGAATTTCTCCTCCGAAGCACACAAGGAGGTCCAGAAATTGCGCAAGAAATTAGAATCATGGAGGGCTTCCTCCACATCTCCTTAGATCACGCATCCCACCCTAGACATAACTCAACCACCGCCATTGCTGCGCTTAATCTCGCTCATCTGTCTCTCTCATAAACTTCCCCTCATCCTAGGGGG
>Ga0307515_10003336_pt1 | contig 33915 bp, 28 predicted proteins | sample 17_EM_MG_FD_194513 | JGI IMG/M metagenome (GOLD analysis project Ga0307515, IMG submission 194513) | Populus trichocarpa ectomycorrhiza microbial communities from riparian zone in the Pacific Northwest, United States - 17_EM | ecosystem: Host-associated > Plants > Roots > Unclassified | place...
CCGTAGTCATCGGTGTCATTTCCTCCACTCCACTCGCACTCGGTGATCGCAGGGAAGTCAATCGAGCCCAGTCGATGTCAAGATTTTGTTTGTGGAACCGTGGTAAGCCACGTACTAAATCGTATGCACGCATTGGCATGACTAGCACGTCTGATTTGTATACCGGTGCGAGATAGTCCAAGTACTAGACTGTGATCCGCGTCTTCCGGTGTCCTTTACATGTTGCATCACACCTCCGGTCATAGCGAGGGTGGTGATGAGTGCCGCCTGATGTGATATCCCAAGTCACTTGAGAAGCCTCGGTGTCATAAAGATGCTGGTTGCGCCGCAGTCGATAATAGCCCGTACGAGTTGCATCTCGCCATTTCTGTCTGGTATTTGTATATTTTCGTCCAGAGTCGCCATTAGTGCCTGCGCCGCCAATAGTTTTTGCTTGCCGAGTGTCAAAGGATCGTTTGCGCTTGATTTGCCGATTGCCGGTTCGATTGTCCATAATACTTGTGCTCTGAGGTCGTCATAGTCATCATAGTCGTCGTAGTCGTCATAGTCGGTCTGCGGAATTGTTCCGGTCTGTAACCGTAAATGCACTTCATGCTGCGCAATGTATCGCCGCTATAAGTTTGCCTCAATCGAGGGAAAGCTTCTCATCGTCAATGTCCTTCAATGGTAGGGTGTCATCTCCGTAAGTGCACTTTGCTTGTGCAGATGTTCGTGGCAGTAAGAGTGCTTCAGTCGTAGACAATTTCTCCTTCGTAGGTATTCGTCGCTCGAGTAATGTATCCTATGTTAGCCGCAAAATGCTTCTGCCAGTGGGCTTCTTCGAGGTTGCTAGAGCTGTAGGTGTACACGCAAACTGAGATAGGTGCACTTCGCTCACTCGGAAGAAATGTAGTCGTAACTGTGCTGACTGGTAAATCGTCTCGGCTTCGCCTTTGGTTTTCGATATTGCAGTATTCAGGGGTATGATGACTCCGTCCATTGTAGGTGCTTGGACTGGTGATCGCGCTCCATTGACTCATAGGAATGGTCTGGTACTCGTGATCATCGTCTTTAATATCAGCGACGCGCCTTGTATGCCATTTGGTCTCTGAGCTCTATAGGTTTCCGCCGTGAATTGACAGGTTCAGGGGTGCAGTCGCGACTTCACCGGTGTCCGGTGGTCGAATGCAGCCATTGGAAGTAATTGATGTCGTCTTGAACTCGTCTGGATCGATCGTATGCGATTTTGTCATTGGATGGGTGGTGTCCTGTTGGATCATAATCGTCTTCATTCCCGGTGACACGTCTTGTGCGACAATTGTTCTCCGGGCTCTACTCCGCTGTCGTCAGGGGGCTCAATTCAATCATGGAATAATCAAAGCCTGGTGCTTCGCAGCAATGATGCTTCGATATCGCGTTTGGAGGGCAGTATTCTGAATTGTTGACTCCATTGTGTCGTGTGTCAGAAAAGGGGTAAAAACTCGTCAACTCGTAATCCCGTGAGCGAAACGTATCCGTTTACTGATAAAGCAATAATAGTGTCAGGGCACTTATGCCTGAGTTCGGTCTCATAGGTATACGTATGGTAATTGTAGGAATACGGTTGCAAACGTGGATGCGAGCGATAGTATGTGTAGATGCATAGGTAAGATTATCGCTTGAGATCTAAGGCTCGCCACGAGCCGACTATATAGAATGGCCATTACCCGCCCCTGGTCACGTGCCGCCGTTACCTATTAACTACAGCTCAATGACTAATGATCTGACTACTGTTTGTATAGAGGTAGAAACATTCACTCATATTTGCAGTTGAAGACACTAGGTGTCTGTTAATTTCCTTTTAGTTGATGTGATGTTTCTGAATTTTATTGTGTTCATTTTGAATATATATTTCCTCTTAATGTATTCTTCATCTCAATGTTCTTGTTATTTGTATTACATTACAAGTCGATCTATAATAATAATAAGAGATCAATACAAAGAAATCGGTAATTATCACAAATATTCTGAGATGAGGTATACTGCAAACATTCAGTCTAAACTATGTATCCGAATATTGTCTAGGAGGCAATTCCACGATCGAAGGTTCATATTGCTGGACGGCAAGACATGGAGTAAATATATTTAGAAAATGGAAGATTAGATAGGAAGTATTTATTGTACTATTTATACAGTGAAATTGAAACTCAATTAATGCAGTGTGTATTGCAGTTCTGTCTTGATGACATCAGGTATAGGATTACAGTGTGTATAATTCACTATAACTGAAGAACATATCATATTATCATAATATTATAGTTCGTTTATTAAACACGATTAATTTCTGTTCTGTTTATTTCCTTCAACAAGCATGAGAAGTGCATGCAGTATAGATGATATCCTTTCTGCCTTCTACATTTGCCATTTTTCCAGAACATGTCCCAGTACATCTCCCACTTGTCCTATCCAATATCAGTATTCACTGCTGATAAATCAATGTCTAGGGAAATAAGTTTGTGAAGTCGGATCTATCTATACATAAATGAATAGATTAAAAGATAATGACAATAGTATCTGTCATATAATGATGCAGGCGATTTGGTGGTAATTATAAAGTATCTGTATCTATACAAAATCAATATTGTAGATGAAGTATTCATGTACCTCTATGGACCATTGTCAAAAACAATACAATACTAAGTTTGAGTTGCTGCGAAGATTAGTACAGTTGTTTGAGCAACTCATATGTGGAATGAGTCACAATGCCATGCCTCAGAGTATGCAGAATGTACCTTGACCGCTGTAAGATACACTCAATGTACCTGTGAACATTCAGCATATATCTGGATTCACTTTGCTTAGCTTCATAGCCTGTTTGGAACTGTGTTAATGTACCTGGGAGTCAAGATAGTAACTAAATAGCTTCCAGATGATCTAACCTTTATGTATATTGAGTTGCTGTTTGATTGACTCAGTCTGCTATTGATGTTTTATACAGTTGCTCAGCAGGAGTCTTGGTGTTTAGATCCATGTGCACCATCTGAAACATATGGGGTTGCAACTTTGCATGAGTGCTATTTATCCCAAAATGCCTCTAATTGCCCTGGGAGAGATGTCTCTGGCAGAAAAGAAGGCAATGATCATTCTCTTTTACCTGAAATATTCATTTGCAGTGATTAGCCTGATTACAGGGTGTCCTGGATCAAGAGTTAGCAATACGATTGTGCATGCTATAGTCCGCTAATTACTTGAAAACAATGCACTCAGTGGCAAAATCTGTCCTTTGACTTGGTCCCAATGAAGATTTGACATGGGTGTAGTCAGTAAAGTCAGACCAATCACATCAGCAGAATTGCATGATATGTATGCACAAAATATACCACTTTCAACAATTGATAGGTTCGTATACCAGAACCTATATAGAATATAGCTAGCAAAGACAAGACTAAAGCTTGAGGACAGAGCGGTATTGTGGCATTCAATGGGCACTTCAACACAAGAATTCAACACATAAAGTGTGGGAAGAAGTGATTTGAAGTAATGAATACTCAGTGGAGAAGAGTGATTCAGGGTGGCTTATGTGGGTAATTTGACGACCACCTGAACAGTGGTTCAATGACTTCATTGCACAGAAACGAAAGGGCAAAGGGGTTTCATTGATGGTTTGGGGTTTCTCTTGGGTTAGGAATCATGGAACCTTCTGCCCTTGAATTGTCAAATAGGTCAACATCTGGGTCGACAGCAATCCTCTTGTGTATGATGTTCTTCCTATTCTTCAACGTAACCATGATACCCTACAGGATTTCGTCATCCACTAGGGCAAAATATCAGTATTCAAACCAGCTGTGATGGTCGGTTTTTTTGACATATACAACATCCAGGTGAAGAACTGATCACCCTATTCCTCAGACCTCAACCCATTGAACATGTCTGGGTAGAGCTTAAGTGCAGACCTTATAGGAAATTCCAAAACATTGGAAACACAACAGGAGGCCCGGCTAATATGAAGGCAATATTGGCTGGAGTCCTGTCGAAGATGTTGGAGGAGATACTGGAGGCATACTTTGAGCAACTCAGGAACGCATGCCCAACAGGGTGGCTGCTGTAATTGACACTCAGGGATAGTATAGAAGATACCAAGTATGTAATTCTATTTCATTGTTTGTCTCCTTATGCAGACATCAGTATCAGTCTCTAGACTCTTTGTATTTTTTGTATGAAGGCTGTATCATCTTTGGTTGTGGTGTAATATTGAAATTTGTTGCTGGAGAGTGTATTCGCAAGGGGGTACACAGATCAAATCACCAAGACTTTTGTATAGTAACTGTATATCCTCTTTCCTGCACCCTACTTGTTCTGCTCTCTTTCAAGTACACAGCCCGGCTCTGGCTGTGTATTGGGTAACGACACTGTATTCCAATTACATTAAATGTCACAAAAGGTGGCGAAGCCATCTCCAGTACAAGCATATATATGGATAAATTGAGACTATTAACCATTACACTGATACAAAATTCGAGACCTGACAGCCAAACGTTCACATAACTGGATAAGATCTATTCAGAATATATATAAACCCAAATACACTGTATTTATCGAATTTACCGAAAATGGTATTTACCGAAATTATCGTATTCTCCGATTCGTTTCGTCCTCTCTACCGAGGTTTATCCGGCTCTCAGTGCATTACCCGGCTCCGTACTGTAGTCGCCAATTCCCCCGATGCACGTCAGACACGCAATATGACACCGCGCCAGATCCGTTACGACCTGGGCTCCCCCGTTTCCCCGTCTCCACACACCCGCCGCCTAGTCTCCCTCTCCTCCGTCCTCGACTTCTCTCTCTCTCCCGAATCCACCTCCGCCGAGACCCACGAAGCCACCCAAATCCTCGACGCTATCCTCGACGCGTACTCTCCCCCCCCCGACTCCTCCGTCCGAGCCGACCACCTCATCTCGCACCTCATCTCCCTCGCTCCCTCGCCCCTTGGGGCCCAAAACATCACCCGCCAACTCCTCCACTTCCTCTTCCCTCCTTGTTCCCCCTCCCCCGAAATCCCCGCTCTTTCTGAAATCCTCCCCCGCGCACGCATCGGAAGAGTTAATCCACACCACTGTTCTCAGGGAGTCGAAACGTTCGCCAGAGACCTCTTAGACCTGTTCTTCCTCCCCCTCCTCTCCGCTGGCGGCCGCACTGAGAATCCGCCCTCCGCTAACTCACCTACCTTCCTCACCACCCGCTCCCGCGCCATACACGCACCAAGCCCAAACCGCCTCTCCTCTCTCCGACACGACCTCCTGAAACGCGATGACGCGTGTTGCGTGGTGACGGGGTACATGGACACTTCCGTCTACCGCCGGGGGCCAGTGCCGGGTGTAGTGACTGCGAAGGTAGAGGCAGCCCACATTATCCCGCACGCTCTGAACGCGGGGGATGGGGAGTTAGAAGAGGGGAAGAGGTTTGTGTGGCAGGTGCTGAATATGTTTGACCCTGGGGTGTCACATACACTTGAGGGAGCCCAGATTGATGGGACGCGGAATGCGTTGCTGCTACAGGCGGATTTGCATCACATGTGGGGGCAGCTTTTGTGGTGGTTGGAGGAGGTGCCAGTATGTATATAGCCACCTATCCCACCCCCCTGCGGCTTCGAGGCTGGGTTGGTGTGCTGAGCCATCGTCGGGTGTGGAATAGGTCGAGCCGAATACCTACCAACCCGTCACAAGTCGTCGTTTCCCACCCTCACACCTCTCCTCCCACTTCACCACCTCCGCGTCCAGCGGTAAAAAAATAACCTTCCTTCCCCGCGAAGGCGTAGAAGTCCCAGATCCCCGGTTAATCCGTCTACATGCAGCGTGCGCGAAGGTGCTCGATGCGAGTGGTGCAGCAGAGTATGTAGAGCTGATGTGGGATGAGGCGGAAGAGGTTACCAGGGAGAGGATACTGAGGGAGGATGGGGGGAGTAAGGTGTGGGCGTTGCTTTGTGCGAAGGTGGGGGTGTGGGTTGGGGTGAACTGAAAAAGAAGGGGGGGATCTAGGGGGGTAGGGAATATGCGAGGAGGTCAGATGGAGTTTGTGCGGCGGGGGTAGAGAAGATAGACTATCCAACGACCGATTACAATACCGTCTATTAATATTAAAAATTTCATAATTCCCAAGATCTGTCATCGCCGTACCCTGTCCATTTCCACAAATCTCATACAATACTTTCGAGAAGGGTGTTCTCCGGTTTGTAAGGGACCGTTCTACAGCATCGTTGGTTCTGAAGTGAATACGAGGTCAAATGAAAATATAACGCCGCATTCGTTTAGCGATTTTATGCCACTACGTAGATTCACTCGACAGCACAACACAGAACCTTCTAGGCCGCTGAGACTCTGGCAGACGAAAAAATTCCTCTCTGCTAGATAACGCGAAAGTGCATTATTACGGTCCGAAGAAGTTGATCGCACCCTAAGCTCTCCTAATTATGTTGCTTTGCAAGGAAGAGCGGGCGTTTACTGTGAAAGTCCGGAATGCAGACTTTTTGGGAGTGAACCAAAGTTGTGGACGGCAGTGTTCCGGGCTGGGAAAACAGAAGCGGGAGCACTATTAATACCACAAATACGCAACTAGTACCATCACAAGGGAATTATCTGACCTCAGCAGGCAAACAGATTGAGGGGTATTTATATTATCTACAAACATACCAATAGTAACGGATAAGTTACAGCGATAGAACTAGGGACATTTAATTATTAGTTGCTGCCACGTAGTCTTATACATACCATCAAAATTGACTCTTTAACGCTGCTGATGAAAACAGAATATGCTTCGCATAGGCATATGTGTTACGAATGTAAAGCGGACGAAGTCTATTCGACTATCTAAGGAGAAGCTCTGTCTTTATATACATGAGAGCCTGGAACACCATGGAAGTCCATGGAAGCTTACGATTGCAAATACCAGGCGGTGGCAAGTGAAGACTCGTGGGTGAGTCTACGACTGTGAGTCCATAGCCAGTGAGTCAATTCGGTGATCTCAGTGTAGCGGCGACTTCCTCTCAGGTCATATAGTAATAATATTGTTAGAAATAGAGATGACTGTAATCTCGTATTAGTAGATTGGAGGATCACGATGAGAGATCAGGAGGAGCTGAATCGCATAAGGCATACAAGCTGACGATAGGTCATAAGCATAAGCCATGAGAATTTGTGCGCGCACATGCGTAGAAAGGAGTAGCTTCATGTACATGTATAAAGGCGTAGATAGAAAGCGCCTATGAAGAATAACAATCATCTACAAATCTAACAAATATGGTTGAAGGAGAATGTGAGTGATTAACCATGGCCCAATTGGTGTCTACACTTTAACTCAGCAAGTTTAGCAATAATATACCTAATTCGTTCTGTGTAATAAGCTTCTTTCACTTCTTAAGCTTAGTTTAGAGCTTTATAGCCCGCAGTTTATTCAGAGCACACTCTAAGCGAACCCGAAATATGATTTTCGTGTATTTCCCTCATACACAGAAAAACGAACATCACCAGTTGTATGGTAATAAAAGCACCAAATGATATTAAACACCTTTTTGTGCGTTATTGATAGCTGGAATGCCTTTTTTGCGTCTCGTTTCGTCTTGCGTCTTGTGACTTTTGTGAATGCTGTACTCCCGCCAATGATGTTATAAATACATTACTCTTTACTACAATGTTTTTAATATGGTCCGTTTTCGAGACTAGTATTCCACTAACGGTACCCTAATCGCTTACTTTCTATTGCAGTGCTTCTCAGCCGGAATCCCCCTCTGACACCATATTCGCCTGGTCCAACAAAGGCACGTTTAAAACGTGCGTTTAACCAGTGAGGCACGATACAATACCAAAGCACTTTTTATAGATAGAAAAGGCAGTTTCTTTCGCCTGCTCACTCCATTCCTGATATAAGTCTCATCGTCACCGCCATCGGACATGCACACGGCAATCCATTATTGCGTGTACCGCCAAGCACTGAAGACCACCGCCACCCATACGGTCCTAAGGAAATAGAAGATGGTAATAGAGAAATGCCACCAAGATGTGAGCGGGCGTAGTGAGAAAAGATCCAGATGTTGCAATGCGAATCGCGCATAGTTAGTAGGGACTAGGCTAATAGGGAATGGCGGGTATAACACAGCAAGTAAAGGATTGGAATAGCTCAGGGAGGAAACGCACACAAAGAAGATGTAAACAGAGAAAAGGCACGGAGAAAACAGACACTGGAAAGGCATCGGGACAAAAGTTGCAAGATAAAGCACCTGATAAAAGTTCTACGCAGTTCTGTTTCCAGTGCCAGTGCCATAAGATCGGTCTCTTTAGTAGCAGTGCCTTTTGCTCTTGCCATACAAAACACAACCCTAACCTCCCTGGGCGACGAATCAGTGGTCAGGACCACCATACTGGACGACACCACCGCAGCCAAGAGCAGCGCGCAGTGCTAGGCAAGAGAGAAAGAAGCCAAAGTCAGAGTGGGGGTCTGGATGTGGTGGACAGATGGATCGCACTCAGACGATGGCCGAGTGGGAGCCGCAGCGGTTTCCAAAGAGTGAAATCTATGATGGTCCCGCCAAAGCTATCGACGCGCGGGATGCATGGCGGTCTTCAATGCCGAGCTGTTGGCGATCAGACTCGTGCTTGACATTGCGATCAAGATGAGAGAAACATTGCAGGAACATGGAGCGAAGATGGTGGCAGACTTCGGTGACTCACAGGCCCCAATTCGATGAACGGCACCCCTGGAGCCCGGCCCAGGGCAGCGGCTAGCGCGGCGGATCAACAGAATGGCTTGGAATCTCCTCGCCCATGTCATTCCTACCGAGAACCACTGGGTCCCGGGACACTCCGGCATCCCCGGGAACGAACAAGCAGAATGTCCGGCGAACTTTGCGTGAGAAACTTGCGGAACCACAGTGAGACAGCGGCAGTACACCTCGGCCTCAAAGAGAGCTTGAAGAATCTTCGAGGGAAGGTCAGCAACCAAAGTGACGTGGGAGGCCGACAATTGCAGCAAGAACTTCAGCTACAGACTCAATGGCAAGAAGGGGACCAAGAGACCTGTCCCGATGACAAGTGTGAAGTTGCTGGCCACCAGGTTCTACAGACTAAAGTGCGGGCATGCGCACACTGGAGTCTTCTTAAAACAGTTCGACCATCGAGTAGACGACAAATGCTCCTGGTTTGGTGGAGGAGGTAGCATGGTGGCCCAGACACGGGATCATCTCTTCCCCCACTGGAGCTGGTGGAGAGAACAGCAGAATGTACGATGGAAGGCAGTGAGGAAGGCGACGGGTTGGAAAGCGGGCACGTGTCGACCCATGCACATCTCTGAGGTATTTTCCATAGAAGAGTGCAATCAAGCGAAGATGGACTTCCTGGCAGCTACTGAAGTCAGGAAGTTCACCCCCAAATGCATGGCGGCATGGAGCGGGCGTCGAGGCTGACTAAGGGGCGGGGGGAAGGCGGCAGTGGACAAATATATGTTCTCTTTTCTTTTCTTGTCTAGTCATTTCTGTTCTGCTCCATCTCTCAACGTTCAAATGTCAGCGGGGATGAAGGGTAGCGGGGGGGGAGCTTCACCATCTAGCCGGCTCGCCCGGAGGCGGAGGGGGTTATCAAGGTCCTGTCATACTCTATTTAGAGTGAATACAGTATGATTAAACAACAACCACAACGAAACCCTAACCTAATTCTTGCACTTAAATGCCTTTTATTTTGGGTGTACGAAAGGTTCTTCTCAGTGCCTTCTATGGTGCCAAAAAAACACATTTCTGACTACCATTGGGAGTCTTGCCACCGGATATTGAACACCACTGCTCTACCGAATGTGGATAGAATTCAACGATCTCTGTATATGACCATCTCCACGTAGGGTTGTACAGAGCTTCTGTTTTTGCTGCAGCTTGTGGACTCTCCGTTGGCGGGGTGAAGCGCCGTCACGGCTAGATCATCTCAACACAATATCTGTTCAATGAGCCCCCTCTATCGCCGGATCCCCAGAAAAACCCACCACTTCCCACACATACAGCATTCCCGCGTATGCACCGTGAAGTTCTGCGTGGGTTCTTTTTCGATACCGAAAGGTAGCTAGAAATTAGAATCTTTGTTACCTACTGCTTGTATCCTGCACTGAAACGTTCGATAACGCTGCAACCGCCATGGGCTATGTAAAACACTTGCCTGCAGGTCTATGTCATGCATACTGTTGCATCTGTTGCGGTCACCGGTATGTGTTTTAAACGAGTGGGAGTACTATTGCTATAAGCGCGGAACTGTACAGAACGAGTCGGTCACGCCCAACATAAAGTACCGTGGGGCAGGGATGGTTAATGCCCATCTTGTCCCTTGCCCGGATCACCACTCATGCTGCATATATAATATAACTCATTCGCTTGTAGAGCGAAAACTTGATGAACTGTGGTTAGTCGGGTTACGATATGAGGAGAACCGTGTGCATAGACTATGGTATCGAGATGAGAAAAGGAGAAAGAACTCGAGATATAACAGGAGGCATCAGCCCCTGCAACTGTGACTGTGTATCAGACCAGTAACATGTCACCGGCACATGTACACCTCTAACGCGGGTGACAATACATGAGCGAGTGATTGTATATGATTGCATTTGCCCCAATAATTTGGCTTGTACAGCTGGCGCTGAAGTGCCGTGGTCATATCTCCGGAACTTTCAGATGGTATATTGATGTCGAAATGGAATTAATTTTTGCTGTTAAGTGATCCAAATGCATTGTTAGGCACGGGACATCTCATTTTGGCATGCTTTTGTTCAATGGTATGGCGATTGTGTCTGTATACAGGCATTAGCAGTACAGGTAGATGTAAGATAAAGGCTTCGGAAAATAAGCTCAAAGTGTCATGATGGCTTCATTATGAAAGTCCGGAGCGAGCCTTATATTGAGCCGCGGCTTTCCAGCCTCAACTGCCACAAAGCCGCAACGTGGTCTAGCAGTTGAACTGGTTGAGTCATATGGCCATTACCAGGTTGAATTACGGAAGGCTATTCGAGCCGTGGTCGGGCCGGGCTATTGAAATCATCGTTTACAAGTCCGTTGGCTTCGCTTTGCTTTTCTATATTTTTTACAAGTTAGTTGGCTTCGCTTCGCTTCTATATAAATGAATAAAAACTGGCTTTGCCTCGGTGTTACTTTCTTTTAACATGACGAGCTTTGTATTGTGGAAAATTATTGGCTTCGCTGGTTTTGCTGACTTCATCTGTAATTATTTTACTCAGTTAACTTTACTAGTAATTAAATTGCTGGCTCTCAATAGTCCTCTTAGAGGCGCAAATTTAATTTGCATATTTTTTTCACTTGTCCCATTCGTGGATCCGCCCTATTAAAGGATGGTACTGGATGAGACGATTCCATGAACGGGCCAGAACAGATTGGATTAGGTTTTCACTGCAGTCACGTGATAACGCCAAAGTTTGTAAAGATAGTATACTACACGGGCCACTCGCCACTCGGATGGATTCTGATTGGCTGAGAAACAGGCAGGCAGTAAGCGGTGATGGGATAGCCTTATCTTCAGGAGTTTTACGCCAAATTACACTTAGAAACAGCGAAATCGAGGCTACATTTCCTCCCTGCGTAGGGTCTGGTTGCTGGTCACCATGGCAATGGTAGAGAGAGACAGAACTGGAGGGTGGCCACGAGAACCTGTTAATCATCACCACATCGCGACGTCACATGTCTCAGATTCACCCAATCACAAACAAGAGAAGCCGCTTACTGCCAGCCCATTACTCAGCCAATCAGAATCCATCCGAGTGGCACGGTATCCGAGTGGCCCGTGAAGTATTCTACCATAGCATTGCCTGAGATTGTAACCTTCACGTCCAGTCTCCCACCAACTTCGAAATTACGGTTCAAATATTATGCCTCAGACTGACCCCGCACCACAGGATACGTATTCGCCAGTCAAACCGCGACAGCATGCATATGGATGTACACCGTCGTAGGCAACAGCAATGTCACGAGTACTGTTTTGCAGGTTACACCACTTCCGGCCACTACCAGGCGCAGCAATGCTGCATCATGTAGTGCTGCAGCATTATGTAGGCTAAGGTTCATGATGGATAATCCGAATCTTTCGGTTTCGGAGCTATGACTGGAATTATCCCTGACCCCTCACCAGCGCACATATCAAGGCATTTAATCCCTACGCTTGTAACTTGCTGCAGTTCAATACATAATTCCTTGCCCTCAACTGCCTCGTGTTAGGCAACCAGCAGGTTTTTGTTTCCTGCGGGACAACGTGGTTGAACTTTGCAAATGCAGATCTAGTATGTTGCAGCAGCAAACAAAGAAGTCAGAGAGCAATGCCCATGAGCAATTGTCTTACAGCCTTCCTATGTAGAGTACATACCTGGAGAAAGCGAACAAATTATTGGACTACATAGAGTGTGAAATTCGATTCGGCCGTTCACAAATGAATGGGGCTATTTTTTTAGTATAACTTATTACCGATCCTTCCTGCAACTAACCGATATAATACTCTCCATTGGCGTCGTATGACTCATTAATACCGCATTATCTGGATGCATCCAGTTCATTTGTGATGCCGCTAGATGTCGGATTCGTTTTTCCATTCGCCCATTGCTCCAGTCATGCTTGCTTCCATGTATTCACAACCGCGAGCGGAGTTGGACATGCCACCTGCTACGCTACAATTAAACCGGATACACCCAAAAAGTTCGTTCTCAGGAAATGAATTTTGCGCCATATGTACAGCGATGTTGTTTCGGTATAACCCATGGCCGAGTGGCACCTCCTTTATCGAACTCGCTTATCAAAAATTCTCCATAAGTGTGGTACCTTCCTTCCGCAATTTAAAGGCGCTCGGTGCCAATCATTGACTTTCCTCCAGTACGTTTCGTGAACGCCCCACCCACCTTCGGTTGTAAGCATCCTGCGATTCAGGTTGTTGAGTTGACTCTTATTTCTTGTACTAAGTTGATCACAGTACGGCAAAGAAAGTCAAATTAAGATAGAAATTCTCAGTAAACATGAATCTCTGGAGATCGCAGACACCGCGGCCAACACGTACCTCGACCTCCAAAAGTCTCCCACCACACGCGGAAATCGTCACCCAACAATGGTCAGCCGTCAAAGAACAAGTTAGACTGGGATTCAATGTAAGTAGTATCGATTGTTGGGGCACTTAGTCAATCTAATATCATATTATAGACGATGTTTGAACAAAACGGTCAACTGGAGTCACGACTTAACGATAGCTTCGAAGAGAACACCGAACTGCAGAAACAAATAACAGAACTAAAGAAGGAACTAGAGGTAAAGAACACATCGCGGGTGAGTATCCTTCACTACCAAGATTACGGGGACATACTATCCTGACTCGAGGGATCTAGTCTGCCAACGATTACGCCAACGATTACGCCTTGGTCATAGTTGATGGTGATGGAATGATTGTGAATTTTCCCCATGCTAGAATTGTATACTCGGTTATTGACAGATTTAGTTCGAGAGGAACCTCATTAGTGATGGCAAAGCCGGCGGTATGAAGGCTGCCAAATGTCTCCATGACCGAGTCGCCAAAGAAACTGGACTGCACCCTGTCATCCGCGTGTTCGCCAATGTGGCAGGTCTATCAAGTATGGCTGTGAGGGCTCAGTGGATCAGAGAAACCAATGCTTTTAGAGCTTTTATAGTGGGATTTAGCGATCCTGCTCTGGGGCAGATTGATTTCGTCGATGTTGGGAGTGGAAGGGATAAGGTTGCTGAGAAGTTCAGGGGTCAGGCTTTCCTCGCAATTTCTTTGATTCAATTACCAGAACTTGTATATGCTGACGATTTTTAATACTCTCTAGGCGAGTTCAACTGGCATCGTAAAAATTATAATTGCCGTTCCATCTTGTTAGGGATCGGCTACGACAACGGATATGCAAGACTTTTGGATCAAACCGTCACCCAGGATACTGCGGTGGAGATACAATTGATTGAAGGACCACCACTGGGGTGGGAAATTAACGCCATGAAATTGAAAAAGTTTCAATGCAAAGGTGTATTCAGTTCAGAGAACCTAGATTTCTATCCAGCTCACACTAATAATACCGCTGAACCACAATCGAGTAACCAGGCCGACATCACTAGCCATCCCACGTCACCGTCGAATCCGGAGTTCGAAGCTTTTCAAATTCTTAGAGATTTTGAGCCGAAGCCATGCTACAGTTTGTATCTAGCAGGATCGTGTGCAAGGCGGGCGTCCTGTGAAAAGGGTCATGAATTTGTTCTGAATGCCAAACAGATGCAGGCGTTAGCTACTACAGCAAAAACAATGCGGTGCAAATTTGGAAAAGACTGTTGGAACCGAGACAAGTGTTTCTATTCTGGCCATTGACCGGTCCACCAACATGTTGCGATGGACCTTTCCCTTAAGCTTATGGTGGACGATTGCTTTTCTTTACGAAGTACACCTTGGTTTGGATATGATTACTTAGCAGTTCATTATGTCACAGGTTTAGTGTATTTGTTTTTTTCTCATAATTGCCCGGAGAGTTGAATTACACGAAATGTACTTGCTGCAAATAACTGCAGCGGTTAGCTAGTGCCAAGAGATCTTCAGGTGAACATTGTGTTTCGTCAGTTATACCTGGTGTGCGACATCTCCCAGTGCATAGTTGAATTAATTTAATATCTTACTATCGGTATGCTTGTAACCATTCTTGATATGATTTGTTGGAATTGATTGCGTTGTTTCCAGCAATGACCAAATTTTTGGTTGACATGCCATACTCTATGTTTATTAAAATCATCATAAATCAACCGATCTGAATTAGCTAGCACATTGCAGAAAGCTGATACCCTTTCCCGATCCCCATCGTTACGTTTTAGAGAATGCGCCACCTGCCACGCACAACCCCAATGATCACCTTCCAAGCCAGGACTGCCAGCATGGGACGCTAATCAACAGTAGTTTAGTTTGCGTACCGTGAAGTCTAAGCGCTTCTTCCCCTAACAGCTTTCGTTGTAATGTAAGACGGAGTCATGTGGGAAGATGATGAAGTCCATTCCCAAGTGCTCTGTTATCTTGTCGATTATCTCCTACACACGTAATAAAGCTCCTCGGCCTAATCTAATCGTTCTCATCTTCACATCTCTGGAGGGCTAGTTATCTAGTATTCTAGCATCGGTGGCGGCTTCGCCGCCTCCAGGATTCGAAACGTTGAGCATGGTGGACTTGTTACAATATCAAGCAGATCACCTAGACTTCTGCTGTGTATCCACCACTGTATCTTGATTTGGTGCTGCTGTGTATCTGCCGCAATGTATCTGCCACTGTATCCGCCGTTGTGTATCCGCCGTTGTGTATCCGCCACTGTGTATCTGCCACTGTGTCTACTGTGTTGTATATCCACTACTGTATCTGTTGCTGTTCATCTACCACTGTGTATCCACTGCTGTGTATCTGCCGCTGTGTATCTGCCGCTGTGTATACAGACCTCCCAACGGTTGAACCAGTACACTGCTTGTACAGAGTTAACCAGTGCGGTATGTAGTTAGTTCTTGGCAGCGCAGTGCAGTTGGTGGAGGCTCACAGTGCAGTGCAGTGCAGTTTGTAAGTTCAAAATCCACTGGTTCACTGCTGGTTAGTTAGTTTGCCACTCATTACCCATTCCACTTCTTGTTGACACAGGATTTTGGCCGAAAGGTCTATGAGTTTCCAGATGACCAGCGAAGCTGTTACAATGGACTGGAGAGAGGTTGTTAATGATCTGAGTCACAATGTAGACTCATGTATAGTTAGTTAGTCACTCGGCACTTGCATAGCCACTGGTCGATTTGTAATGCATACTCACAATTGTTTCTCCGTGGAATTTCAGGATTCTCACCCAAGGTTCAGGATTTTCACAGCTTTCCTTGAGTAAGGAACATATGTTTGAAAGTAATGAGCTATGTACAGCGTGGGCAAGGGTTAGAGCTGGCGAAGAAAAATTCGTGGCAGTACTGTACACTGGTTCGAACCAGTTAAGATAGTTGAATTGAATATATACAGTTGAACCAGTCGTCAACCAGTTCATTGCACTGGTTTAGCATGCAGCGGAGTTTGAACAATTAAGTAGTTGGTGCAGTGCAGTTTCCCCGCGGAAACCCAACAGGTTTCCACCGTTGGGAGGTCTTTGTGTACATCTGACATTGTTTTTGCCATTGTATATCTACCGCTGTGTATCTGCCCCAATGTATCTGCCCCTGTGAATGTGTATCTTGACCCGGTACTGTATATCTGGCACTGTATCCGCCGCTGTGTATCTACCACTGTATATATATCTGCTACTGTATATCCTCCACTGTATATCTGCAACTGTGTCTGCTGTATTGTTGAGAGTGATCGAGTACAAAGAGAGAGTGAATTATCTATCGTACAAAAGTGATTGTCTACCGAACTATCTAATGGTAGAATCCATGCCTTTATATGCGCAAGAAATGGTAGAGTGGCGCCAGCAGTGGCGAATGGCGGGTGGCGAGTGAAAATTTGTGAATGAGTCTACACAAATGACTCAGTGCATTACCAAGCACTCTCCAATGCTTTCTATCAGCTTCGATAGCGTTCTAAAAATTTGTAGGTCTTCCGGATAAATCCTGAGTCAACAAGTGGATATCCGCCACTGCACCCGGCCACTGCCACACGTGCCACGTGGCAAGTTCACTTGACCAATGAGAATGCTTCGAGCAGACAAACCAAGTGTATAACTATTAGATGACATGTTGGTATTCAGTCAACCGAAGACGTCAGGGAGATTTAGTTTTTCCATAGCTGCTCATGAATATTAGAGATATCGTAAATTGGAGACCGGGAGTTGACAATTTACCTATAACACTTCACGGTCCGAGCTGAACTTGTAGACTTAATTACAACAAAAGCCGTGAAAACGCATGGTTCATGGGGGCTACCACCAGGGCGAGCAACGGTTTGGAACTGTGTGATTACTAGCTACGGATATTCCACTCTCGCGTGCCCGAGCTGCTGAATCTGATGTACGTCAAATAGGACATCGACCAATGTCCTCAGTAATCACCTCGGATGATGACCCCCGCCGCTAGTTCTTTACGGTACTTACAGCAGTTGGAACTAAGACCAGATTCTAATAGATAGCTACCATGCCGACTATGCGAATTCAGTTCTTATCTCTTGGGACTGGTTGAATCGGTTTGATACTTGTTTATACGGAACCATTTTGGTTATATTGCGTTTGGTGGATGAAATGTTGGGAAAGGAGCGAAAGAGAGAGCCAAAGCACAGCCTCCCGTAACAGCCACGCTATATGGTTAATTTTATAAGTTTGGGGACGTTTCCACCTTAGCCAACTGCCAAGAATTTCCATAATTATCTAGCCTTAAAACTCCCAAAATATCTCACTCATATACCACGCCGTGATTTGTTTAATTGTCAAAAAGACTAATTCGAACCAAGCGGTATGTTCCACAAACTGCTGGTTTAGGGTTCGGCTCTTGCCTTGTAGTGAAGTCAGGCGGTGCCGCGGTGCAATACTGTGTACGATATCATCGGTGGAGAGTTAATTCACAATCCCTTTCATTCATTCAGTCTAGGTTCCCAAAACATAACTAGATGGAAAAACAGGTGTCCCGTAAAAAGCTTTTCGCTAATAATACTACAGCCGGCAGTTACAGTTACAAAACTACATCCCACTAAAGCCATCTGCAGTGAATTAAAACCCACAGCTCTTCACTGGAGAAGCCTAGTGCTCTCGCTAGAGTAGCAGTCGATGGACTTCTTGGAGTAATACTAGAAAGATTAGTAGTTTGATTCTAGTAGTGGCTGTGGTTCTGTTCGAGTCCAACTGCGGATCCATGACTGGCCTGCCCTCTATCCAACCTATAAGGGAAGAATAGGAACTGCTAACAGGTGAAGGAAAATTTGTGTCCATGCGCAACATTAACAAATTGTCATACTTTATTTGTCTATCATGTAAGATTTTTTTCGAACTAAGACCTCATGTAGGTGTCCCAAGTCAGTCGTAGATCCGCAGTTTGGCAGGCCAATGGTGGATATCGGGCCATCCATCGATGGCCAGAATCTACTACTGGACTTGAACAGTGCTAACAGGTATACAGTAGGGCGGGCGGACCCAACTCTCGGAATTGGCATTCGACAACTTGTAACTTGAGTTGGAATCAAATCCTCTACTGCCTGCGGAGTTGCATGGTAAGAACATGCCATGCCCCACTGAATTGTATTGTAATATTGCAGAAGCTAGTATTGTTCGTGCATAAGGGTAACGCTTTCAGTTAGGGCGTATATAAATAGAGTCTGTGGACGTTAAATGCATACTTATTGAGTAGTCAAAGCATTTGTTGTTAGATGTGGCAGGTATTTATTTCATCGCCTTATTACATCGCCTTATTACATCTCTATCACCGTTCATCTCTGTTATCCCCAGTCAACCTCTGAACAACTGCAATTCACCGTAAATTATCACCCTTATCACCAGTTACTTGCAACTGATCGTCCACTATATTACGCCAATTGTAAAGGGTGTATAGAATTGTGACCGAGTCATTACTAATTGGGCGCTGGGGACACAGGGTAAAGGCCCGGCTGGGAGCGAATGCAAGAGAAGTATGTTAGAAAGGATGGAGGATTTGGGTAAGGGATCCGGAGGAAGGTAGGAAGTAGAGGCGGGAAATGTGCTTACCTACCTGCAATTATATGTCATTCGGCCATTATCCATCTCAAACCCGGGCTAATTAAAGTCGGGGCCTGTTGCAATATACTGTACAATTTATGAGTGGCCACGTACCCGGGCCCTTGGTCTCACGTGATTTAATACTAACCGAAATGGTGAGTCTGACCCAAATTGAGATCGTGAAAAACAGCGAAGTGAAAGAGCCTGGAGACTTCCCTGCAGCCTTAACCGGAAGCTGATCCTGGCTTGACCTGGTCACTCTCTTCAATTTTATAGAAGTAGGTTTGTCCGACTTGCTTAGAGTCCCATACAAACTGTTTTCCCTTACTCTGAACTCTTCTTTCCGTGCAAATCCGATACAATCCCGTGGTGTTGTGATTTTCACTAGGTTGACCTGGGCGGAGCGAAGTCTCTAGGCTCTTTCTACCTATGGTAGGCAATTTTATGACCTCATATGGTCCTTGGCATTGGGAAATGCCTCGATAGAACATGGTCCAAAAGTGGCAGGCAGCTGCCCGGGAGCTGGTAAGTAATTGTTTTGTAATGACTTACTGCGCACAGAGACTCCGCCTGTTCAATCTTCAGCCATACTTATAGGTATGTGTAGGGATTGTATGGCTATCATTTTCTGGTGCAACAGCAAAGAGTTTCCTGATCCTGGGGCATTTTAGAACTCGTGCGATTTAGTACTTGTTCGGTCAGAATTTTCGAATCTGCGTCAGTACTGACCCGTATGAGGTGATTGATCTTTTTCATTTGACATCTTTCCAACGTCACTCTCACGAAGTTCAGTACAAACTTCTACTGCCTACTATGGATTTGTACTAGCTTGTATCTGTGGCTGAACCGGATTCATTTCGCGGAACAGTCAATGGTCAATCACATTTAATACTCCAACTTGTATATAATGCTTGCTATGGTCAGATTTTCTGCCGTACTCATTGGTACCTGATCGTGTGTTGAATTCGTTTCGCACAAGTACACAGTCTATCGCAGAATATATGTGGGTTTGTATTCATACTGCTCAATACTGCGCAGTAGCGATCTGTACAATGCCATATTTAACACTTCATTGGGTTCACACCCAACTTCATATCGTGTTTATCACATTGATTGTTTTTGTAGCGCACTGCACTGTCCAGTATTGATGATTATCGACCGCTATCGATATATTGACTGGGTTGATATGACATATTGGAAGCCTTCCGGCCAGAACAAATGAAAGTTTTCCCATCCTTCATGTTACCACTCAGTACTGCTCTATGCTCATGTATACTGCTTGTCAGTACCTGTTGGTGACCTGTCTTTTGCCAACTACTACGAGTGAATTCTGCAGTGGCAGTATGTTCCAATACCACTCCTTCCTTGTTTGCATTGTAAATATCAGGATTTCAAAAGTTATGAATGAACTATTCACTGCAGGCTTTTGTACATATTCCATACTCACCGTTACAGCATGAACCAGCTTGACTAAGGGCAAGTGGAAGCGAATTGGCGGGTGGGATTTGACCAACAGCTAGGGGTGAGCCTCATTGACCATTGGCTGGCAGCGGTGAGCATTAAGGCTGGAGGATGGGACAGAAGATGGTGGCCGAAATCTTGAGCTTGAGCTAAAGATTAAGTTTGACCAAAAGCACGGGTCTGCACTGGAGCAGGAAACCCAAAACACCAGAACGAACCAGGGTTTGAGCTAGCGCTCGAGCCACAGCTTGAGCCAGAGCTCGGAGCTTGAGCCTGGGCTGGAGCCTGAGTAATAGCTGTTGATTATTGGCACCAGATCCTCAAGATGGGAAGGAAGTAAGCAATGAGTCCACCAGTCCGGGTTTCATCATGTCCAGTCGAAGAGATATTTAGCCCAGAATTGGGCCAGTCCAAATCAGCCCTTGATGACGACGGACTTGGACCGGACCAGTACACTGGGATGGAATTGTTCTGATGTAACTGTGGGTCAGTCAGACACCGAGTCACTGAATAGTGTCGTACAGGAGGAGTAATGTTCCTAAGAAAGAGCAGTTCTGGCTTGAGGAGCATAGGAAGAAGTTGACAGGATGTGATAGGCTGCCAGGATGTAAGGAACCACAGAAATTATGTGGATCTATGAAGGCTAGGCAAGATTGTGTGAGGAACCACGTAAACTGCGTGGATCTATGAATGAGCAGCATGAGTGCTTGAGGAACCACACAAATTACAAGGATCCATGAAAGGTTGGCAAGAGTGGGTGGGACAAAGAAATGAGAAAGATACAGTGTGTATTTCATTGGGTGTTGAGATGATGTCTATCTACCCCAGGGTCACCCAAATATATACTCATTGTCGGGGTGGTGAAGGGAAGAACCCTGTGTATTGGCTATGGTCTGATAACTAGGTACAGGACTCAAGGTCCAAGACACAGAGGGAATGGAAGAGTAGTGGGAAGTCTAAAAGAGCAGTCACAAACGTTAGACTCGATCAACACTTCCTGTCGCTCCGTCCATCTCAACTATCCCCGTATCTCTGTACACTCCCTGCCAGCTTCCCCCTGCCAAACTGAGTGGTCATGGTGGTGAGAAATGAATATTACCGCCACATGACCTGCATGTATTGTTAGCAACGCGTCCGGGTAACCCGCCAGCGGTCCGGGTTTGGACCGCAACAACGGGTCGGTTCGGTTCCAGAACCGTCCAAAAACCCGACCTGCTGACTCTTGGTGGGCGAATCCCCGACCCGTACCCGTCAACCCGCGGGTTCCGCCGGGTTTGGCCAGACCTGTCGGTTCCAATCTGCGGTTCTGCGTTTCGGGTTTTATATTTATGGTCGCATTCAGGTAGGCTACTGATAGTCGTAAAATATTGACATTGGTACTTTACGGTTTATTTTCGAAGTATTAGTCTCCCTGATGTGCGAAACAAACATACTCACGCGCCTAACCACTTCCTGAAAATGTGCCTCAACACAGCGTCAACAGAGCGTGAACAAGATTTGGTCTTGGAATCTGATTTGCCTATAAAGGCGGCCAATAATTCCTTCATGACTGACTACAACATATTGGAGGTGTGATTTCCCAGGACGCATGACCAAAACATCGTTGACCCTCCATTGACGCTCATTCTCATGATGGGGCAGGGAGGGTATTGCAATCTGTTTTGCCTATAAAGGCGGCCAAAAATACCTGTATGACTGACTACAACCTATCGGAGGTGTGATTTCCCAGGACGCATGACCAAGAAATCGTTGACGCTCCGTTGACGCTCATTTTCATGATGGGGCAGGGAGGGAACTGCAATCTGTTTGGCCTATAAAGGCAGCCAATAATTCGTTTACAACTAACGACAACCTATCGGAGGCATAATTTCCCAGGATGCATGACCAAACATCGTTGACGCTCCGTTGACGCTCATTTTCACGATGTGGCAGGCAGGGTATTGCAATCTGTTTTGCCTATAAAGGCTGCGAATAATTACTTTATGACTGACTACAACCTATCGGAGGCGTGATTTGGCAGGACGCATGACCAAAAATCGTTGACGCTCCCTTGACGCTCATTTTCATGATGGGGCAGGGAGGGTATTGCAATCTGTTTTGCCTATAAAGACCGCCAAAAATTCCTCTATGACTGACTACAACCTATCGGAGGTGTGGTTTCCCAGAACTCATGACCACAAATCGTTGACGCTCTGTTGACGTTCATTTTGCCATGGCTCTATCCGTAATATGCAATCATTCAATTTGGCACAGTCCATCATTCACATTGTTTTGGCTGCCTTTCTGGCGGTTTCATTAAGTTTCTTCTTGATCACTACGTTGTTCTTTAATAATACATAGATATATTTAATAATAATCTCCATAATCCTGTGTCTTTCGGTCAATGCTCGTCAGGTGCATTACCACACCACAGATAGTGTACTAACTTTCATCAGTCAGCATATCTGGCTCAAAATGGGTATCGTGCTCGGATTCCTCATCATCGAAAGATTCCGCACAGGGAAGAGCTGTATATGACTATGTATATCCGGCGGGCAAATTGACTATTTGAGAAGGTTGAACTTCAGAAGTGTTAGCCGCTGTGGCATGCTGCGTGCCGGGCAGTGGCGGAGTCGGCTCTGGAGTCCGCTGTCTGCATCGGTCGTGTGGAGGTGTACCTGGTCCTTTGCATCTCCAGCGTTTCTGCTGATTCTTGGCGGTGCCATTTTGGCATGGAAGGCAGCCGGAGGTTAGGTTTTGACCAAGCATTGCCGGGTGTCTTTGTATCGCAGCCTTGACCTTTTTGTGCCCAGGACACTCAACACCCCGCTTCTTCTCTTCCCGGACATCTGCGTGTGGTTTCTGAATAAGCTATTTTGTTTCCTCGATTGCGGCGCGCGATAAGCCTTCTTTGGCACTTTTGGCCATATTCAAGGCCAGGCGCATGTCAGACTGTTCCAGCTGTACCCGACCTCCTTGCCTTGCCTTAGTTGCTGACATGTTGAAAACCTACAAGACATTAGTTGCTGCTTTTAACAATGAAATTCGGCTGTTACCTCAACCATATATGCTTCCATAGCCTCCTCTAAGGTGATTAATGCCTGCTTCATCCACTCATGGGGATGCTTATCAGCAAATTCATGTGCGAAACTCCCAGAGCTGACAACATCATGATGTTCGATTTTGCGGACTGTGTGGACAAATGCGTTTGTCCACCATGGAGGTTTCCCCTTACGGGCAGCGATAGATTCGTTACGTAGCTCTCTACGGACACCCGCTGTACATTATACAGTTCATTGACCGCCCTTTGCCTCGATATGGATATACTCACATCCCACTGCATGCTGCTTGTTATTTTTCCTGCTTCCAGTCTTGCGGACGATTTTTAAATGTGCATCCTTGGTCATATGTTTGGTGGCTGCATTGGCAGCGTCGCGGTGAACTAACTTGTGTCTGCACTCTTGTTGTGTGCCAAGTATATCCGTATTTGATCTAGCGCCCGCCAATCGGCTGGTATTCGATCCGCTCTCACCTGGCGGAGGTGGTTGTGTATCCATGATGTGCTGGTGTGGAATAGGAGAGGAAGATGATAACGAGAGGAAGTGGGAAGCCCTGAGGACTATATAGTCAGTTCCTTGTCAGAACGGAATAAGTAGCAGCCAACATGATCGTTATGCTGAAGATGAATCCTGCTGAGTATGGCTGCAAGTTGCAGGGGTTTCCCACCGCCCCGCGAGTTGCAAACAGTCGGTCTGATGTTGTTCGTTTGATAACAGGGATAAACTGTGGTGTACGACCGCCGGAATCGCCTAATCATAATATATTAATAGGATGTTGTTCAAGGGAGAGAACGTCTGCTGATGTTTGTCTCAAATAATCCCCGGGATATTGCATGAAAATGACCCTAACAATCCTGTCATGTTGTACGGTTAGCATCACTATTCCTGATTTATTGACAGTCAAAAGGGAGATTTTGCTTTGTTCAAGATGAGTAAACATACCAACCTTGACATAAAAGACGCATCTTGCCTCCATATTGTCCATAACTTGCAACATCGAACATCTCGCCCAACGACGAAGTCCACGCAAACTACAATGGTGAATGCTCCAAACAGGAACTTATCGCCACTTCTGGCGGGCAGACACGGCGAATCGACAAAGCGGTCAACCCAACGACGTCATCATGCAAACGAAGGCAAGAGCGGCTTGGAAGCAGAGAGAGTCCGAGCCCTGGGGGCATTGCACTGCTTGAGATCCAAAAAGAAGCTTGCGGCGGAAAAACGATGAGAAACGCACTTCTTAAGCAATGAAGACAAAGAGAAATGGATTGAGGATTGTGTTGAGAGAGAGACCGCTGGGGCAAGAAAGTGAGTTGAAGACGCAGAGGCAGGTGTTCAACAAGGGCAGTATGATATGACGCATGCTGAAATCGCGGGATTGACACCCAGAGAGCCCGAAAAGACTTTTGAGGAGATGATGGCTGCTATCGGAGACAGTCTGAGTGATCTTGCAAGTTCCGATGATGGGGTGGATGGGGAAGATGAGGATGAAGAGACAGAGCTGGGCAAGCTGAGCAAAAACGACGAACCTGGCTGGGTGATGGGCACAATCTCCAAAACGGTACAGCACCGCATGGAGAGCTTCCGGCAGAAGCAGATAAAGTTTGACGAATTGACACAACCGGGATCGGTGGATGCAGCCCACTACTTCCGTGAATGAGATAAGAAGTATGGCACAGCCGAATGAAGGGTTCCGGTAGTCGTTCAACCTCAAACAGATGATGACGCTTCGGCACCTCCACCAACAACATTTGGAGAGCTTATGGAGAGGCTTGACATTGTCCCTGGAATATCGCAAATGCCGCAAGGGACTTCTAGACCAGGAATTAGTCATATTCGGCTAGGTTCGGTGAAACCGCAGTCGAACAGCACCATATCTGGTCTTGATCCCGCCGCAGAGCCCGATACGTTACCTTTGCTGGAAGCGAAGCCTGTCGAACCAGTCAGCATTCACCCCTGCTTATAGCCTCCAGCTAATCACCATATAGATTTCGGATTCAGACAAAGACATGGTGACGGCTCCTGCGTTAGCGGAGGAATAGATAGGCAAAGTGTGATTATTGATGTCATCTGTTGGTGAAAAGCAATTTGTTCACCGCTTTTGCTACGTGTCCGCATTCTCTTGATTTCAGTGACCAAATTGTGAGACTTGATAATTCGTCTGTGCTTGTGCAAGGGTCGAACGCACCATGTGAATGTTCCTGAATCCAGATCAGGCGACAAAACGGTTGATACTTTCAATTTGCATCAGCATGTGACTGTTAAGTGACCAAGTAAAAGCAATATTAGTGACGAAATATACTAACAAAATTTGAGTGAGTGATGTCACACGGGTCATAGAAAGAGCGGTCAGTGCTCAATACAAATCAGTCTGAACGACGATGATCATGCCGCATTCATCCATGTATCCAACTGCATAACTCTCCGCACCGACCTTGTGCACATGGGTGAGATATTTGAAATTGTTTATGGTACGTCATGGAAATCAAGGAGAAGGAGCTGGATAAGAATAGGTGAGGTAGTAGAGCTATATTTACCAAAAACAAGTGAATTGTTCTACAGGCCGCAAATTGCCGGCCAAAAGCGCCGGAATGTGATAGGGCCACCTCATTTCTCACTCAGATAGCATGGATAGCACTGATCAGAAATTGAGAGGTAATAAAACTCCTGGATGCAAACGATAATACATGCAAATGCAATATTGGATGTCAATAATGTGTTTATGAATTGTTGCGTAAAATTATTGGGTGCACAAAGGCTGTTTCGATGTGATTTAGGAGACCGTCAACAGAGTGTCAACGATTTACATTCCAACACATTCGGCAAACTCTCGGCGGGATTCTCGTATCATTCCAAAGCGAACGTATCGGTCGGTGTAAAAGCGAAAAAGGGAAACTATATGCTCGTTGCCACATCCTAAAAATGAGCGTCAACGGAGCGTCAATGGAGTGTCAACGATTTTCGGCATTGCATCATGGAAAATCCAGAGGGCTGCGCGATGAGATTAAGCCATGATTGCACTATCAGCCGGCTTTCGAAACAAAACTTGTCGCGACAACATTGCTTCTATGTCCTAAGAATGAGCGTCAACGGAGCGTCAACGGCTTCTGGCCTTGCATCATAGAAAATGCAAGGGCTGCGCGGCAACCTTAAACAATAATCTCACTATCGGCTGCCTTTCTAGGCAAAACATGTTGCGACAACATTGCTTCTACGTCCTAAAAATGTGCGTCAACGGAGTGTCAACGGCTTTTGGCCTTGCATCATAGAAAATCCAATGGCTGTGCGCCAAGCTCAATCCATAATCTCACTATCGGCTGCCTTTCAAGGCAAAACGTGTTGCGACAACATTGCTTCTATGCCCTAAAAATGAGCGTCAATGGAGCTTCAAGATTTTTGGCTTTGCATCATAGACAATGCACGGGCTGTGGGGAAACATCAATGCATAATCGCACAATCGGCCGCCTTTCTAGGCAAAACTTGCTGCGACAACATTGCGTCTATGTCCTAAAAATGAGCGTCAACGGAGCGTCCACGATTTTTGTCTTTACATTGTAGAAAATGCAAGGGCTGTGCGGTAACATTAATGCATAATCGCACTATCGGCCGCCTTTCTACTCAAGACTGGCTGGGACAACATTGCTTCTATGTCCTAAAAATGAGCGTCAACGGAGCGTCAACGACTTTTGGCCATGCATCTTGGAAAATCAATTGGCTGAGCGGCGACATTAAGCCATAATCATACTATCAGCCGTCTTTCTTGGTGAAAATCGCTGAGACAACATCGCTACTATGTCCTAAAAATCTGCTTCAACGGAATGTCAACGATTTTTGGCTTGCCATCTAAGCAAATGCAAGGGCTGCGCTGCGACGTTAAGCCATTATCGAACTATCGGCCGCCTTTCTCGGCGAAAATGGTTGAGATAACGTCGCTACCATGTCCCAAAAATGAGCATCAACGGAGCGTCAACAACTTTTGGCCTTGCATCTTGGAAAATTCAAAGCCTGTGCGGCGTGATTAAGCTATAATCGAAATAGCGACCGCCTTTCTAGGCAAAAATGCTTTCAACAACATCTTCACAACGCTCTACGAATGAGCGTCAACAGAGTCCCAACGATTTTAGGCCTTGCATCTTGGAAAATCAACGCACCGTACGACATACTTGATCAATAATTGAGCTATCGGCCGCCTTACTAGTCAAAACATCTTGCGACAAGATCATAACCATGTCCCAAAATGAGCGTCAACGGAGCGGCAACAATTTATGATCTTGCATCTTGGATAATCTAATGGCAATGGAACGCAGATAACCCACAATGAACTTATCGGCAGCCTTTGATGGCAGAAATGCTGGTGATGATATCGCATCCGCCTCCTACAATTGAGAACCCACAGAGCATCAACAATTTTTGTGGAGGCTCAGAACGCTATACAGCAATGTACTGCATTGTGCTGTTTTTAAATCAGGTTTTTCCCGGTCAGTCTTTGCAATCTGTCCTTATATACACCTTCACAAATATGCATGCAATGTCTTACAGATCTGATTTGTTTGCTTGTAGCTGTAGTCAGTATTTAAGAACCCGAAGTTTGCTATACTATAACTTTACTTTCGGTTGTGTTTCGAGTCGGATTACCCAGCATTCTAATTCTCCCACCATGTCGGATTCACAATCTTTGAACACCCCTTTGCTCGAGGTTATGATCTCTTCCAAAAACGAAGTAGTCTTTATTGGTGATTTGAATGACCTTACTTTGCGAAACATGTTCGATACCTGGCGGGCTTCAATCAATATATGCTCGAAGTGGCCTATTACCTGGAATAATTCTAGACATGCGCCTTTGTGGCGATTCTATTTACCCAGTGCAATGGCGGAGAACAGCAGCGCTGGCATCGATTGTATCGTTTGTCCTCAAGTTCTTCGCCATTCATCAGAACATGGGACCAGCTCAATGGGGAAACACTTGCTGGCAAAAGCTCACATCGCTAAGTTGAATGAATTAAGAGAGTCAGAGGGTACTGAATTGTCTAGTTCGACGGTCGATGAAACAGCTTTGGCCATCCTGAGGAGGCAAGGAAGTCGAGCAATCTCAATAGTAAGTTCGCTGAGTCAAGTCATATTCGACATCCTGGTAGTTCCATATTGAATGGAATGACAGACAAGACGTTCAAAACAGGGAGCTGAGGACATTGAAACTTCCGAATTTCACCAAGACACGTGGAATTGATACCTCATGTTGGGATTTGTTTCGGCACATATTCCATGGAATGCGATATCAAATCTTGAGCTACGACGGTCATATAAGGCATTACACGATGACCTAGTGGTGCCGTCTGCTACCACTCCTAGTAACAGTCACCGGAGGGAATATGCACTGACTGTGGATGCAATTAAGAAGCAATGGCCGTTACGAAATAAAGTTAGTTTCGCTTTTGACAGATGGACAACAACAAACAAATTGGCCATAACTTCGGTAATTGCTGACTACATGGATCAAAATTGGGCATTGCGTGAAGTTCAACTCGCTTTCGATGAGGTTGATCGCCTGTTCTGATCCTGTTTCGAAAGCTAATTCAGAACGATAGGTCAAGGGCCAACATACTGGACCAAAGCTAGCCGTTCATTTGAGGCAAGTGCTGGATCGTTTTGAGCTTACTAACGGCTATATGCTTGGTATTACAACTGATAATGCTTCCTTGAACTACTAGATGACACGCGAGCTGCAATCAACACTTGAGGCCTCTGGAATCGAGTGGCCGGCGTTGAGGAACCACATACCATGCATGGTGCACGTCATACAACTTGCTTTAGGTGCACTCAGGAGCAGTCTCGGGGTAAAACGCCGCACCAAGTCTTGGGAAGCGCATGAGCGAGATCAGCAATTTGGAGAGAATGAAAGCATAGATATTGGGAAGAGACAAAGACTTCGAAAAGAGGGCAATGCAAGAATCAACAAGGTGTCGGCCATGAGACCAGGTTTAGCAAAGATAATTCAGAAAGTACGTATTTCATGATATTTTGAAAGTCCTGAACCTGACCTTCATATAGCGGAGAATGCTTGCTGTATTAATTACGCTAACACCTGGTCGCCGGAACAAGTTCATTGACTGTCAAAATGCCAAAGTCTGCATTGCAGTACTCCCGATTATGGATGTGAAGACACGTTTGAACTCTTCACTGGAGTTGCTCGAGCGCGCCTATCGTTTACGGGAATTCACATGCGAGTGGCTTCAAAACCCAAAATACAGCGAATACCGGCCACTATTCACAACTCAGGATGAATGGATGATAGTCAAGTATGTCATGGAAGTATTGAGGCCATTTCAGTATTGGACCCTCTGGATGTCGAAGAGGCATACAGTCACATTGGATCACGTTATCACCGTATACAATGACATGTTCGATCACATGGATGGCGTGATGCGAGCTTTGGCCAAAAAGCAGACTCCATGGAAAGAAGACCTGTTCTTCGCGGTGAAGTTAGCTCGACAGAAGCTTTCCAAATACGAGGCTGAAGTGACTCCAACGACTGGCATGCTGCGTATTTCCGCACCCATCCTCGATCCTTTCAGTAAGTTGCGATTGCTTAGAAAGTGGGACAAGGGAATGGATATTAATCCTGAGGACGAGACATCCTACACTAAACAATACCAAGTGGCCAATCTGAAGTATGTCGAGAATGAATACTGCGCCAAACATCAACATGTGCCAGTCAATAAACTCAAAACCGTACCAAGCAGCAATCTCGTCCCCTTTGCACCGGCTTCAGGGTCCTATCAATCATCCTTTGATCCATATGATTTGTTCAGCGATGATGAGGAATACTTAACGCCTAAAAATGTGGCTGAGATGACACCTGGACGAAGTGATTGCGCAGCCCGCTTATTGTCTGCTGCCAGGCTCTATTTGAATTCGCTGCCTGAAGCAACAAAGAAGTGGGGACAAATCAATCCAAATCTCAATGATTACCACTCGGACCCAATGGAGATTGGCAGTACATTGTGGATACCGGACATAACCGATTGGTGGCGCCAACAGGAGGAAACCCACTCAAAGTCCACCGATCTCTCCAATGTGGCGCGCGACATATTCTCTATCATACCTCATGGTGTCGGAGTGGAGGCCAGTTTTTCCCTTGGCCAAGATGTTATTGGCTGGAGGCAGTCCAGAACCGCAGGCAAGACCCTTCGTGAAAGAGTCGTGGTAAGGCAGTTCGCTCCAGCCAATAACGGGATTTTGGCAGGCACTGATCCAGAATTAGATACCACGAACACAGAAAACGACTCGGAAATGAAGAAAGAGGCGGAGGAAACAAAATTGCACAGAATGGCCAGGTTCACGACTTTGTGGAGATGTGGCAGGGCAGCCAAAACGTACCAGCTACCAACAAGGAATCTCGTGCACAAAACAAGCAGCAGACCGCCATGGGATACATTTCGGACACGGAAGAGATCATCAACGCATCCTGGTCACACTTTCAGCATGATGGTGCCGCTGCATTTACATTGTCAGAAAGATCAGCTTTGCCACCAGCTTTGTGTGCAAAGAACCTACCTAGAGGAAGAACTCAAATCTTAAATGTCCGCCGAATAGGGAGAATCGAATGTCATCCAGTCGAAAGCGAAGATGATAGCACACCTTAAAGCATACCGGATACCGATGATTGGGTTAACTGGAATGGCGACTTGGATAATCCAAATGACAGTGAAGAGGATTGTGCAGCGGACGATGAATCCGATATAGAGCACCACAATGTCATTGAGGATCCGGAAAGCCCAGAGCAGCAGGATGTGAGCGGCGCGCCAAATGTGCCTGGATTGGTTCGGCCGACCCGGAAGTCAAAGACACACGCTGAAAAGGTGTTGGTGACGGTCAATGCAGTCGAAACGCGGAGAAATAGATGAGGAAAAAAAAAGTAGGACAGGCTGTGTCAATGGTTCACCAGCGTTATGTAGCTTGACCGAGAGTTTCAGTTAGAGATGTATTATGGGCGAATGGTAAGAAGTAGCTTGTGAATATCGGTTCATAAATTGATGCATAGCAGGCGCAATGAATCTTTTGGCATGAATCTTTTGGCATGATACATCAATTTTAGTCGTGTGAGAGTGAACAGTGCAACATGATTACGCCGCTCGGTTTTGCCACAGGGCTGAGTCTTAACCCAGCAGAATGACAATCGATAATGTCAAATCAGGATGAATACAATTATCAACTGCAGCAGATGTTGAATGGACAATACGTTAAAATGAGGGTCAACGGAGTGTCAACGATTTGTGGTCTTGTACGTACGGTAATTCACCAGAGACTTGGTCGTTGTTATGCATAACGGACGTATTGGCCGCTTGTATTGGCAAAAGGGATAGCAACACGGTCATCGCCACATTGTTAGCATGAGCGTCACCGGAGCGTCAACAAATTGTGGTCTTGTAAGTACAGTAATTCACAAGTGACTTGGTCGTTGTTATGCATAACGGACGGATTGCCCGGTTTTTTTGGCAAAATGGATAGCAACACGGTCACCGCTCCATTCTTAGCTTGAGTGTCAATGGAGCGTCAACGATTTTTAGCTTTGCATCTTGAGTCAGTTATGTTCCGGTTGGTTGCGGACATCCATCTATGAGATATTGTCAGCCTTTACTCGCAAAAACAACAGTGGCATGCTGTCTGCGCCGTCCTGAAAATGAGCGTCAACGGAGCGTCAACAGTTTTAGGACTTGCATATTGTGTAATCACGGCGTCGCGCGGATCGTCGCGTGCATAACAGAATTATTGACCGCCTTGCTATGCAAAAATACCATATATCGAAGGTGAAGCACAGATACCAAATTAATCAACATTGCAAACTGCTCAACATGCAAAAGCACATTGTTGGTTGCTGTAAATGCGATTTCGATAAGATACTATTAACACACTGCAAATTCAAGAGCGATTCCCGAATGTATAGATGGACCTGCTGGGCGACCCGCTGACAACCCGCCCAATTCAGACGGGTTGGGAGTTTACCATGAAACCGTACCCGAGTGGGCAGTTTGGGTTTATTGACGACCCGGACCGCCAATTTGGCAACGGTTCGATTTGGACCCAGACCCCGACCCAAAGTGACGGTCCGGAACTGTTGTTAACACTACCTGCATGGACCGGTCCGGACTGAGCCCATGCAGTCCACCACTGGTACTCTGCGGTACAGTCCTGTCCGATATTCCTCTTGGACCGGAATGGACCAAGACCGATCCCAGACAGGGATCGTCTGGACTGGTAAAATCATTGGAAGTAAGGAGGGCTGGAGTGGGGGAGGAGGTATAGAAATGGAGCGGAGTGGCAGTTGTTAAGGCAACGGAAGTCGTACAGCGTCGCAGCACCCGCTCACCCAGATCCCTACATATACCGAGCGAAGCTCTGTATGTTTTTCGACCCCACACCCAGTGAAATGCCTTCTAGCCAGGAATGTGAGAGTCCTGTTGGAGCGGCGGTATCTCTGGTTAAGCATCTTTTGCTGTTTTCCTTCTAGTCTTTTGGTTTTGATCACTGTTCTGGCGTGTGATGATGTTCTGTATATGAGTGAATAAAGCACATACGATAGGAAGAGCAAGTCCACTAGGTAGTAGTGGTCAGTACTAATATATAGTTCTTCAACTCAACCTTGGCAATGTTATTGAGTTGTAATATTTGGTATCCTACAGTGCTTACTTGTTGTAAGGGCACGTATGCCAGCGTTCGCCCTTATAGGCATACGTATGGGAATTATGGTATACGGTTGCAAACGTGGACTCGAGTGATAGTAAATAGGTGTATTTGTAAGATTATTGCTAGAGATCTAAGTCTCGTGGCGAGCTGACTATATAGAATGGCCGTTACCCGGACCTGGGTCACGTGCCGCCGTTACATTATCCCTCTCTTTAGGCGCAGACCTCGTGGGCTGCATAAACCGTACAAGAGAAAAGGAAAGGAAAGGAAAGGGAAACAAAGAATGAAACAATCATCCTACGTACGCAATCGTACGAACCCATAATTTCCACAACCGATCGGTACAGCTCACTGGCGACCTTTCACCGGATCCGGCGCACGGGGAAACTCCACATCCATTAGCAGGTGGCAAAAACCCGTGCCGACGCCATTTGTACCGGGCCGAGATCCAAAGAAGAGAAGAAGAGAAGATAGAAACAAGAAAACATCCAAAAGTGATCCCGTCATCCATATCTCAACTTCCTAACCCATGCTCCAACGACCATCACTCCCGTAGCTCGTACATCTCGGCGTAGGTCAATGATGAAATTGTCAGGGTGGTAGAGCTTCTGCTCGTGACTTGGCATCGGTCGTAGCCGTCAATCGTATCCGTCAATTGCATCGCGTGTAGTCGCGTCGCATTAATCGACATCTAATAAGTGAGCTTCTCTAAGGAAGGTTATCCTTACCAAATCCAAGCATGCCTGTGCTCTCTTGAGCCTTCGTGCAGTGCTTCGTCGAATATATCTCAAGCGGTAGTCATCGGTAAGTGGCATTGCCTTCCAGATGCTGGTTGACTTGGTAGACTTTGCCGGTCGACTTCTCGGTAGGACGCATTTTTGACACGGTCATCCCCCCTTTTGAAGTTCGTTGCTCCGTCGACGACTTAGACTCAAATCAGTTGTTGATTGCCGTCGTGGTTCGGTAGACTTATGAACTTCGGTAGACTTTTGTTGATCTTTGTGGACCGACGCGTCTTTCAGCAGCCTTCGTCTCTGGATTTCGGAGGTCTTCGACTTCGCTTGTCTTTGGGCTGGTCTTGGTC
>Ga0307515_10003337_pt1 | contig 33914 bp, 25 predicted proteins | sample 17_EM_MG_FD_194513 | JGI IMG/M metagenome (GOLD analysis project Ga0307515, IMG submission 194513) | Populus trichocarpa ectomycorrhiza microbial communities from riparian zone in the Pacific Northwest, United States - 17_EM | ecosystem: Host-associated > Plants > Roots > Unclassified | place...
CTAATGAACTGGCAACTACAAAATATAAATTGAAAAAAGACTATATATTTTGTTAAATGCATCATCACATAAGGGAGTATCACCTAAAATAAAGAATGGAGAATGTGATTGAAAAAAAAAGGTGTTAAGTAAAGTAATCAAAACCTCAACTAATCCTCTGTTTTGGAATTTCTGGCAAACATGTTATGGGATGGTTATATGAATAATTTGGAGGGAAAATGCTGGCTTGATGGAAAATGTTAACAAAATATTCCAAATGATGATCAGCATAACAGATTGTTTGGATTTGAAAAACCACTGAAATTATACCACATACTTCCGGATTCACATCACCATCTACATTAAGATTTTAAATTCCTTGTTTCTTGCAAGAAGGTTCACAGTGAGAACATTCCCAAACTTTCCTAGGAATGTTCTTTGATTTACCTAGCAAATGAATAAAGTGACATTAATTATTGACAGCCATTCAGTTTACAGCATATAAGGAATCGGATGAAGATTCTCTTTGAATTTAAAATCCAAAAGGCAATTGCACAAAAGCTTTTAAGCCATGTTCTAGAGTTCATAACAGTTAGAACACATCTCCTGGTTATTGATTGACATCCCAAATCCCTAACAGTGTTATGAAACAGTGGAGCCTGAAACATAAACAGAATCCATCTCTATGTATTTGTAACGCATGGATTTGTATGAATATTTTAACAATATGTGCTAGAAAAGTTTAGATGGTTGAAGAATCAAGAACTGTTGTTTGGTTTGCAATATGCGCTGAAGGAAACATTATCACAAAAAAAACACAGTTAAGACCTACCACAAGAAACTTTTTCAAGTTTCCTCCACATGACACATCCTGAAGAAACTGCAAATCACGGTTAACCTCAGAACCAATTGATCTGCCGATGCTGACAAATATATCTTTAGGTAGTACAAGGCGGGGGACCTGAGATGGAGCCCTGTGACAAAGAAAAGTCATTATGAAACAGAAAATATAATCACATATTACTGGCACGAACACAACAAGCAGCAAGATGAGAAAACACTTAACTTACCTGTTGATTAGGCCTGAAGCATTTGTCCAAACAAATTGAGCAAGCATACCGAGAACCACAGCATAGCATACAAGAGACAAGAAATTGTAATTAAGCAATTCAAAGAGCACCCAGATGGCTGTTGCCCCAATTAAAACACCAGCTGAGATCTTCTTGTTCCTCCATAAGAGAACATCGGCAGCTGCATGATTCATGGTGAAAGTGAGAAATTGAGCACCAAAGCAATAAGGATTTATTGAACACAAATGCAGAGAAACAGGGAGAGCCGGCCCTACATTTTCCACCTCCCAAAAGATGGTGGATAGGCTTCTGTCGCCCAAATAGACGATTGAGACGAGAAGTGACAGATTTGTTTTCTTCCTCAAAAAATGACACAGATTTCTTCTTTGGAACAGTATCAGCAAAAGTTTCTACTAGATTGTTGATAAATTTTTCCGCTGTTATTTTCTCAGGCATGATTGCAATCTTCAAGAGAAATACAAATTATAGTAAAAAAAAAAAATTAGCAAAAAGGATACTTCAAAACAAATTCAACTAGCACGTAATAACAAAAAACAAAGCCACAATAATTCAGTTACAAGTAAGAGCATCATAAAGATCTGTGGATAAATTGTTCGAAAGGGGAGGCGACTATTTGTCACCAAACAAGCACATCCCTACTAAAAAGGAATAAAGTTGAGTCTCATTCCAAGTTCAGGAGCAACAATCCAAGCACAAGAACAAAAATGAAAGAAGCATGTGCCTGTAAGAAAAAGAAAAGGAAAGAACTCAACCCAGTTGATTGAAGATCAGTAGTAAAGTCAGCTAAGAATCTGTATCATCCAAAAAATGGCATCTCTCACAGTATCAGCCATGGATCCTCAATTTTCTTGCAGGTAAATGCCATTAAAATTCATTTCTCAAACTTGAGTACACCCGGTTAACATATATTTAGAGATAAACACAAATTTCCCAAACAAGCATTCAACAAAAGGAGCAGTAATTACAAGTTAAAGAACAGCCAATTGAAAAGAAAGAAATCTAATACCACTACTAGTCAGCAAAAACTTCAACAGGCAGTAAAGCCATAAAAGAAATGATCAAATTGAGAGAAGCCAGGAAAGAAAGAACACTAACCAGAGTCTGGATTTCTTGTTGAGGTTAGACAAGATGGATAGCAGTAGCACTCAACAACGAATGGGTTTTTTACTTTTTATTTATTTAATTGTTGCTGCGTACGGGATATTGGAATTAATAACAGGTCAACCTCACCAGCCCGTCTCTCTGATTAAAATATGGCGATTAGTGGTAGTATTATTATGATTCTGCTTCTGATTTTTGCTTGTTTAGTTTAGAGAAAACGGGAGTGGGGAGGACGAGGGAGAGATAATACTGGCGCGCGCCTGCCCGACAGCCATCTAGCTTTAGGTTTATTTTAACACTTCGGTTCAACCATGTTTTAAATATTTTTTTAATTTTTTTAATTTTAAATTTTATATATATATATATATTATTCTAATTTATTTTTAAATAACAAATATTTTAAAAATAACTTGTAATGCACTCCCGAACAAATTATTAACGAAAGGGTAATGGCTTGTCTTTTTTTTACTTCCTGTTCTGGTTTTTATTTTATTTAAATAGACATTTTACATTGGTTGGTTGGTAGCTAGACACCAAAATCTCCCCCACCCCCCCCTAAAAAAAAAAATCACAAAAGCTAAGAATTAAGTGGTTTTTTTAGAGTAAAAAATGTTTTTTTTTCTTAATCTCTTTTTTATCCGAAAAAAAATCACTTATTACGTGAGCTTCGCAGGAGCTCTTTCGCATCCTTTTTTTTTTTTACGGCTTTCTTTACCTCTATTTCTCTTTTATTCTAGAGTATGATTTCTAGTATTTTATAGAAAGATATTAATTCTTTTCTTTTTTTTCAAGTTTGTTAACCTTGATTATAAGCGGTGACAGCTATCATTTCCAGTTCGGTTTGATTTTTATTAAAAAAAATAACCAAACTGAATTTAAAAAAAAAACGAAACCGGTTCAAACTGACTGGTTTCGGTTTGGTTTGGTTTTTTAGGAAAAAAACCGGTCCAAACCGGTTTGGCTCGGTTTGGCTCAGTTTTTTCCGGTTTAGCTCGGTTTTTTCGGTTTGGATTCGGTTCTATTTTTTCGGTTTCAGGCTTATAAAACCGAACCGGTAGGTTTTTTCAAAATTTTAATCAATTTAATTGGTTTTTTTTCACGGTTCGGTTTTTTCAGTTATTTTTTTCTGGTTTTTTCGGTTTAATCAATTTTTTTTATTTTTTTGCTCACCCCTACATGGTGAGATTATTTAAAATTATAAGTGATTTATTGTATTTATTTTGTTTATATGAAGTGATAATTAGTAATAAAATATTAAGAATAAATATTGATAACCTCTTTATTTGCATTTATTTTAAGTATTTTAGCAAGTAATTTCTCTTAACGTTCAATCTGTTTATACATTCTTTGTTCTTAAAACTGAAATTTTAGTCAAGAGTTTATGCTAATTTTACTAAGTTTATGTAATCAAGAGTTCGTTTAGTTTTACATTCATGCTAATTACTTCTAGTTAAATTAAACATCATCAACAAAAGTTTGTGAAGAAATATTAATTTTTTAAATGGGTGAAAAAAAGGAAGGGTGGGCTTCTTTCTTTCAAGCTTTCAATTTCAATCTCCCTTCATTCTGAAAAAAAAAAAAAAATCTCCTGGCAGAATTATAAAAGATAGTACACAGATGTTTACTAATTAATTCCTGATTTATTTCAACAATATTTAATAATTTAAAACAATCCCAGACTTTATGCAAAGATAAGATTTTCCCTGTTAATGCCTTTTTATTATTATTATTTAAGAGTGTGTTTGCAGTTGTTTTTTAAAGTACTTTTCGTGTTGAAATATATTAAAATGATGCCTTTTATTTTTAAAAATTATTTTTAAAATCAGCACAGCAAAACAATTCAAAACACATAAAAATAATAATTTTTAACAAAAAAAATTTAATTTTTTTAAAAATACAGATACAACCGGGTTTCCAAACACTCACAATCTTATCTAGTTTCATTCTCTCTTATCCTTTTCTTCTCTGCTTTATTGCTTTCAAGAAAAAGGTAATGCGAGTGATATTCTTTTTATTATTATTATTTCCATGGAAAGTTTATTTTAGTATATCTTATCTTTATCAGTTTACTTAAAGGAAAAAAAAGTCGGTTACCAATAGGTCCAACCTTATGTAAAAGTTGGGTTGAGCAAAATGCCATAATAAATGGTGAAAAAAGCATTTAAAAAATATTGATTTAATATTTTTTTAAAAAAAAATAATATAAAAAATAGAAGTTTATTATATGTGTGTGTGATCTTGACCTGTCTACATCTTATCCCTGTCTCCGAGTCAATTGATACAGAAATCAATAAAATAGGTCAACTGGTCACGGTCAACAATTATCATAAAATAAGCGGTTAGAGAAGCGCTAATCTGAACATTCTAAAAATATGAGTACCCAGTTGAACTATCTTGAGACCTTCTGTCTCCATGCATTGGCTTGTTAATCACTCGCTCGCCGTGATTCCTGCCCCCAGATCACGTTGATGGTGACCGAACGGCGAGAATCCCGACAGTGAGGTTGCTAGGATTTATAGAAAAGTTCAATTCGGTCCCTATTTTCTTCAAAAATGCAAATCGATCCACTTCCAACGACCTAAATCATGGAAGTTGCTACTGGGACCAATTGACATTTTATTTAGGGTATCACTCTCTCGAGATGCTTTTGGAGTCTTAGCTTTTCATACTTTAAATTACGGGGGCATTGCTGGATTTGGAAGAAAAGCAAAGAGGACATGGACAAAATCCGAGTGAAAGGCACTTTGTTTCTATCCACGTGTGTTGTCTCTGACGCGGGTCGTGTGGACCGCCATCCTACACGCTATAAATAAACAAGTTAGAACTAACGGTCCCAACTCCCAACCACCAAGCCGAGCAAGGGAGAGGGGTGGCATAGGCATGTGTTTATGCTTCAAAACGACACAAACTATCGCGTATCATGAATCCTTTGTATAGCATAATTATTCAGTATCGCCTTGTATTACTGGGTTGTTACTTGGAATAACCCACCTCCAAAAACCTAGAACGAGCTCTTAGATCTTAGTGGACTGTACATGCTATTTGAGCCGAAACTTTGTTTACAGTATAAAAAAAATTAAATTGTGTGGGGGTTGATTCGATACGATCCGGTTAACTTGAAGGGTTTAGAGGTAATCTGAACAACGTTAAAAACATAGTTTAACTAAAAACAATTCAAGACTACATGTTTTAAGAAAACATATTGTGGCGAAAACATATTGGATCGATCCGGATCAACCCGGGTTAACTTGCTAAATCAAAGACTCGGATTATGAGATCAAAATAATCTCATAAAAAGCAAATCAAAACCAAATATAAAACTCAATTCTCGATTAAATTAATGTTAAATAATGAAATTGAAAAAATCAATTAAAAAAAGAGAGAAAAAAACAAACAACTCGAGTAAACTCGGGTTAACTTATCAAAGCTGCAACCCAGATTATATGACCGAGATAACTCCATAGAAAATAAAACAAAATAGACTATGAAGCTTAATTTCCAATGAATTTAATGTTAAATGATGAAATTGAAAAAAACATAAGTCAACTCAGGTTAACCTACGATACATATGACTCAGATAATGAGATAAAGATAACCTTGTAAAAAACAAAAAGTAAATAAAAACACAAAGTCTAATTCCAAATCAACTAAATATTGAATGATATAATTGAAAAAAAAATCAACTTATAAAAACACAAAGCCTAATTCCAAATCAACTAAACATTGAAGGATATAATAGAGAAAAAAAATCAACTTAAAAAAACAAAAAAACCTGAGTTAACTAGCGACTCGGGATAAGAAAATCTAATATTAAATGATGAAATTAAATAAATAAATAAATAAATAAATAATAACTCAAGTCAACTTAGCTTAACTCGCCAAACTCATAACCTGAGTAATAAGGCCGAGCTACTTCATAGAAAGCAAAACAAAAAATAATAATTATGAAGTCCAAATCTAAATCAACTAAATATTGAATAATGAAATTGAAAAAAAAATAACTACAAAAAAACATAAAAAATCCGAGTTAACTCTCTAAATCCATGACCCAGATCACAAGACTGGGATAAGCAAACCTAATGTTAAAAGAAAAAAATTAAAAAAAAATTAAATCTTTTTTTTTTAAAATACAAAGCATTGTTAAAGGGAACAATGTTATATAGGGAGGACAACAATGGATTTTTTTTCTCAGTTAGTTTATGCTAGATCGTTGGCTCGTGTTATATCACGAGTTGAATCAACTTTTTTATTAATATAAAAAAAACATTCAGGTATTGTTTATATTTTTATAATAAAAAAATTAAATTGTGTGAAATAGACCAAATATGACTTTATCTGCTTAATATATTTAAAGATAACCTGAGATCCTGGTTTGGACTTACATTCAAGGCATGTCTCTGAGTCTGATAAATAATAAGTCAGGTCCAAACTTAGGTATAAAGATCTGGCTAAAACTTCCAATAGCTTAGCAATTTCTGGGGCAACGACACATTGTTTTTTTTGCACAGACTACTTCTACCATGGATCCTTTTGTTTCTGGGCCTCTGGCCCCTCGTTTAAACAATACTTGTATGTTAGAATTGTTCGATAAAAAGGTATAAAGTCCGCTATCTTGATGGGCTTAGCCCAGGCTTAGAAAAGAGCCGAAATATCCTGGGCTCATTCCAGGCCTGGTTGTGACAGGCCGAAGGTAGAAAATAGAAACGGATCGGATCCCTTCGAAAATTACTTGTAGTGAAGAACCTATCTATATTCCGACGACGAAGCACGATGGACCCCAAAGCCAGAAGAAGTTAAAGTTGGAGTGTTGATTCCAGGTGGCAGCAGTCGGAACCACTACAACCTTATCCGACATCGAAAATCTGATCTCTTCTCATCATACAATATCCAAAACCGTCCAATGGCCTTCATTTATTGCAAGCACAAGCATCCAAACCCGTTTTCTAGACACCACAAAGCCCACCAAACGGAGGTTGAGACACAGAACAAACAACCCCCAAGGTTTTCAGGGAGTGAAAAGCAAAAGAGACCATGGCCTCCACTTCATGCTTCTTGCACCACCATGCACTAACCACTCCTGCTAGATCAACCCCATCATCACAACGCCAAGTGGCTAACCTCAAGCCCACCCAGCTGGCTTGCAGAGCCCAAAAGCAGGCAGTACAGGAGGAGGATAATGGTGCTGTGTCTCGCAGATTGGCTCTCACAGTGCTCATTGGTGCTGCTGCCCTTGGCTCCAAGGTAGCTCCTGCTGATGCTGCCTATGGTGAATCTGGTAATACATACATGCTATGCCCTTATTTATTTCTTGGCTTAACTCTGCTTGTCCTAATCGCTAGTCGTCTTAATTGAAGTAGGACTCTACGGGGGTTCCTGCTTAAAATGGTGGCATCATATATATCTTTGGGGACAATCTCCCCAGCTATGGTTTCTTCCAATACACTTAATAAGTATCCACGAGAATTGATCAAATTTTGTCTTACTGATAAGTTGATATGGTCATTTGCAGCCAATATTTTCGGGAAGCCAAAGACAGACACAGATTTCTTGCCCTACAATGGAGATGGATTCAAGTTGTCAGTTCCATCAAAATGGAATCCAAGCAAGGAGAGAGAGTTCCCTGGTCAGGTTCTTAGATACGAGGACAACTTCGATGCCACCAGCAACGTTTCTGTCATGGTCATCCCAACCGATAAGAAATCCATCACCGACTACGGTTCCCCTGAGGAATTCCTCTCCAAGGTAATGCATAACCCCCTTTCCTAATCTTAATCCAGTAGACTTATATAGGAGTTCAAATCTACGTTGAAGATTTTTTTAATTAATATCAAGCTTTGTTTCAAAACCTGAATTATTTTGGAAAGATGGTAGAATATTGCTGACAAATATTTTGCTCTGGTCACTGCAGGTGGATTTCTTGCTTGGAAAACAATCCTCCTTGTTTGCAACCGCATCTGAGGTACTGTCTAAACAACAGAGAGAGAGAGAGAGAGAGAGAGAGAGAGAGAGAGAGAGAGAGAGAGAGCATTTCTTGATAACGTTGCAGTATAATTCATTTGATTTCTCATGTTGTTTGTATGAAATGCTAAACAACTTCTCTAGCAGGGCAACAACGGCTGCAATTGTCAGACGTCGAGCTATTTTCTGTTTTTAATCAGCCCACAGTGGCAGTGTATATGCATTCTTATTTGATGTAAATCTGAACTGATCATGCAGGGTGGTTTCGACCCCAATACCGTGGCAACAGCTAACATATTGGAGACATCAACTCCAGTGGTTGGTGGGAAGCAATATTTCTTCTTGTCAGTACTGACAAGGACTGCTGATGGAGATGAAGGTGGCAAGCACCAACTGATCACAGCCACTGTGAAAGATGGCAAGCTTTACATTTGCAAGGCACAAGCTGGAGACAAGAGGTGGTTCAAGGGAGCAAGAAAGTTCGTGGAGAGCACTGCAAGTTCTTTCAGTGTTGCTTAAGAGACTTAACTAAGGAATTGTATGTAAATCATATTTAAATCTATGATGTTTGTTTTGAATTGTTGTCTAGCTCTCCTTTTCGCTAAGATTTTAAAGAGTGCTGATTAAGGGAGTTGGGTGGAGTGTGGTTATGGATATTTACATTTAAAGGACCATGGGTTCAAGAAACTTGATAATGCAAGGTTACGGGTTACCTTTAGTGTTTAAACTTTAAAGCATAGAAATTACTGCCCCAAGACGCTTCACAAAATGCTTCTTGATGGAGAACAAAAACATCAAAAAGTTTTTTCTAACAGAACACATCGAATCATTTCTTGGGGGAAAAAAAACCCTCACACCAATTTACAGGTTCTGTCCAAAAGTTTTCTTTATCAACCAGGGAAAAATAAGACCAGCTATCTAATGCACAAGAACGCTAGGTCGGTTTGATGGATGCCCTTAATAGCCAAAATCTACATTCCTTTAAGGTGGCCTTCTACACCATAACATCAGAGGCATGGTGCCATTAGATATCAATCCCAGATGACTTGAAAACCAATGCAATGAGCTTGAAAACCATTGCAAATTTCTTGCAACAATTTCGGCCAACGAGAATTACAGATGCAAGAGAAACTATATGGCGTACAGGTGAATGGAATCAATACTCCGTCTAATCTGTAACTGTAACACCACCACCCCATCATATAAATAAATGCGTCAACAACATTATTATTTTCTTAGCCTTTTAATAATTAAGGAAAGAAATCATCCAAGGTTAAAAATGATAGGGAATTTATTATCAGAAAGTCGCTGCACAGTTCACATGCTTGTTTGATATGAATGTCTGCTGGAAACAAATTAAAGTATATACATGAAAGCAATGGTCAAGGAAAATGAGTATTTATCTGAAAATATCATGCTTGGGTATCTTTCAACTCCCTCCATTGCAGTAGTGGATGCCATTGCAGTGAGCACTCTTGTGCTTCACCTGCAAGGCATTTACACCCCATATTCGAATGGTACGATCATCACTAGCAGATGCTAACATGTGTGGATTTGCTGGATTCCAGCTCACGCAGTTAACGGCTCCCGAATGACCTGGCAATGCCTCTACAAGCTCTCTTGAGGCTCTATGCCACAAATATATCTGCAGATATAGATAATTTGCACTTCAAAAAGAAATGATAACAGCACTTCAGAATGCCACTAGAATATAAAATTAAATATCCAAAACCAAAGAGTTTCATCTACCCTTGTAATAAACATTCACCTTTCAAACACAACAAGCCTAAATTCATCAAAATGTGCTGAACTTAGTTACCTGCATCCCCTATTTATAAACCAATTGCCCAAAATGACAATAGCATGACAAGCAAAGGCTCTTTTACGAGATGAGATTCCAGAATGTTCCAACAGCTTCTTCTTACATGTGTAATTATAATACCATACAATGAACACAGCATAACCTATGTGGAAACAAATTTCACAATACAACAGAGAACACCATGTGGCTAAATATTTTAAGACTCTTGATTTCTTACTCTAATTTCCATAGAACAATTACCAGTCAAATAATAAGTACTATTAAAAGTATAGTAACAAGAACTCATGCAAAAAGAGGTAGGCCTAATGTCCTTATCGACAAGTCTAACAATTCCCGGAGTGTTTTTCCCTCGGTTATTCATATGAGAGGCTGTTTATGGTAGGATCTTAACTATAAATATTAATATCCTAAAAAAGGCGTAATCCTGATAAATCAGTGTTCTCTGTGCAAGAAAAAAAAACAGCAAAATCCACCAATGGCCTCCTGTTACACATTTATATTCAAAAATAAAACTGAAATGCAAGACATTTTTCCATTCCTTCAGATTTTATTTTATTTTATTATATTTTGATAATGGATGACTTCTTAATCTTGGCTGGTTACTCATTTTGTTTGTGATTTAGTTTTTAGTGTAGAACGAACTTTTTCACAAGTATGTTTTTATCCATATAAAGGAATGTTATTCTATGAAAAAAAAAATGATAGGGACATTTGATAAATTTATAAAAACGCATGAGTATATACAAATACCTGTAACTCTCCATGCGCATCTGAGCTATTTCTAAAGGTTTTTGGTCACAAAACTGTCAATGTAATTTCCATTTTTTCCCTCCAAAAAGAACAGGATGGAATAGTATACATGTATGGCAAATTGTTGATATAATAATATGCAGAAACATCACAGGACATGTACACCAAAACAAAAGCCTTGTAAGCTTTTTCTGGGGTTGAAGGTGTTGTTTATGAAAAGTAGATTTCTCTAAATTATTCTCTGGGTTATCAATTAGAACTAGTCAGTATCCATTATGATTTTTATGCATGGTTAAGGGGGCAGGATAAATAATTTCAGTGTCATACAAATTTAAAAGAAAGTACAGTATGGGCAATCCTATGGCTGTGATCTACATGAGATCTCAACTGCTTAGGAACAAACTACACGATCAGTTACCTAAGAAATGTACAAAAAACTTGACCTTCTTAAAAAAGGCAAGAGCTAACATGCAATATTTGATTCAAATAATGCCCTTCTCTTGATTGACCTAACCAGATCATTACCAAACACCTTTCGAGATAAAATGGGTTAAAGAAGAATAGAAAAGGAAATATTCCCACACAAAAGTTTATGGTTTACGCACAAATAGATGAACAAAACATCTGAATTTCTTGTATACCTTTTGAACTTAAAGAAAAAGATGCACAAGGAAAAGTAATCAAATAGATGAACAAAACCTCTGAATTTCTTGTATACCTTTGAACTTAAAGAAAAAGAAAGCTACCAAAAAATCCATACCTGAGAGTCCTCACTACCACTGGCAATAAAAGCTTGTTCATGTCCCCCAAAACACGATCTAATAACAAACCGAGTACGCTTATGGCCCTTGTATGTGGCAACAAGCCTGATATCACCATCTATATTCCAAAGATGGATTTCCTGGTTCAGAAGATTAACCAGCAAGAACCTATTATCCCTTGATAATGAGAACGAAGTTATTGCTTGATCCTCTTCAATCACTCTCTCAACTTTAGCTTCTCTATCAAGTAATAGTAGTGCAGTTCCTCTACACATACTTATAATCTGCTTCCCATCACTCGTTATCTCTAAATCAGAAATCTTCAGAGTTCGCTGCCCTTTCCAACATTCTACCTCTTTCCCATCCAATTCCCACATGCAGATGCTCTTATCATTGATGCCAGAAAATATCCATTTTCCATCTGGAAACCATCCACATGACACCAGGCCAAGGCCCACTTTCTCATAAACCTGAAGGCATTCACCAGAAGAAACATCCCAGCGCCTGACAACCTCCTCCACCCCACAAGTGAGAAGCTGATGGTCATCAGGACTCCAAGAAACAGAGGAGACAGGTTTTTGGTGACCAGATAATCTATGCTTCAAAGAAACTCCACCATTTACATCAATCTGGAAAACATGACAAATTAATTGGCACATATAAAATTGTTTCATAAGCAGAATGACATAGATGCATATGGGCCTTTAGCAGTCCCTTGTTCTTTGGATAAATCAATGGTTGTTGAGAGAGTTGCACATAGTATACAAGGCATACCCTGTGAAGCTTAGAAATAGTAATGGGAATTAATATTTGATTATTTAAGAATTTTAATAGTGTATGATTACTATGGATGCATAAACAGAGAGATTAGTTTTTTCTGACATCATATGAAAAACCTATTACTGAATATCCCAGGCAGAATGTTGCAAACAAAACCAAATAAAATATGGGAGAAGGGACATGAAAATACAATTGAATAACAGCATAAAATACTAAAAATAAATGATTATACCTCCCATATGATTGCTGATTGATCGCTAGAGGATGAAGCTAAGTATTTCCCATTATGTGAAAATTGTAAGAACCAGACTTCATCTGAATGTGCTTCTAATATCTGTTCCAGTGGGAATAAAAGAAAGACTCAATCTAGTGCTGCCAGTAATACATTGAAAGCCAATTGAAAGCAACTGAAAATGAAAAGGAGTGGTCTGCCCATCGAAATAAAATCCAAAGCAAAAACAAAACAGGAGGAATATAGAATAAAAGAAAATCATCAGTTCACAATCCTTATGAGCAGACAAGCATGCTCTTCATTCACAAAAGAAATAGCCATCAGGCTAACATTTTAATGCTATTAAGACTAGTATAGGGTACATCAGCCTCTACATACCGAGTATACCACATATATTATACTCTTCAGAACAAGGTGGAAGAACAAAAGAACTAACAAAGAAGAATCTGGCAGGTGTAAGGACAAAGGCATGAAGAGTAGACCAAGGACAAAGGCATTAAAAAAATCTAACATGGGGACTGAATCAAGAAATACCTACACAATGTGGTTATCTTATGAAATCCTTGTAGAAGAAGAAAGGGGTCATAAAATGAACTTCATGGAAGATAGAAGTTCAAGTATCTTCCTAGCAGAATTCCCCTCAAAATAACTTCTAAAACTTGCTAGGAAGCACTTTTCTCTAAGCTAAACAGGGATTAGTTAGTTCGATGAAGAAATTATTACAAATTCAGGCACTTTTCTCTAATAAGACATTGAACTTTCAGGATTTTCAGTTCCACAAAAATATATATATTTTTTACGAATGTCACTAAAAATAAGTTTTAAATCTAACCAAGAAGCACTTATTTCAAACTTGAATAGGATTACTAAAAACATACAAATTAATCGCATTAATCAAACTATCCCTCTTTACTTTCCCAATAAAAAGATGACGTGACAGATTTATTCAACTTTGATTACTCTTCTGACCCCACAATTTTTTTACAGTTTGACATTAAGAAGATAATAGCTCTGCATAACTAAAATTTGTTCAAACCACGCAAAAACTAACAGTTAACGAAGAAAAACTCTGCAGCATGGAATACAATCTTAAGCCAAAGAATGAAATAGCAAAAGACCTCCATATAAAGCTACTGTTCCCAATCATGAAAATATGCCTTAACCTGCAAAGTTCGAGAAGGAATCTGATCTCTTCCACACTGATGATCCGAGTATAAAGACATTTCTTTATCCAATAAGTTGTGAAAGATGCAAGCATCTTTTTGTAAGGTAAGAGCCTGTTCAACTAAATGTTCCAATCTGTTTTCAGGTATTATAACTCTTGGGGGAAGCAGTTTCTGCAGTTCCTCCAGCAGCTTGGTCCGAGACTTTGTCCTTCCATAGCCCTGATTCGAAGACCCATCTGAATCACAATGTGTAGGAAATACAATGCAGGAGGAAAGCTCCCGAACTCGACAATTGTTAATGGAGAGAGGAGTAATCTCAGTCCTCAAGGTCTTCAAAGCTTCCATAATTTTGTCCCCATCCAAAAGTTCAAAAAATTTCTGCTCCAATATCAGAAAAGATGCTGACTTGACAATGCTTTCATCCTTTAGACCAATTTTATGTAATGTGGCTACACTTTCATCCCAACTGCCATCGAGAATTTGCTGTGTAAATATATCTACTGAAGATGAATACAATGGTATCCCTGACTCTTCCTCTAAACGCGCATAACTCTTCTTATATCCAAGAGAATATAATGCCTTGGCTATTATTCTGACAAATTCAACTCTTTTAATAACTCCTTTTGAACCAAGAACCTCTTCATCCCCTTCAGATTGTAGGGGACGAGCCATCAAATCCCTAGAAGATCCAACTATGGGTTCTGTTAAAGATGAACCGTTGGAAAGACCTGTCAACCTTCCGGAGGCTAATTTCAGGCGTTTTAAGGCTGGTTCATCATCGTCTACACCTCCCATGAAATGTGCACCTCAGCCCATATATTACAGCAAATGTAGCTAGACAACTAAGGAATATATAATTTAAAATGCCTCCAATGTATCACAATAAATATTTTCCTGCATAACATAGACAAGTAAAATTTGTTAAACTGGGAGCAAGGATGAGACATAGAGTCATAAAAAAGTTCTCCCCTTGAGTATCTGATCTTATGGACAATCAACAACAATCTCACTTATACGAGTCATTCTATGGGTCAACTTTTCTCAAAAGATGTCTTTGTCAACTCATCTCTTGGTTTCTTTGCACAAGCTTCTGTAATTATCACTCCTACTGTCACTGCTATGAGATTTAGAAACTTAAAATTTCACTATTCAGATAAAATTTAAAATGCTTCTGTTCAAGAGATAAATTGGTGAATCAAGTATAACTTCAGCAGAGCATCCATCAATAAACCTAACAGCGTTTAAGAATAAGAATGACAGAATTTTTAAATGATTGGTAACTTCTGCTGGTTCACAGTTTTAAATAGGCAAGAGAACTGATTTCTAAACCATTTTGGAGGGAAAAACTAAAGTGCAGAGATAAAGAAGCGGACCTTGAGAATAAGTTTAGAATAACTGTGAAGCTTGAAGGAAGAAATAACACCTCAAATGAACTCCACTGATGTTTCACTTTTCATTATCTGAATCAAGCCAAAAGTGAAGGAATAAGAATTTCCCACGTAACAATATTGAAGATGGACTTAATAATTTCATTTTTCTTGCAACTTGAGGTTTAGTATATTATAATTTTCACTTCCTAGCATCAATAGCAAGCCCTGCTGATTTGATTTCTGCAAAAACAAACTGGGAAATATGTTGTTATGATGGTTTTGAAGGTAGACAGCTACATCAATTAGAGAATATGTTATCATCTAAACATGCGATGCAATGGAAGACTAGATAATAGCTGGCTTTAAGAACATGGCCATCTACTGGAATCAGATAATGTAGGCAGATAGCTGCACATTACAGATTACTATTCTTTATCTCTATCAAGTTACACTCTGATATGTCATGGTGCAGAATATGATAATACATTGACTCCAAAGTAATAGAAATTCAATAGCTCATCATGCTGCACTTGTATCAGTTGTTTGAGTCAAATAAAACAGCATCCCCCCACCCCACCCCCACTTGAAGAACTGGGTCCTTGAATTACATTTGATTTTAAAGTTTTGAAAAGTGATTATTTTCTTAAAACTCGTCAATCTTTTCCTATATCAATTTTGAGGGAATGAATTACTCACACTTCCATTAACTTCAAAAATCCAATCCACACGCCACATTTAAAGACAGACATTTGATGTGTGGATAGCTGAAACTTCCACCCGATATTGTAAATTCTTAAGAGACTAGGAAATCTAAAACCTGGAACTTGCGTCTTCATTGAGGCAAACCAAATGCCAAGGAACAATATTTATCCTGGACAAAAGTTTTGATTCGGTCATGGAACATGTTAAACAATCTCCAAGGATAACTAATTGAAGTCCTAAAGTGCCACCGAGACCACAGACAATCTAGTGCCCAAGCATTGTCTTTATCAGCATTAATTCTTGACAATGTATGCTCAAAAAGCATAGTTTTCAGCAAGTCAAATTGACATGTTCATCAATTAGAACCAGAAAAACTCATTTGGTTCCTTAACAAGGAACCAAACTGAAAAATCCGAAACTTTCATGATCAACAAAGGCCATGAAACAAAAATGTTAACGAGTAACCACACTAATTGCACAAGAAACACAAAATAATAATTGAACCAACACATTACAGTAATGATATACAACAAACACTCAAAACCCGTAAAACCATATGAAAAAGCAATTATCTTTCCAGGAAAAAATAACAAAATCATTTTAATCTCAGTTCATATGCAAAAAATAACTTAAAACCCAGATCAGAAACAACCATTAACGCAATAATACACCATCACCAATCACTTAATAACACAAAACACCAAATCTACTCCAAAAACCAAGCACCCAACTCACAAGCCATCACAAACAACAAGAGATGAAAGCAAACAAAAAATATAACACAATCAGGAAAAAAATAAGTGCAAATTAGGATTTAAAAGAGCAAAATCTGAAATACCCAGAAATCGAAATCAAGTTTGGTAGCCGATTCGGATCATGAGAAAATGAAACCGATTGAGAGGACCCGATATAAAATAATCAGAAATGGGTAAAGGTAAAATAGAGTCTCCTGTTTGTTTCTTTGTCGGTTACATTAAAAGTAGGATATAAAAGCACGCACCGGATTAAACCCAATTTTTTTTTTTTAAATACAAACTTGGAAATACTTGTTAGTGATTATAAGCAGCAAATAGTGATATTATTATTTATTTTATGAAAAAAAATAGAAAAAGTGAAATGGGTTGGTACCTTTGCTTTGTGTATTATAGAAAGAAGCGAAGGATAAAGAGAAGGGAAGGAAGAGAAAGAGAGAGGAGGGGGTTTGGTTAACTCTTTGCGTGGGGGAAACAAACTGAATGGGGTTATGAAGAGACGTAGATTAGATATAGAGAGAGGGCGTGTGAGAGAGAGAGAGAGAGAGAGAGGTGGGGAGGTCTGCAAATCCTGCTTTCACATGGACTCTTAGCCCTTTTGTGGCCCTGCTACGAAATTGGCATGGTATTGTTTGTGAGAGTGGCCCATTTTCTTATCTTGGCTGGACTGGACTGGACTAGGATTATGTTTAGGATTGGGTAAAACTAACTAGTAACTAGGCTTCGTTTCTTAAGCCTAAAGCATGTTTTCCATGTCAAAACCTAATTACTGAATTTCGAAAAGCTAATCTAGAGAAGAAGAAAACAAAACTCAGCCTTCCTGTATTAATAAGAGGTGGAGGTGGGGGTGGAGGGAAAACCCCAAAGCAAGAAGAAGGTACCCTAAAAACGAAGAGGCGTGCAGCCCTTCAAACAACAACGTAATAAAAGAATCGAGAGGGAGCCCTCAAAGTATACCCCTGTTCCGTCCCTCTTCTTTTCGACACTGTGTGTACGTGCATAAGAAAGACTGTTGTCACACACCTAGTCTTTCCTTATTTTGACAGCAGACAAAAACATAAAACATGAACAATCAAGAAACCAAAGCACAGAAAGGAAAAATGGGTAAGAAGAACCAGAGGAAAGCAGCGCAGCAGCAAAACCCTAGAGTTGCAGAAGCTACTCTTATTCGAATCTCGAAAATTCTTGAAAGGTTCCGTGCTGCCCCCGATCAAGGTATTATTGACTTTACCACAAACCTCCTGAACATGTCTAGGTCTCTCCCTTGTTTTGTTTTCTCTCCTTAAATTATTTAATCTGGGTGTTTCTTATAGTGGGAATTGTTTAAAACTGAAAATTTTCATATGGGTTTTTCTTTGTTTTATAGTTGAAGTAATGAAAATGGTGGAATTCTTTTTTTTTTTATAGATTGTGGTACTTCACTTTTTTTAAAGAAAACATTAGAAGTAATTCACTTGTCACTTTTGTGATGAATGTTGTTCTTTAATTCTAGAAAGAAAAACAAATACCGTTTACTTGGTTGCTATATATTGGCTAGGTGTGTTCTGTTTTTTTCCTGTTTCCTTGAAAATATGCTGTTTAATTTGAGGAAGCTAATATAATTAAACCTGGTAGTATTTGTTCATTAAGTATGCCTATTGATCATGAAGCTAATATAATTAAATTTCGTAGTGTTTGTGTAATGAAATAAAAACAATTTTCTTTTTTCAATCTGCTGTGAAGGTTTCTTTTTCTTTTTTTTCATTATCGGTTTAGAACCAAGAAATTATCATGCAGGCTTTGTCTAGTTCTATATGTTTCAATTTAATCCTGATTAATTAGAAGAACATTAACTTTATCATTACGAGGAAGAACATAATGAATGGTCTTTACTATCCTTATATTACAAAATGCGGTTATTTGATATCGCCCACTTGAGAATTTATTTTGGAAGATCAGTATATTGATGTTTGGATGCTGCATGCAGTTTACACATTCGAAGCTAACCTATCAAACTATGACCGTGCTGTGGTACATGAGGTGTGCAAGAAAATGGGTATGAAGTCCAAGAGTTCTGGGTGAGTGTTTATTTATGTGTCTATGCTTTATCTGACATTGAATAGTGTAAATATATGCCTGTACAAATTCTTATCTTTAACTTGGTCGTAATGATTTCTTCTGATTCCAATATAGTTTCTAACAAACCTGAAATATGTATAGGCGCGGGGGGCAGCGACGTGTTTCTGTTTACAAGAACACAAAGAAGTTAGATGATGTAAAGGGGAAGGAAAACCTCACTCATTTGACATTTTCAGGAGAATCAAAAATGGTTTTGGGAGAACTATTTTCAAACTACCCTCCTGAAGAAGGAGGCTTTGGAGCAGAGCTAGAAGGAAAACATAGTGGAACTGCTGGTAAAACACGAGAGAAAAAAGATGATATCTTCTCTAAACCTTCTAGAAAAAAAGCAGAAATTGCAAAGAAGGTTGAATCATTTGCTTCTAGAATAGAAAAGGATGTAAAGTTAAAACAGGTTATGCAACTTAACTCACTGATTTAGAATTTCGATGCTGTATCTTTATTACTGTCCTCCTACTAGTAGAGCTTAAAGATTTATGCATTCTAGTGATGGCTATTGGTGAAGCTCTATTGTCCTTTCCCTTTTAAAGATCTTATAAATTTTTCAAAGAAGTTGTCTGACAGTAAATGATTTCTGAGATTCCATCATATGTGTGCAGATTGTTGAAGGGAGGTCTAAGCTTCCGATTGCATCCTTTATGGATGTCATTACATCCACTATAGAATCTCACCAGGTAACGCCTAAAGTTTTAGAATCGATGATTTGTCTGCTTGGCTCCTCAATTGAAATTGCGTTAGACATAACTTTATTATTGACAATTCTTTATGTCTATCAAATATGTATTGAATGTGGATATAGTTGGAGGAAGGAATTGTTTCTAAAAACTGATTCCTTGTTTGCTTGTTTGAGCGACATTTGATGATTGAATTTAGCTTATTTTCCAAAACTTAATGGTCGCTCAATTTGTTTATGCAGGTTGTTCTCATTTCTGGTGAGACTGGGTGTGGAAAGACAACACAGGTTACCAATTCTCTGCTCTGTCTTCTTTATGGTATATCTAATATGGCTTGTAGAAACTGTGTTTCAGAAGTAGCTTTTCTTGCTTTTTATTGTTGTCAGCACATAGACAATTGCATGTGTAGTGAACATGATATGCAATCATGTTTCCTTTGGGTATGTTTTGCTACTAGTCTTTTGGATGTCCAAGTCCCATTTGGTTTTAATGGTCGAATGACAATTTTTTTCCTTAATGTTACATCTATGTTTGATTGCATCATTCAACTTTAGAAACTTGGATAGGTCCTTGGGCTTCAGAACTTTGGTTTTTGCTCTGCATCAGTCCATCTTAAAAATATTGCAAAAAATTTAATAAGAATTGAGATTGACAAACACATATTAAAACAAGGTTGAAGTCCGCCTCAAGGGGAAAAAATCTCTTTCCCTCGAGCTACAAAAATGAGCTACAGAGGTAATGATCCAAAAATAGTCGCAGCCCAGATCATTGGTGGATACAATCATCATTCCGAAGGGGCATGTTTTTGGTTTATAATTTAATAAGTTTGCAAAGATAGTTCTGTTTTAATTAAAATCAGTGTTGAAGATTTTGTCAGAATCTCACTGCTACAGATTTGATATCATGGCATAATCTGCCACCTGTCACATCTTTTGTTGCTTCAGGTGTTCAAAATTAATATGAGCTTTCTGCCATATGTCATTGTGATGTGGAAACAACCAATTGTGTGAATTTGAAAGACTTGATTGAGCATTTTATAAATTGAAAGTTCACAAATGAGCATTTAGTTCTGCAATCAAACCATATTTAGTTATTGAGTGGAAGAAGAGTACAGGTTTTAGTAGTGTAGGGAAAATCTTGAGATCTGCCAACTTTAGCTACTTTGCAGGATAGGTTAGGCAAATATGTGTTTAAATTGCTTGGTTGAAAAGGTTGGTTTTGGGTTTACAACTTAGAATGTTGTCTATAAAGATGATGTAGGACAACTTTGGATTGGTATCCCACAAAGGATTCATAGTGAGCTAGGTTTGGAGGAATAGAGATTTTAGGTGGGAATTAGGGGGTTTGATGTGTGTGGAATTGAGATCCACTTAGGATGTGTTTTAGGTGGAATTGGGATTGTTACTAGCAAATGACCAAATGAAGAAAAAGGAAGAAGAAAAGAGCACTTGAGAAAAGAGAATAGGAAGAAAAAACACAAGGCCACCCCTTAAACTAAACAAAAAATACTCATAATTCCATTATTCAAGTTCTATGATTACATAGAATAGGTGCTCCTTTTATAAGCACATGTGATGAGGCATTCATTCCCTTGAATAAACCTATGATTATTTTCATTATCATTGAGTTCTGTACTTGTTAAACGTGACGCAGGTGCCACAATTTCTTTTGGACCACATGTGGGGAAAGGGTGAAGCATGTAAAATAGTTTGTACACAACCTCGACGTATCTCTGCAATATCAGGTTTGTGCCACTTGCTAAGCACGTGAAGTTCTAGCTGTTGATATATTTCCAACATATTTGCTTCCCTCGCTTTATGCCAAAATTTTATGCTCTTGATTATTCTTTTGTCTAGTTTCTGAGAGAATTTCTTATGAAAGAGGAGAAAATGTTGGAGATAGCGTTGGATACAAGGTACTTCTCACAAATTCTTGATGACTGTCACAACCTTGAACTAGGTGATTTGAATAATTAGACGAGTAAAAAAAATTCTCTTAATTACTAGTACTTCATAAAAGTGACAACAAGGTTGGAAATCATTAGGAGACAATGTCTCTAACGGACTTTTGTTGATAGATACCCGAGAGACCACGTCCTTTCCTTATCCCTAAGGACCTTCTTGGTTTCAGGGAATGGAAATGAAGTTTTCATTCCAACTTTAGGTGTTTGGTAGTCAATACTGATAGATAGGGAATGCAAATGTGTATGTTAGGGAATGAAATTTTAATATATTTTTCATTCTTGTGGGGGAGGGGTTGTGGGTGTGTAGGAGGACAGGAATGAAAGCCACCCCACATGACCATACCATTGCTAACATAGCAGCCCACACAAAACCTCTACTAGCCACCACCACTATGATAGTCTCCCCTACCACCACATCAAACCCCCTTCCCATACCATACCACCACCACTAAAACCACATCACCATCCTGCTACATTGTCTACACCATGTCCCATTCCTCACTAGCACTACCATCTACTCCACATTGTCACACCACTAGCACAAGCACTCTTTCTTTATTGCCTATCTTTACCTGTACCACCATGGTTTTGTTATCAAGTCTTTTATGGTTTCGAGCTACATGTACCAAATGCAGTAATGAGACTTCATTTGTTATTTCTATTCCCTGTTTTTTCTGTTTTTTATTCCTGGCAACAAAATGGCCATCAGGAGTTCACTGGGGTTGGTACTGGGTAGCTCAAGCTATTTGATCCAAGTTAAACTATGTCGATAGTTAAAATTTTAGATTTCCCACTGTTAGGTATTTCTTGGATTGGTTATTTTCATTTCTCACCAGAATTACCCCTGGTATTGTTTCTCAACATGAACTATTAATTTATCTTGGGGTTTGTGGATGTCTCACCATGAACTATTAATTTATCTTGGGGTTTGTGCAACACTAAATCTGGAAAATAGAATATTGTATCCATTAAATCTTGCCCACATGTTCATGCATAGCAACCATTAACAAACTTCACCTTGGATCCTAAATTCGTCATTTGCCATCTTATTTTATGTATGGAATTGGTTCTACATTCATATACTGTACTGCTGCTGACTAAATTTTTAAATATTAGATTCGTTTGGAAAGTAAAGGTGGGAAGCACTCGTCAATTGTGTTCTGTACAAATGGGGTTCTATTGAGGATTCTGGTTTCCAAGGGCATCACTGGGTCGCAGAATGAAGCTAATACAGCGGCCAAGGAAAATGTTTCCGACTTAACTCATATTATTGTGGTATTTAGCTACAGTCTTCCTAATCTTCCTTTTCAATATCATTGTCTCTTACTTGATTAGGATCATGTTATATTTGTTTGGGGTGACATTGTTTGATTAGCATTTTCTGTTTGACGGTTTTATATCTTGGCAATAGTTAATTGTTGTAGTCTAGTGTGTGTGTGTAAAATGTAAATAATAAACAGAACAATGAAACAGCACTCAGCAGACTCTGATTTTAGCATTGCCTTTTCCAGAATAATTCCATGAACTCAGATGATTCTTTCGATCCCCATTATTTCAACTTTCTTCATAAATACATCTATATGCAATAGGTTGCTCACCAATGACCCAATTTTTGCTGTACAGGATGAAATTCATGAAAGGGATCGCTTCTCTGATTTCATGTTGGCAATTATTAGGTACTAAATACATGATTTTAAAATTTTCAAGCAGTTTTATCTTGCTTTAATTTAATAGCTATGACAATAATTGAGCCTTAACTCGAATCTTTTCAATTGAGGAAAATTTGTTACATTGGATATAACTCTGAGATACTTAGAATCAATACTGTATGTTTTATCACTTTGTGTCTAATTCTTGTATACTTTCCATTATTGGATTATTTTCTCTGAAATTTCTTCCTTATGTGCAGGGACATACTTCCTTCACATTCTCATCTTCGGCTGGTTAGTTTAAATTTTTATGTTCTATTCTAAAAGGATCCATCAACGCTTTTAGGATTGTTTCCTTATCTTCAACAATTTTGATTAGCAATTAATTATTGTATTCTTATAATCAAACATACAGATATTGATGAGTGCCACTCTTGATGCTGAACGATTTTCACAATATTTTGGTGGCTGCCCAATTATCCGCGTTCCTGGGTTCACTTATCCTGTAAAAATTATTTCATAGTGTGTCAGTTAAAATTGTTTATCCTTAATAATCTTATCATTTATTGTTGGTTTTTTTTTTTTTAATATTATTGAGTTCAAAGCTTTCCATTTGGAGGATGTGCTTTCTATCTTAAATTCCAGAGATGATAATCATCTTGATTCTGCTATGCCAAATGTCCTGGATGAAGGTCATGAATTAACAGAGGAAGATAAAGCTGCTTTAGATGAAGCTATTAACTTGGCTTGGTCAAATGATGAATTTGATTCCCTCCTAGATTTGGTTTCTTCTGAAGGAACCCCAAAGGTGTATGATTATCAGCATTCTGTGAGTGGACTGACACCACTGATGGTCTTTGCTGGAAAGGGTAGGGTTGGTGATGTTTGCATGCTCCTCTCTTTGGGCGCAAACTGCAATTTACAGTCCAAGTGTGGATTAACAGCACTGAAATGGGCTGAACGAGAAAACCAGGAAGAAGCTGCTGAAGTAATAAGAAAACATGCTCAGAATGCCTTGGCTGATTCCTCGGAACAACAGCAACTTCTTGATAAATATATGGCAACAATTAATCCTGAACTTATTGATGTGGTTCTTATAGAGCAGTTAATAAAGAAAATATGTGTTGATTCCAAAGATGGTGCTATCCTTGTTTTTCTTCCAGGGTGGGATGATATAAATAGAACGCGGGAGAGATTACTTGCGAACCCGTTTTTTAAAGATGGTTCCAAGTTTATTATAATCTCTCTCCATTCTATGGTTCCATCTGTGGAGCAAAAGAAGGTATTCAAACGCCCACCTCAGGGTTGCCGAAAAATCATTCTTTCAACTAATATTTCTGAAAGTGCCATTACTATTGATGATGTGGTATATGTTATAGATAGTGGACGCATGAAAGAAAAAAGTTACGATCCTTATAACAATGTATCAACTCTTCAATCATCCTGGGTATCTAAAGCAAGTGCAAAGCAACGAGAGGGACGTGCAGGGCGCTGTCAGCCTGGAATATGTTATCATCTATATTCAAAACTCAGAGAATCTTCTTTGCCAGATTTCCAAGTTCCTGAAATCAAGAGAATGCCAATTGAGGAACTCTGTTTACAGGTAATTTTTCTATAAATTCTCTCTTTAAATGGAGGCATGGGTTGTGAAAGCTTTTATGATTGCTTATTTTCTCTTTCCTTCTTTAACTCTTGTCCTCATTACAGGTGAAGTTGCTTGATCCCCATTGCAAGATAGAAGCTTTCTTGCAAAAGACATTGGACCCTCCGGTTCCAGAAACCATACGCAATGCTGTTGCTGTTCTTCTAGATATTGGGGCTTTATCAGTGGATGAAACATTGACAGAACTGGGAGAGAAGATCGGTTGCCTACCTGTTCATCCATTGACGAGCAAGATGATTTTCTTTGCCATATTGATGAATTGCCTTGACCCAGCTTTGACACTGGCATGTGCATCTGATTATAGAGATCCATTTACCCTTCCTATGCTGCCTAATGAAAAGAAGAGAGCTGCTGCTGCTAAGTTTGAGCTTGCTTCATTGTATGGTGGGCACAGTGATCAGCTAGCAGTTTTAGCAGCTTTTGAGTGCTGGAACAATGCGAAGAATAGGGGTCAAGAAGCATCGTTTTGTTCACAATACTTCATCTCTTCAAGCACCATGAATATGCTGCAAGCCATGCGTAAACAGCTCCAGAGAGAACTAATACGCAAGGGGTTTATTCCAGAAAATGTCTCTAGTTGTAATACAAATGCGCATGTTCCAGGTATAGTCCATGCTGTCCTTGTGGCTGGTCTGTATCCAATGGTGGGGAGGTTCCTTCCACCTAAAAATGGAAAGCGTGTTGTGGAGACTACTAGCGGTGCTAAAGTTCGGTTGCACCCTCAGTCCCTTAATTTTAAATTATCATTTTGGAAATCTAATGACTACCCATTGGTTATATATGATGAGATAACTCGAGGAGATGGGGGTATGCACATAAGGAACTGTACTGTCATTGGTCCACTGCCATTATTGCTACTCGCAACAGAGATTGTAGTCGCTCCTGCAGAGAATGATGACGAGGATGATGAGGAGGACGACGACGACTATGATAGTGCAGATGGAGCTGAAAGTGATGAAGATGGAATGGAGATACATGGCAAATTAGGCACTCAACAGGGTGAGAGGATCATGTCCTCTCCCGATAATTCAGTTATGGTTGTTGTGGATCGGTGGCTTTATTTTGGAGCAACAGCCCTTGATGTTGCTCAAATTTACTGCTTGAGAGAGCAATTATCTGCAGCAATCTTATTCAAAGTACGTGCTTCAGTTTCCTTCTCCTTCTTGTCTTTTCTGAGTCTGAATAGGATTCGTTCCAATACACACTGATATACTAGGTCTTCTCCTTCATCAAACCTTATTGTTCAACCTTAATTTGACGATGTCATCCATTTTCTTTTAGGTGACACATCCTCACAAAGAACTTCCTCCTGCTCTTGCGGCCTATACATATACTACGGCTTGTATTCTGTCCAATGATGGGCTATCTGGGATTTCATTACCAGGAGAATCCGTGGAGTCACTGACTTCAATGGTCCATGCAACTGAGATTGACGAGTCCTGTTCTGGAAGGAGAGGGATCAGTCAGAATCCAAATAGCTTCCTTAGCTCGCTGAAGAACAACACACAGCAGACCGCTCCTCGTTATCACAATGCTAGGAGTCCTAATCAAAGGCCTACATTGCAAGGCTCCACATCAGCTGGGCACAGTATGCAAGGGCCATCGGGTCCAAGGGGAGATTCCTATAAGCGGCAGCGTGGAAATGCAACCAGACAGCACGTACGCTATTTGTAGGGATTCAGCTTGTTTCATAGAAAGTTCATGACAGTGATATGGGCTTGTTCACTAGGCGTTGTCCCGGCAATATTCTAGTGTAACAGTCCCTCGGTTTTTTGGTTGGGCTAATGTACAAGTTGCCGAGTTGTTGCTCAATATTGTTAGTGTTGTTCCTTCTTTTCATTTCGGTCGATTAAATTTCTCTACTCTTTAAGTGTTTCTTTTTTTTGGGTACCAAACTTATAAATTTCCCTCCATAGTCGAGCTTGATCCACTTTGGAAACCATGTTATCGAGAAACCGCGTATACAAAAAACTTAAAAGATATCATCAAGTGTTCTACTAACAAAACAAAACGGAGTCCGTTTGTAAATTAAATATTTCCCTTCAATCATTTTATCATCTGGCCATTTGGGGCACCTACTCTGCTTGGTTGAAAGTACAGAGGAATCTGTTCAGATAAACCAATGGCTTTGTGTTCTTCTGAACAAAGGTTTTTTTTAAAAAAAAAATAAAGAAAGAAAGAAACCAGAAACCCATCTGTAACGATGGCTTCTACCTCAAAAGGGCTCTATCTTGAGTTCTAGAGGCGCCGACACAAGGAAAAGGTTCACAGGCCATTAATATTCTGCTTAGTTCTCTTCTCCATTGTCATCCTCTCAAAAGGCTATGCATCCCTCTATAAGGTACATGCAAGGTCTTCCTTTTCTTTTTCTTTTTCTTTTTCTTTTTTTACGTAGAGAATGGTTTACAGAACATACAACTTGAAAGGCAGCAAAAGCCAATAAAGGAAATTAACATCGCGACCTCACTCAACGAACACGAGATAGAATCAGAACCTAGAAAATGAAGTCCAAAAGCAGAGTGGCGTGGTGGATAGGCAACAAATTGAATCACATCGACACGGAGGACGAGGACGACGACAAGCATTTAGTTACTTTAACTAATCGGTGAATTTATTTTAAGCTACCCCTTTAATACCATCACCGACAACTTTGTCACCCCTGGTCATGCGGGCAAGCGTGGTGGTGCCTGTTGTATGTAATAAATCCGTAAAGAAGTACCATTGGCCATCTCAAAAACCTGATACCTGGGCTGACAAGTAAACGCCCTAGGGCAGATTGCGGAAGAGCTTAAACCTAAAAGCAAGATCTGCAAAGAAAGCACAAACCCATCTCCACCGATGGCTTCCTCCAACTCCAACTCATCAAAATGGGATTATGATGTGTTCTTGAGTTTTAAGGGTGCAGACACAGGGAAAGGTTTCACAGACCATTTATATTCTGCTTTGGTTCGAGATGGAATCCACACATTTAGAGATGTTAATGAGATCAATAGTGGTGAAGAAATTGGACCCGAGTATCTTCAAGCAATTGAGAAGTCAAGGTTTTCTATTGTCATTCTCTCAAAAGGCTATGCATCCTCCACTTGGTGTCTTGATGAGCTTGTGCACATCCTCGAATGTAGAAAAGAAGGAGGTCATGCTGTTTGGCCTGTCTTTTATGACATAGATCCATCTGACGTTGAAGAGCTGAAAGGGAGTTTTGAAGAAGCTTTTGCTGAACATGAAAAGAGTTTCAAGGATGACATGGATAAAGTGCAGGGATGGAAGGATGCTCTCAGAGAAGTTGCTTACCTCAAGGGCCTGGATCTACAAAAACATTGGGATGGGTAAGTAGCTATCAACTATAAGATGCCATCGTTGATCTCTTGCAAAAATGAAAATATTGATTTGCACTAATCACTTGAGATTTCATGCAATTACATTGATCAATCATTCTGTTTTGAAATTACAGCAAGTACTTTTATTTTGTGTTGGAAAAAACCCATTGAATTTAAACTTTAGGAATTAATTACATGATATATATTTATTACAACAAAATCATATTCCTGCTCCTCACTATTCGTATTTCACCCATCATTTTTCATTCTTGTTCCTTAGCCCATGCTTGTTAAAAAAAAATTGGGTTCACCAAACTTCTACCTCTGCTCACTCTCTCCTTCCCATGCCGTCTCTCCCCTTCTGTTGCCGATTTTCTCCAGGTTCTGTGCCCCTCCCCCCGCCCAAATCTATTAGCAAAGAAGCTTAGCAATAGCATGTTAGTTCTTGCGAGTTAAGAAGTCCACGTCCAGCATGCACAAAGGGTGAGGATTGAAGCAACCAATCTGCTGCAGAATGGTGTTCTGGTTTTAATGTGTTATATAATATAATATAATATAATTCTGTCACATAGCGAAATGTAGTGATATATTATAATTAAGCTTATTGGTTTATGCCGCTATGTCGTGTCATGTGTGTATTATGCCTTGGATTTATCGCCTCGCTAGTTGCTCCTGCTCGCAATACGTGTTCTATGGACACTTTGGATTCACATGCATTATATCCTCTACTTTTGGTATTCACTTCATTCATAAAATTGCAGGCATGAAGCAAAAAATATTGACTATATTGTTAAGGAGATTTCAGACAGACTTGACCGAACAATCTTGAGTGTCACTACACACCCAGTTGGTTTGCTTTCTCGTGCAAAAGAGGTGATTTCATTGCTAGGTGAAAAGCTAGTAGATGTCCGTATAGTTGGGATATATGGGATGGGGGGTATAGGCAAAACGACTGTTGCCAAGAAGGTTTACAATTTAGTCTTCCATGAATTTGAAGGTAGCTGCTTCCTTGAAAATGTTAGAAAAGAATCAATTTCCAAGGGCATAGCCTGCTTACAGAGGCAACTTCTCTCGGAGACCTTGAAAAGAAAACATGAAAAGATAGACAACATTAGTAGAGGATTGAACGTGATAAGAGACAGGCTGCATCGGAAGCGCATTTTCATTGTTCTGGATGACATTGATGAACTAGAACAGCTGAATAAGATTCTTGGAAATTTCGACTGGCTTTTTCCAGGAAGCAGGGTGATAATAACAACTAGAATCAAGGATCTGCTACAACCATCAGAGTTGTATCTACAATACGAGGTTGAGGAACTGAATAACGATGACTCTCTTCAGCTCCTACGTTTACATGCCTTTAATGAACACCATCCCGTTGATAATTACATGGATTGCATGAGAAGAATTGTATCTTATGTTAGAGGAATTCCTCTAGCTCTTGAAGTCTTGGGCTCTTCTTTGTGCGGCCAAACCATCAATGTATGGAATAGCAAGTTGGAAAAGCTGAAAGTGATTGGCAACGGAGACATCCACAACAAACTTAAAATAAGTAATGATTCTCTTGATGATACTGAGAAATTTATATTTCTAGATATTGCATGTTTCTTCATTGGATTTAACAAGGATTACATCATGAGCATACTTGAAGATTGTGGTTTCTTTCCTGCTGATGGAATTAATACTCTCATGAGGAGGTGCATTGTAAAAGTTGGACCTGATAATAAGTTATCGATGCATGATTTGCTTAGGGACATGGGAAGAGAGATCGTTCGCCAAGAGTCTTCTACAGATCCCGGGGAACGTAGCAGACTGTGGCGCCAAGAAGATGTCATCGATGTAATAACCGACCGAATGGTAAGAGAATCATTGGTAAAGGTTTTCACATCTATAAAATAAATCCATGAATGCATTAGTTTCTTGTTTTAATAGCCAATATTTTTCTTCAATCAGGGTACAAAAGCAGTTGAAGGCCTCATTCTAAACCTGCCAGGATTAAAACAGTCGTTTAGTACCAAGGCATTCAAAAAGATGAAAAAGCTACGACTGCTGCAACTCAATTGCATATGCCTTGAAGGAAGCTATGAATATATTTCCACTAAATTAAGGTGGCTGTGCTGGCTTGAATTCCCTTTGAAATCAATACCACCTGATCTTTATTTGGAAACTTTGATTGCTCTAGATATGCGCTATAGCAGTCTACACCAGTTTTCGGAGGAAATAAAGGTGGCTTATGATATCTTTTCAATTTTCCTACAAGCATATTATTTAGTTCAAAAGGGTAAACATTTAACATCTTACTCATATCTTATTATGTTCTATTATCGCAGTCTCTTAAAAAGCTGAAATTCCTCAACCTTAGCCACTCCCATGAGCTCACCAAGACTCCTAACTTCGAAGGCTTACCTTGTCTTGAAAAATTGATACTTAAAGATTGCGTTAGTTTGGTAGAGGTTCATGACTCCATTGGAATTCTTGGTCGTCTTCTTCTTCTGAATTTCAAAAATTGCAAGAGCCTTAAAACTCTTCCAGGGAGCATCTGTGCTCTAAGCTCACTTAAGAAGCTAAATGTGTCAGGTTGCTTGAAACTTGAGGGATTGCCTGAAGATTTGGGGAGTTCGAAATCCTTGGTTGTTCTTCTTGCTGATGGAACTGCAATAAGTACTATTCCAGAAACCATTGGAAATCTAGAAAAACTTAAAATATTGTCTTTTCATGATTGTCATCTTATCTTTTCCCCAAGAAAATTTCCACAAACAATGAACATCTTCCCAGCTTCTTTACAAGAACTAGATCTCAGACACTGCAACTTATCTGATTCCATGATTCCGCATGATTTTCGAGGCTTATTCCTTCTGCAAACTTTGAAATTATGCGGGAACAACTTTACAAGCTTACCAGCTAGCATTGGAAACCTTCCTAAGCTTACAAAACTTTTGCTAAACAACTGCAAAAGACTGGAGTACATCCCAGAGCTTCAGTCAAGCTTGGAAACATTCCATGCAAATGATTGCCCTAGGCTGCAATTTATTAACATGAAATTCTGGCGAGGAGGAGAGCTGAAATTGAATGGTTGCCGAAACTTAAAATGCTTGCAGGGATTTTTCAACTTGGAACCCTTAGGAGTGGACGTTGTGGAAAAAATTCTTGGAACTTGTGGCTTGGTCACGGAAAAACCTTTCCCAGCTGTTGAAGTGCATATAATTAATAATCTGACAAGAACTGCTATAATTAGCCCTCTACAGGTTTCTTATCTCTCCCTCTGATGTGACTGCGTGCTCACATGCCGATGCTAGCACACACAGATATGTTTGTTTGGCTTGTTTATGTACTGATCCTATGGTTCTAATGCAACAGGCTCTTTGTGAAAAATCTATTTACAGCATCTTTTTACCAGTGAAGGATATTCCAACACGGTTCAGCCATCAGAATGAAGGAGACACAATATCCTTGCAAGTGCCCGCACTTGATCCTGGTTGTAAAGTAACAGGATTTCTTATATCGGTAGTTTATGCATGGGAAGATTCCCTTGAATCCTGCTATTTATCCCCTAACATTACAGTTATTAACAGAACAAGAAATTTTGACTGGATTTATGACCCACGAGTCACCTTCTTTCCATGTGAAGTCGAACAGGATATGATGTGGCTGAGCTGTTGGTTGTTTGAGAATGAAATAAACGAGAAAGACGTGGTAGATATGAGCTGGAGATTTCAGGATGAGGTGGAAGAAGGGGATCAACTGGAGGTCTTGATTGACATGGGTTTTGGAATTGTCGTGAAAAGGTGTGGCATCCACTTGCTTTACCATCACAACGATTTACAGGGTTCCCAGTCAAATGATATACTAGCTGCTATTTCACATGCTTCCTTTTCAAGACACCATGGGAGGTTTATGATGTCAAGTCGTCTGTGGTTGACATTCAATCGCAACTGCCATGAAGTAACACTTACTCGAAGGTGGTATGATGTACAAAGTTTCAAGAGGTAAGCATAACAGATTACAAGTTCATTACATCATTTTGAGATTTTCTTTTCCTCGCTATACCAAAGCGGTTCATTATTACTTGCCCCCCAAAAAATAACATTAGAAAGAGTGTCCTAATAGACTTCAATAGTTTCAAGAGTCTCCAAAAGTTTGAGTATAGTTTTAATTGCTTCTCTCTATTTGCTTGGCAGATGGTCAAATAAAAGGGAGCAAAGGGTGAACGAGCTACCTGATTTTTATCGATGAAAGAATTTAAACAACTAAGCTTTACAGAAGTTCCAAAGATCACGAAATCTTGTTATCTTTGGATTATTAATTGCTTCCTAGAAATTTAGTATCCTGTAGCCTTAATTGGACAGCTTGAACCATATTCTTAACAGTACTGCTTTCATTTGATGAGCCAGAATGATGGGCCCTCTGAATTGCCCTACAAGATTCTGAACTCCAACCAGAAGCCGTGTTCTATCACTTCGACAAAACTGAAGAATTTGCAGCCATACTCTTTTAGAAAATATTCACGTGAAAAAGAGGTGATTCCTATCTTCATCATCTACTTTACACAGGACACAAATAGGATTGACGCCTTCCCATTTTAATCTTCCTTTCTCTTCGTAGTTAAGCTGTCCAAAATAGCTGGCCAAAACATGAAGCTGTGTTTTGGAATATGTAATGGCTTCCGGATCAACTGAAACCAAGCCACTCTGTTCCCCCTTTTCCTGATCTATTCCCAAGAAATTTTGACTGGAAATTGCCCGTCGATGGTGAGCTTCCAAGTGACACTACCCTTTTGTACACAAGTACGATATAGAATACCACCCATAGCATGCTGAATAGCCTTCATAGCATCTTATCTGGCAAAAGGCCATTTCCATTCACCACCTGTGAAAGCTTTGCTGTTGAGGGCAACCCAGACTCAGAAAAGATCATTTGGCCATATTTTTTAACCGAAGGTCCCACCAGAGAAAGATATGCTCTCCATTGCCCACTACATGCTCAATTTGATCCCAAATTACAGTTCTCAATTTTAGCAATTTTCTCCAAGTCCATGAACAATCATTTGAAAGAGCTAGATTCAAATTGTGCATCATAAGATATAAACCTTGCAACTGTTGTGCTATGTTGCGTTACATTAGAGAGGTGAGAGTATAACCCAAGTTGGAAGTCGATCCACAATAAGCTGTTGCTCTCTACGCTGAGCGAAGGAATTCATTCGTTGGTTCAAAGGAGATCAGTTCGGTTCTTAAAAAAAGGAGTTGTGCTTCGCTTGTAAAGAGAAGCAAATCTCATTTAGTTTCTAGTTTGTTAGGACAGAATATTTTGTTGATTTCTTGAGCTGTTTGTCTTGCTTAACCATGCTCAGTTCCGTAGATGTAGTTGCTATCTACTTCAGTTACTCCTTGCTTCCCATTGATGCCGCTCTATATTTGCTATCCATGTTAATCCTCTGACGGCAAAAACCTGAGGTTATCTACCATCTGCACAAACATAAGTAAAGGTTGTCAATTCCGTTCCGTTTTGCTCGGAATGGTCGAAACGTTCCATACCAATTCAAAAAATGAAACAAAACGGAACAAATTTCATCTCATTTTAAATCTCGGTCCGTTCCGGATTTTTCGGCTAAATTCCACTCGGAACGTTCCTGTTTCATTCCACATGTTCCGTTCCGCTCTTGAAAAGTCATTAAATCAAATTGAATCTTGTTCAATTTAATTAATTAAACCACCCAATTATAAAAAGTTTTTTTTCATTATAATTTTCAATAACAATGATATTAATAATAATATTGAAAATTATTATTACTATTTTCATTAACAATGATATTAATTTTTTAAAATTAGATTTATCACTAATATATATGGTTTATATTCATGTTGTTTTTTTCATGTTTATACTTTGTAGGAATTTGAGCAAAACAAAGGATGCTTTAGATTCCATTAGCCTTGATAACATTAACCTAACTTTATATTTAAAATATTTGTGTTAAAACATTTTACTTTCATAATATTTTGATATTTTGTTTAAGTTGAATTACTTTAAGTTAAAGATCTATTTAATCTTGACTATTTAGAAATATTTTAA
>Ga0307515_10003338_pt1 | contig 33909 bp, 31 predicted proteins | sample 17_EM_MG_FD_194513 | JGI IMG/M metagenome (GOLD analysis project Ga0307515, IMG submission 194513) | Populus trichocarpa ectomycorrhiza microbial communities from riparian zone in the Pacific Northwest, United States - 17_EM | ecosystem: Host-associated > Plants > Roots > Unclassified | place...
GACCCTTCGAAAAGAAGGAGATAATGTCTGGGCGAGAACGAATGGCTGCCTAACGCGGCTTTTCAATGACGACGGTGCTGAAGTAAATGGCGCGGCAAATTCTTGACCATGATATCTTTACCGCTGGAGTAGGGAAGGCCTCAGAAACACGTTCACGCTGGAAGCACCGGAAGTACGCACCAGGATTCGCATTGTACCATAGCAGTCCTCGTACTGCGGTGATCGACAACACTACCACTCGTAGAGCCGCGGAACTCACTGAGAAGGGAGCACCCGGATTAAACGTGCAGTCAGCAAAAAGCAGATCACGACAGCAAGTGCGAGCCTCTCACCATCCTGGGTCCGTGCAGGCAAAGGGCTGGTGCCCCCACTCTGCCCGTTGGTGGTCCACAGCCCGATTCAACCTCTCCGTCTTGTGGGCGCAGCGCACGCATTTGAAGAACATAACTCCATTCTGGCGTGTCCTCCTGAAAAAACACGCCCACACCGAGTCCCCAGGACCCGCGAGCAGGAGCGCACACTCCGGGACGTCTTCCCCATCGGCGCGGGGCTCCATCTCGTCCGCCTCGAACCAGGCCGAGGTGAGGACGTAGTTCTTGATCACGGCGCGGGCGGCCTCCTGGGAGGTAGCTAGCTGTGGTCTACCAGTACCTGTGGTATGGGTGGGTTGTGTCGGAGAAGGACCAGAAGGGGTGGAGGCGACCGCGGCCGGTGTCGTCGGCGACGCGGGAGTAGCGAGATGAGGGAGAGGGAGAGGGTGCGTGGGTGTGGATGGTGCTTCCACTGGCGAGGCCGGAGTCAGGTCCATTTCGACGTCGAGAGGAGGGTCGAAGTGGCATGGCGAGCTGGGTCGCGTCGGCACTTCGAAAAACCGATCGCCGTCACTGACGAGCCTAACATGTCTCATAGGAGAGTAGGATTCATCATCCAAGAGCCTCGAGTTCTAAAAGAAGGACGGCTACGTGAGCCAGTGCCCCGAGGAATGCCCGAGGATGTTCGGAACTTACGGTGTAGGAGCGTGTCATTGCGCGTATTGGTTGGTGGAGGAGTGGGAAAGGATTGTGTGAGCGAGAAGAGATACTTCTAATGTGCCGGAAAGAGAACCGCTGGTTGTGGGGAGGGGGGGGAGGGGGGGCTGGGAAGACAAGAGCCTAAGAGTTCATGCTGTGCTCTCTTATAAACGCGCGAGGTAGGTCGTGGCTACAATTTTGGGTGAACTTGGGTGACCTCCGGTTTTTGGACAGGTGATCGCGGTCAATTGGCGGCGGAGCACATCCGAGGGGCGTACCTGCCAAAGGAATTCCGAGCTTTCGGCTGGCACCAGGGGCTGGGACGCTCCAATCAGGTATCTCTGACAGGTCTTGCAACATTCGCACGAATCTTGATATATGCAGCGATACACGCAACGATGACGGGATGTCCGGCTGATCTGCGGCTTCCTGTTGTGAGACAGGCGGTTCCTAGTGCCTGCATGAGGTCCAAGAGACGTCTACGAAGGTGTAGAGGTAAAATTGGACTGACTGGGGGAATAAGGATATAGAGATGGTGTGGTGAAGTCGTACTCACGTCTCCAGGGGGAAGCGGGTGCGTAACACCACGAGGCCTCGTGCGAAACCCAGTGAGCGAAGTAGGTTCGAAAAAGCAGGGGTTCGCGGAGAAGCCAGCTGCTGGAGTTAATTCGACTCCGACTTAGTCCCCGCTCTCAAACGCGCCCGGTGATGGAGGGGCGTTTACAAGGAGAATTCGTGCACATTGTGCCCGCTGCGCACCGTCTCGTGCAAGAAATAGCAAAGGACAATAGCGTTGGAACCAGGAATATGGTAGGTTTCGGTCTGAGAAGCCCGTTGCTGGCAGCTGGGCCGCCGGGACGACTTGTGGCCGATTCGAGCCCGGCACGCAAAGCGCTGCACGGACGGAAGGAATAGTGAATCAAGGGCCCAGGTCTCAGGTTATCAGCCCTCTTGGGGCGAAAACGAGAAGGCGAACATGTCGTGTGCGCTTTAATCCCAATTTTCTACGAAAAAAGAGCTGCGGCAAGGTCGAATCAGTAAGGCCTGCTGGATCTGAACAAGTAGTAGTGCTCCTTACCTATGCCTATATTATCCTCATAATATGCGTCCCGTTCTGTGCTGGACGGCTGGCTGAAACGACCAAACGACCAACGTGTGCGCTTCCCAAGCCCCATGCACCCGACGCAAACCTTGTTCCCGTCCTCGGTGCGCTGGTACCCGTACGCTGAGACCAGCTACGGCAGAACATGTCCAAGCCGACCCGTATTGGCTTCATTCACCCAGACCTGGGCATTGGTGCGTAGTCGCCCAGTCGCCCAACCAGAACACCGCTTCGCGTTTGCCCTGCGCGTATCTGGCCACTTACTCAATCCTCCGAGCCCATATTGACTCTCCATGCGATCCCGTATTGTACTACAGGCGGTGCAGAGAGACTGGTGGTGGATGCAGCACTCGGCCTGCAGAAGCGCAATTACGACGTCGAAATTTTTACTTCTCACCATAACCCATCTCACTGCTTTGAAGAAACCAGAGACGGTACGTATATATGTATACACACTTCTGGTCCCAGACTAATTTGTTGCCCACTTTGTTGCCCAGGCAGTCTCAAAGTCAGACATGTGCGGCCCCCGTTCTTCCTGCCCAGGTCCCTCTTTGGTCTCTTCCACATTCTTTTCGCACATCTCCGACAACTTTACTTGGTGCTCCACTTGCTCTTTATCGCCAGAAAGTGTGACATCTATATTGTAGACCAACTCTCGACGTCTATTCCGTTTCTCCGGGTTTTCCTCGGTAGCCGAGTGATTTTCTACTGCCACTTCCCAGACAAATTGCTGGCAGATGGAGAGTACCTCGACAGTGATCGTCGTCAAGAGCTCGGTTTTGCAAGGCGACGTGGCTTGCTCAAGCGAATTTACCGTTTTCCCATGGATTACTGGGAGGAAGTCACGACGAGCCAAGCAGATTTACTGCTTGCCAACTCGGAGTTTACCGCCAAGGTCTTCTTGGTCCATTTCCCCTCCATCGAACGGAAACCAAGAGTCGTTTATCCCGGAATCAATGTCGAAAGGTACAAACCCCAAGACATGAGCGCAGATGTTGCAGACATTGTCTCGTGAGTTCCCCCTTGGTAGCGATTGTCCTTTTGCTGAGATATGGCAAGACACCGGCCCACTTTCCTCTCGCTCAACCGCTTTGAGAAGAAGAAGAACATCAGCTTGGCAATTTCTGCCTTTGCCCAATTCCGGCAAGGCCTCACAGCGGCTGACAAGAATACTCGGAAGCTTGATACTGCCCGGATCGTCGTTGGAGGTGGATACGACCCGCGACTGAAGGACAACATAGACGCCCTCGACGAGTTGGTCTCACTGGCAGAGTCGCTGAACCTATCTTATTCGCTCATATCGAGCCTGGAGTCTCCTCGGCTTGAAGCGATCAAGACAAAGGGCATCCCGCCCTCCCAAGCTGACATCCTTTTCCTCCCGAACTTTACCACTGCCCAGCGAACGGCCCTTCTCCAATCACCACACACCATTGCGCTCCTCTATACACCCAACAACGAGCACTTTGGCATCGGACCGGTGGAAGGGATGGTGTGCGGGCTGCCCGTCATCGCTTGTAGTTCTGGAGGACCAAAGGAATCGATCGTCGACAAACCGGTGAACCACCGGACCGGCTGGCTTCGTGCCCCGCAGGTCTCACTCTGGTGCGACGCAATGAAGGAAGCCGCCCGCCTGACGTCGACGGAGCGGGCTGCCCTCGGGAACCGCGCGAAGCGGAGGGTAGACGAGAACTTTACGCTGGAGAAGATGACGGATGGATTAGAAGCTGGCATCACGCAGGTGCTTGCGTTGCCGGGACTTTCGTTCTGGTCGCTCGTCCCGCTGGAGTGGGTCTTCATGGGGACCTCGCTTCTCCTCCTTGCGTACACCGTATATGCAAAGATACTCGAACCATTTTCCGCTGGGATGATGCTTCTCACATTCGTGGCCAGACGTTACTTTGGTCCGGCTCGGGATGCTCATCTCCCACCGGCGCCGCCACCAGAATATCTGGAGGAGCGTGTAGCGAGACGGACAATTTGATGTTGAATTATGAAATCTATTTCGGTTCACCCCCTCCTCTCCTTACGGTGCTCCTACCGTGTTGAAACCAGGGTCAGACGGCCTCCTATTGCTGGCCACCCATCTTATCCCTAACCACGTCCGTCACATTGCTCGCCTAGCCTATATACCACACACCATAATTACCAACAGCTCTTATTAAATCATCCTACAATCGTTTCTGACGAACTGTAACGACCTAGACCAACCCCTGACCATGACGGACGCGACGATGGACTTCAAGGCCGCGTTGCTCAAGAGCCAGCCCAGCGCTGCTACTGCGAATGTCTTCAAGCCGAGTATTGGCGATGCCGGTACGAATGGTAAGAAGGCCAGCGTGGGCGAGCCCTTTAACGCGTCTGGAGATGAAGGCAAGAGCTCCGCTGTGAAGGTAGGGTTGCTAATATCTTATTTCCCAGTTTGGCTACTCTGGAGAGTACTAATGTTGTTCATTCAGCGCATGCGCAACCGCTCTCGAAGGCGTTGCTTTGCCGCCAGTATACCACCACCCCGCGCCTTGTTCGACGTCAATACCCTACCCACGATCATAGAGACGGGACCCACCCCACCCATGAGTAGCCAGTCTCCTTGCGTCGAGTCTTGGACCTACGTCGCTCCTCAGGATCGTCCTGCTGTACGTCGAGCGGGTTTCTGTCCCCTCCTTCCACCGATCCACTGCTTATCCGATTCACTGATTTGGTCTGGTCACTCTCTAGCTGACCGCTCTACAAGCCATCGCCATTCGCGCTCGGGACCGCCTTGCGTCGCGCATTCAAGCCGAGTTCGCTCAGCAGCCTAAATCAGCCCTCGCACTCAACCAACTTCGCGATCAAGTATTCGCTCGGCTTCAGTGCCAACTCGACGTTGTGACTGCTCCCACACCGGCGCCGGCCCACCCGATCGTCGGCGGAACCGATACCCCTTTGTCGTCGGCGGATGCAAATGGGCTCCTCATTCAACTCAAAGATACGGAAGCGAAGGATGAGGAGATTGCGCATCTGAAGGAGACGTTGCAAAAGGAGAAAGAAGGGCACGGCAAAACGAAGCAGGATCTCACGGCCATGAATGAAGTGTTGGTACAGCTTCGGGATGAGATCGATGTATACCAGAGGCGGATGACGGTACTGGAGAAGGAGAAGGAGGAGATGACACTGAAGCTTGAAGAGCAGGAGGCGACGATTCAGGCCTTCGGCAAGCCCCGGATCCCTCTATCTCGCTCCTCATCAACATCGTCGTCCGGTGCCGACTCGGATCGTGTGTTGTCGTCGTCTGGAATGAGCAGCGTCAGCCCTGCGTCGAGCGAGCGCGAGCTTGCGTTTAGCACATTCAGTACCCTCGCGCTGCGGCGTCAGGGTCACGCCAGTCCGAGTCCGGGTGGCACGCTGGCTTCTCCTATCAAGGCGGCCTGTGTTGCCCATCGCCGCGGGTCGTCTCTTTCTCTTCAGCAGCACACACCGAACAAACCGGGACTCGCCTCTCGTCCCCTCAGCAACGCCTCGAATGTGGTGAATGGCGGGTACGGGTACGGCTATCTGAGCTTCACGATTCCGAGCAAGGGCGGAGACGCCAAGATTGTGGAGGCCGCTACGACGTCGACTAGTGCTGCTGCTGCTGCTGCGGCCGCTGTAGGCTCGTTTGAGTTGAGTGATCGTTTGTAGATTGAGAGAGAATGTACGGGAGTGGCCGCGAAACCTCCCCATCTGACTTGACAAATTGGGTAGTGTGATGGAGACGGGCATTCATCTCGACATGATTTACTCACGCACGCACGATGTCGATGATGTAGATGATGTATTGTAGCTTTCAGGATGATATACCACCTGTTCCTTGCAGAGGGTGGCACTTGACCGAATTTGGTGAGGGGCGACCTCGTGTTCTGGTGACTGCCTGTTCGTCGGGAGACTCCCCCGTCGCGGATCAGACAATTGGGTAGTTGATGGCACGGCTATTCAAGCTTGTTTTTGCCTTAGTGCCGGGAAAACACTGTATTTACGTCAGTTTATTTATTTTATTGACCCCGCTTGACCCTTTCGTTTGCCTGTCTGCCTGCCTTTCTCCCGGACAAGGGACCAGGACAAGGTTAGGTGACTGCTAATCGAACGGGGCGTCGCGCACACGAACCCTTATCTTAATTCGTCGTTGGTCCGAAACCACGTCGCGCGCAGTATAGTAATAAGACGCGCGTGGCGTAGAAGTAGGGAGGTGGACAGGGTCGTCCCGTCTCGGTCTCGTCAGTGAGCATCGAACGAACGAGCGAGCCTAACGGACGGACAAAGCCGAAGGGATGGGATGACGGATGACGCGCGCGCAGGAGACGGACGCAAACAGACGGACGCAAACAGGGTTCGGTTTCTTCACCCGTTATTCACCCGCGAGCGACTCGTCTGATTGAGTACGTACACCGGCCCACCCACCCCATCCCACGACCCTGAGGTGTTGGATCCAAGGGACACTTCGAATGAATCCAACAATTAATTCTTTGTCCAACTGTTCGCCATACTTAGTGCACAGTACACAGTACATAGTATACAGTACACAATACACACTTAACAGTACACAATACACAACCACGACAGCTCACAAGCGAGAGAACATGGCGAACCTTCGTATCCCATCCCACTCCCATTCCCAATTCATTCGCGCCCATTGAGACAGACTCTTTGGCTGGCCCAGCGAGTCGCACCGCTCCAACTCAACTGTCACACCTCCATCCTGGCGTAATGCCTTCAGGGTCGCGCGCGTATCCTGCGTCCCACACCAGATCCACACCACACCACACCACTGTCAACGAATCGTGGCAGGTTTATGTTACGACTTGAGTTGTAAACCCTGAGGTCTTCTCATCCCCCGCATGCTTCTTTTGTACGCTCGTCGCCCGGGCGTCATTCCCGTTCTCCCGTTCTCAGTCCAAACAGCCCCTTGCGATACTCGCCTCCCGCGTTCTCCCCGCGCGCGACACTCCGGGTATATAATGCCATAACCTATCCCCACTGGACCCTGCACTCTCACACTCCACTTTACATATCCCGTTCCCGGTCTATTTCCCTTGAAGAGAGCCAACCCTTCGTCCACTCGATTCACCCTATATGCCTCGCGTCCCCGTCCCCTCCCTCACCCCCGCTCTTACCTTCCCCTCCCACCAGGTCAGTCACTCACTCAGTCACCCACCCAGACCGAGAGTCCCCATTGCGCTCTTCGCACCCTAGTTTCTGACATACACACCAAATCAAATTCATAGGCATACCTCGACCACTGGGTCGAGCCGGGCGCACCCGACGCATACACTCCTATGCCCGACGGGCTGAGTCTATTCAGCAACGGATACGGTTTTTACGAGGCCCTTTCAGCCACCCCATCCAACCTCTGCAAGCCACAGACACAGACGCAGACACAGACACACGACAATATCGAATATCGGCCCGAGTTGAAAATCATCCCCTGTGATCAGTCTTGCGCTCCCGCTACCAGGTTCTTCTCTCCAGGCGAGGAATCTTGCACCCCTCCTGGCACACCAGCGAGCACCGCCGCTTCTGCACCGTCCCCTTCCACTCCGACCTCAACCTCAACCTCGACCCCAACTGAGATGACCACCACTCAGCCCGGATTCGAATCTGGATTCGACGAATCCGCCGAATCCGAAGGGTACCCGGCCCCGACTCCTTTATCCCCCACTTCCATACTATCAACCGAAGACGCTCGACAGCTCATGGAGACCTACGTCCGGCGCTCCTCCTGGTTCCAGACAAACGTCCCAGAGCCCTCCGTGGGCGACCTCGGCGTGCCCACCTGTGCGCTCCTGCTCGCGCGCCCGGGCGAGTCCGTGTACCGCTGCTTTGTCGATACGAGGAAGGACAGGAAGGGCCGGGCGGTGTATCACTGTGGTGCGTGTGGATTTAAGAGTGACCGGTTGCATCGGTTGGTTGGCCATCAACGGTCCAAGCGCGGTCATCGACCGTTTGCATGCCCTGATCATGGCTGGTATGTACATACTCATCCTTCCCCACACCACACCCACACCCATACCCACGCCCCTTTGGGGTTCACCGGTCGGTTGCTAATCGCCCGCTTTTTTGTTTTCTTGTAGTGATTTCCGGGGATACTCCGCGGAGAGCCTGGGTGACCATAGGAGCGGGCGAAACGGCTTGCAAACCTGCGAATGGTGGTATGTACAGTCTCCGATCATTTTGTCCTCTGCTCTCGTGCATGGACGGGATATAGGGTCGTCTGACCAAGGCTTGCAGCGGCGACACTATCGTAAAGAAAAACATGGCTCGTCACCTTCAGGTGATCCATGCACATGTACAAGTGCGTTAGAGCGCACGTATCTCGACTATCTCCCTCTCTCTTCTCTCTCCATATTAAAAAAGATTCGACCATACTTCGTTTCTCCCCTATTCTGCCTAAAGGATCGAACCGATAATCTCTGTGCTGCTTTATTCACTTCACGTCACCACTTAGCCCGTGACTGTCTCAAAATGTATCGTACCCCTATGTCATGGCCAGACCAGACCCTTTCATATCTCCCCTTTGGAATCGTGTATTCATTGACCTTGCCTAATACATTTCGGCCTTGGCTCCTTTGTTGGGATATGAATACCGTGTGGGACGATGCATTGAGTCAGTAAAAATTAAAATGAATGGATGTTGGACATTTCCCGAAAGGGTTCTTGACCTTGATCCCCTTCTACGACTCTCACGTTATCACGATGGATGTTCCCAATGTCTGGAAGAGCATCTTGTGAGTTGGCGAGGACGCGCGCACTCGTTCCGAATCGCAATTCGCCGCTTGACACGCGCGGAGGACCCCAGGAGTAGCCACCCCCCCAGGGTCGCTCAGGTCATGAGTGTTTTTGGTTGGAGGGAGCACAGAGAATACGTCATGCACCGTAAGCGTCCGCCGTGTGTGGGACTCCCGCGTCGACTTGCCGCGAATATAACCCAGTACCGATCCGATTCACGTCCTTCCCACCGACAGTCCCTCGTCCGCCCGTACGCCTGTATATATAACTTATTGCCTGCGAACGAGCTATACATCCTCTTGTGTTTCCTAGCTTTGCTCATCGTTGACGGACACTCAGAATGTACTCTTGGAATTAACACTCAGTCCGCTTGCCTGTGACTATGCGGTTGGGTTCGTCTATACTCGTTTCATGTCCTAACGTCAATATGTCATTGTGTTGCGCCGCGCCTCTTTTTATCGCTCATGGGCCCCTTTCCCCGCTTGATGATCAATCCTGAGTGCTGTTATGCCACCCGTCCAGCGTTCACCTTCACTTTCTATGCCGTCTAGTTGGCTTCCCCTTTGTTATCCTTGATAGATATAACGCTCCAAGTTTGGTTATGGCCCATGGCTTGAGGTCATGCTTGAAGTAGATGATTTGAAAGGTCGATCGATGAATTGGCTGCATATAGTTGGAAGCTTATTAATAATCATAAGGTGTGCTGAAAATCTTAACAATCCAAATGAAAGCAAAATATAGTATTATGGCTGAACGGCAAAGAGTGCTCCTGATCTACATTTGTACAAGACCATCACATGGATGCCTTGATTATGGCATACTTGGTGCTTTCCTGGGTGACCGTGAACGATTTCCACCATTTCTCATAACGCGGCTTGTGTCCAACTGTCTGGTTGAAGAAGTGAGATGCTTCTGAGGGAGAATCAAACCAGATTTCCACTGCCACACTACTGATATCTCGCCATACTCTGTGCTCCGATGCCCCACAAAAGACAAACTCGATCAAGGAATCTATCCCCAAACCCTGGGGAACCAAAATATGAATGTTTTGCAAACAAGAAAGATTGAATGAAAAATCGTGTAATAAATTGAACGCTGCCAAATCAAAGGTCCGCCATGAACTGTCCTGCCAGCGAAGGATTTGGACGTTTGAACAGGAGAGAGAGCGGAGATATTCGATTGGACAGAAGAACAAGTCCAATTTTGTGCAGGCAGGCAGGTCCACCTGTAGCCCCTCATGCCTAGAATGGTCGTCTGGCGGAAAAGTAACCATGAGCATTCTCAGGGCCTTGAAGGTCCTCCCGAGCATCCAAGAAGATCTCGAATGAGCCAGATGAAGCCACTGGAGAGTATGAGTCATTGGCAAGTCCTGGTTCAAGGAATATTCAGGAATGGATCCTTCCACTATGTGCAGCCTCTCGATTTGTTCCAAGTATGGCAAAATAAGGATTTCATGAATAGATTTGCAGGTGATCTCAAGATGCCGGAGCTGCCTAAAGAGGACACTGGAATGGAGTGGGAATAATGGAGTATCAGGAAACTCAATGGCCAGACGTCGTGTGACTATTGCGTGGACAATCACTGCATCATATTCTTTACTTGATATTCCAAGATGCTTATCTAGATAGCCAGTGGAAGTGTAATCAACCGCAATGTCATCCATGCTCCCTCTGCCCTCCCATACTTTCAAATGCTCCAAAGGAGGAGTCAGGTATGCCCTAGTCCATCCAATAGCTCTAAGTAATGGGAAATTGTCAAGGCGCTCAGATTGAGAAAAGCCTTTGGGGCACTTTATGAGCAGGAATTTCAGGTGCGGGAGGACATCGGCATGCCAGGTTTGAGAGGAGCCCCATTTCTTCCACCATTCATAATCCTTCCTCGAGAACCATTCAGGCCATTCATCTGTAAATGGTTTTGCGGCCAGTGACTCAAGAAAGCTTTGGAAGGATGGTGAGGGATGGGTAATGGATAAAGCCAACTCTTGTAGAGGGACCAAATACTTCATTACCTTCATTAAGACCTGTTCACTGCACTGAAATGTGAGGTGTAGAGTAGTAAGGTTGGAAATCCTTCCATTTACTCTGCATAGATGCCGTAGGTGTCGGTAGACCCTCTGATCATTGCAATCATGAGATCTGAGGTCCATCACTCTCATTTCGGGAACATGGAAATATTGAGCTGTGGTCAATGGATAACCATGATAGACCAATTTTGTACAGGATGGCAACTGCACCTCATGCTGCTGAATTTGCTCCCAATGACGAGGAAGGAAGATCGCACACTCCTCAAGATACGGAAATTGTCTCCCAGCCATCCATTGGACTGAACAGGCTCTAAGCTGCAGCTTTCGAAGAGTACAGAGAAGAGGCAGATTGGTATTGGGCTCATAAAATGGGAGATGAAGACAATCAGCCTCAAATGTCTGAAGCTGAGTAAAAGTAGGTAGAAGATCAAATGGCCCATGAATATCTCTGCCATTGACAATAAGCACTATGAGATTCTGAAAAACGGGAAACCAGTGGTGTTGGAGAAAGTGGTTGCTGACGATTGGGGAATGGAGTCTCATCTCCTCAAGGCATGGGAATTGTCTCCCAGCCATCCATTGGACTGAACAGGCTCTAAGCTGCAGCTTCCGAAGAGTACAGAGCAGAGGCAGATTGGTATTGGGCTCATAAAATGGGAGACGAAGACCATCAGCCTCAAATATCTGAAGCTGGGTAAAAGTAGGTAGAAGCTCAAATGGCTCATTGATATCTCTGCCATTGACGGTAAGCACCATGAGATTCTGCAAAACAGGAAACCAACGGGGTTGGAGAAAGTGGGTGCTGACGAATGGGGAATGGAGTCTCATCTCACAGAGAGGAGCTTCGGTTGGAACAAGATTGAGCAGATGAGTAAATGAGGGAGAATTCGTACATCCAGCTTCTACGTGTAACACCTTCAACATACTCATTGGGCTTGCGACTTGAATGCCAAGCTGACTAGCCAAGTCCTCAGGAGGAAATGAGGAAATAGTAAGCTCGTTCCACTGGCTTGTGCTTGTAAGGGCATTCTGGAGTGCGGCAAACATTGGCCCTTCAGATGGGCTCTGAATATCTCTCCGGGGGTCAATTATAACCTTCTTCGGATATGCCCTCTGCAACCAAGTAGCAATCTGGTCCGTCTCAGTCCAGGTCCCAACCTTCAAGGTGGACCATAGATGAGCCATTGTGGTGATAATAGACCTCCAATAGCGACAAACAGAAGCCAATTGAACAGATTTGGTTTGATTCGATTCAATGCTATATAGGAAGATCTCTCGCAGAACTTCCATAGGAAGGCAGGTAATAAAGGTTTCGCCACGGGACATGACAAACCAATCGATGATCCAGCCATGTTCCATATCTTGAATTTAGGCGGTTTATTTCGAGGTGAGACGATGGTGAGGAGACTGTTTGAGAAGGAGGTGTCGATGCTGAGGATCCAAAGACGGGCGAGGCGCCGAGAGGCAATGGAAACTGGGGCGATGATTCGAGTGCGACGTGTAGTGTGATCTGTTAGGGCAGAATTGTGCTTCGATAGTGATGTAATCAATGACTCGCGGGATAGACCAGTGTGGTGGTGGTGAGACAAGCTGCACAGGCGTGGGTCGGGAGCCTAGCGCGCCTAAGCCTCGCTCGTGCGATTGCCTCGCGGGCTAGAGGCGCCTGAGATACTGTGCAGATAGTCCGAGGTCTGGCCGGCTGATCCACCCCTCTAGCGTGCAGATTAAATGGGTGGGACCTTCGACATTTGAGGCCAGTCTGAGTACGGAGATACAAATATTGTTTAAGGTGTGTATTCTACGAAATGAGGTATGTACGTCTACCACCGTCGATGCGGTGCAAAGAGTCGGTCTCCCAAGCACCAGCCCGGCTCATTCTTCTTATGGACGTCATCGACCATCGACAACAGAAGACCATACACTTAGCCTGCTACAAGATGGGGGCCCAGAACATTCCAGAGAAAAAGATTGGAGCAATAAACAATCGCGCGGCGTGTACACGGGCTGGGAATGACGACGGCGGGATGGGTTGATCGTATGCGTAGGAGGGCGTTATCCCACAATATTTTGTCAAATAAATTGTTGTCTGCATTCACCTTCACTTCTGCAAAGGCGCACTTCAATTTTGAGGCACCCGATGTGGTGGAGACAAAGCATCCGAGGTTTTCTGCCGCTGGATATTCTGCTGCTGAACCTCACCACACCCTCAACCAACAGCGACGGTGCCTCATCTTCTTGGGTCGTTATATACTTCCCAAGCCGCACTTGACTAGCTTTTCCATTGCCCAACCGCATGCCCACCCGTGCGACCTCCAGAGATAGGATCGTGTTGTGGGTCGCTCGTTCTGAACAGTTCCAGTGTTCATGCTAAAATAGTCGTTCCTCATCTCTAGTCCATCGTGCACTATCGGAATCCACACAGGCGGTCGAGTCGAGACCGTTGAGAGCACCTCCAGCAGCAGAGTTCAAGCGCAATAAACCCACTTCTCAACACTTGCTACTTTTACACGAGCTTCTTCGATGAACCACATTCTCTCGCATGAAGCGAACGATTCGTGGACAACCCGCCAAACCGATATCTCCGCACACTATCTCCGCCTTTATAACATCCGCTGATATCTTCTTTACCCTCTGTTTTCTGGTCTCCGCAATTGTTGCCTTAACAATTTGCAGGATCGCTTTCCGCAGAAACCTTCGACCAGTTGCACACACTTGGAACTAATGCTATCCAAATCTGGAAGATAATGGATACAAATGGTGAAGGCGATAGTGCCTGACAGCTGTCATGGAAGGACCCCCCACTGTCAATGCGACGAGCTGTCAGGGAGCATCATTAGTGCGAAGTGTTGCACACTTTGCCCCGACGCACTCGTCTCTCGTCACCATGAATCTCGTCCATTTCGCACTCACCGCTCGTTGCTAGCGCTCCACTCAGCGAGACAGCCAGCCCGCGATGCCACTGCGCACTCGACACCAAGACCATTCTCCCATTCATCACCCGACGGGAATCTTCTCGACAACGGCCCTACTTACTCATTCTCACTCTCGCCCATGACGATCAGGTCGAGTCTGTTCCTGCCCCGACCTCGTACCCTTTTCTGCGCTGGCCGTCTCGCCCTCCTCTTCACCGTGCTCTTCGTCCTACTCACTGAAGACGATTCAAGCGACAGCAAGGCGCTTGGTGAACAGCAGTCGCAGTTCGCCAGCCACCAATGGCGGTTCGTCGGCTTGAGTGAGAAGGAGCGCGAATTGTCCATGCGTTCGTACTCGAGCTACTATGGCTATTCTCCCGTCCCAACGAACGTCGCGGGTTCCCCAGCTTCGGTCACCGTTACTTCCCAGATCAAGCCACCACCAGCGCCAGGTGTCCCAAAAGGTTATTTGGTGCGTATCTATCGCTCTAGCCCCCTCTTCCTCGACTTATCTATGTGCTCCTCGACTGTCCATCTCGCTGATACTCGACCTCAGAGCCCGCCTACAAGTCCATCACCCACACAAACCTCATCGGCAGCACCCATGCTATCTATGGCGAAGCCGATCGTGCACCGACATGTACGTATCTGCTCCTTTCGCTTCCCGTTTGTCCACTTGACTCACATAACATCGCGCTTTCTCATTGCTTTTCGGCTTGTTCCGAAGACGCCCTGAATCATTATCACCTTCGCTACGCGCTCGCGTCGACACGCATTCATCAGCAGTGTCGGCTGTGTCAACCTCCTGCGCTCATTCCAGCCAGTCGCACCGCTCCAACGCAACTGTCACCTGCATTCTGGCGTAATGCCTTCCAGGTCGCGCGCGTATCCTCCCTCCCACACCAGATCCACACCACACCACACCACACCAAGAGGCTGTCGACGAACGTGGTAGGTTGATACGACCTGAGTTGTAAACCCCTGGTGTCTTCTCATCCCCGCATGTTTATTTTGTACGCTCGTCGCCCGGGCGTCATTCTCATTCTCATTCTCAGTCCAACCAGTCCCTCACGAGACTCGCCTCCCGCTTTCTCCCCGCACGCGACTCTCCGGGTATATAATGCCATAACCTATCCCCACTGGACCCTGCACTCTCACACTCTCACTTCGCATATCCTATTCTCGGTCCATTTCCCTTGACCTTGAAGAGACTCAACCATTCGTCCACTCGATTTACCGTATATGCCTCGCGCTCCCGTCCCCTCCCTCACCCCTGCTCTTACCTTCCCCTCCCACCAGGTCAGTCAGTCAGTCAGTTCACCCAAACCGAGAGTCCCCATTGCGCTCTTCGCACCCTAGTTTCTGACATACACACCAAATCACAATCATAGGCATACCTCGACCATTGGGTCGAGCCGGGCGCACCCGACGCACACACTCCAATGGCCGACGGGCTGTGTTTATTCAGCAACGGATATGGGCTCTACGAGGCCCTTTCAGCCGCCCCATACAACCTCTGCAAGCCACAGCCACAGACACAGACGCAGACACAGACACACGACAATATCGAATACCGGCCCGAGTTGAAAATCGTCCCCTGTGATCAGTCTTGTGCTACCGCTACCAGGTTCTTCTCTCCAGGCGGGGAATCTTGCACCCCTCCTGGGACGCCAGCGAGCACCGCAGCTTCTGCACCGTCCCCCTCCACTCCGACCTCGTCGACCTCGACCTCGTCGACTCCGACTGTGATGACCACTACCACTCACCCCGGATTCGAATCTGGATTCGACGAATCCGCTGAATCCGAAGGGTACCCGGCCCGAGTCCTTTATCCCCCACCTCCATACTGTCGACTGAGGACGCTCGACAGTTCATGGAGACCTACGTCCGGCGCTCCTCCTGGTTCCAGACGAACGTCCCAGAGCCCTCCGTGGGCGACCTCGGCGTGCCCACCTATGCGCTCCTGCTCGCGCGTCCGGGCGAGTCTGTGTACCGCTGCTTTGTGGATACGAGGAAGGACAGGAAGGGCCGGGCGGTGTATTACTGTGGTGCGTGTGGGTTTAAGAGTGACCGGCTGCATCGGTTGGTTGGCCATCAACGCTCGAAGCGCGGTCATCGACCCTTTGCGTGCCCTGATCATGGCTGGTATGTACACAGTCACCCTCCCCCCCACACCCCGTTGGGGTTCGCTGGCTGGTTGCTAATCGCCCATATTTGTGTTTTGCTGTAGTGATTTCCGGGGATACTCTGCGGAGAGTCTGGGTGACCATAGGAGCGGGCGAAATGGCTTGCAAACCTGCGAGTGGTGGTACGTACAGTCTCCGTTATCATTATCATTAGTACACGGTCGTCTGACCAAGGATCATGTTATTTACTTGCAGCGGCGACACTATCGTGAAGAAAAACATGGCTCGTCACCTTCAGGTGATCCATGCACATGTACAAGTGCGTTAGACCGCACGTATCTCGACTCTCTTCCTCTCTCTCTTCTCCATATTAAAAAAATATTCGACCGTACTTCGTTTCTCCCCTAATCTGCGTAAAGGATCGAACCGATAATCTCTGTGCTGCTTTATTCACTTCACCTCACCACTTAGCCTGTGACTGTCTCAAAATGTATCGTACCCCTATGTCATGGCCAGACCAGACCCTTTCATATCTCCCCTTCGGAATCGTGTACTCATTGACCCTGCCTAATACATTTCGGCCTTGGCTCCTTTGTGGGATATCAATACCGTGTCGGTGTAGGACGACGCATTGAATCAGTTAAAAATTAAAATGAATGGATGTTCGGGATATTTCCCGAATGGGTTCTTGACCTTGATCCCCTTCTACGATTCTCACGTTATCACGATGGATGTTCCCAATATCTGGAGGAGCATCTTGTGAGTTGGCGAGGACGCGCGCACTCGCTCCGAATCGCAATTCGCCGCTTGACACGCGCGGAGGACCCCAGGAGTAGCCACCCCCGCCAGCGTCGCTCAGGTCATGAGTCTTTTTTGGTTGGAGGGAGCACAGAGAATACGTCATGCACCGTAAACGTCCGCCGTGTGTGGGACTCCCGCGTCGACTTGCCGCGAATATAATCCAGTACCGATCGATCCGATTCATGTCCTTCCCACTGACAGTCCCTCGTCTGCCCGTACGCCTATTTATATAACTTATTGCCTGCGAACGAGCTATACATCCTCTCGTGTTTCCTAGCTTTGCTCATCATTGACGGACGCTCAGAATGTACTCTTGGAATTAACACTCAGTCCGCTTGCTTGCCTGTGACTATGCGGTTGGGTTCGTCTATACTCGTTGCATGTCCTAACGTCAATATATATGTCATTGTGTTGCACCTCTTCTTGTCGCTCATGGGCCTGGCCCTTTCCCCGCTTGATGATCAATCCTGAGTGCTGTTATGCAACCCGTCCAGCGGCCACCTTCACTTTCTATGTCATCTAGTTGGCTTCCATTTTGTTATCTTTGATAGATATAACGCTCCAAGTTTTGCTATGGCCCATGCTTGAGGTCATGCTTGGAGTAGATGATTTGAAAGGTCGATGAATTGGCTGCAAATAGTTGGAAGCTTATTAATCATCATAGGGTGTGCTGAAAATTTTCTTAAAAGTCAAATGAATGTACCGAACAATCCAAATGAAAGCAAAATGTTGTATTACGGCTGAACGGCAAAGAGTGCTCCTGATCTACATTTGCACAAGACCATCACATGTATGCTTGGATTGTGGCCTTCATGTTGCTCCCCTGGGTGAGTGTGAACGATTTCCACCATTTCTCATAACGCGGCTTGTATCCAACTGTCTGGTCGAAGAAGTGAGATGCTTCTGAGGGAGAATCAAACCGGATTGTCACTGCTACACTACTGATATCTCGCCATACTCTGTGCTCCGATGCCCCACAAAAGACAAACTCGATCAAGGAATCTATCCCCAAACCCTGGGAAACAAAAATATCAAGGTTTTGCAAACAGGAAAGATTGAATAAAAAATCATGTAATAAATTGAACGCTGCCAAATCAAAGGTCCGCGATGAACTGGCCCAATAGCGAAGGATTTGGACGTTTGAACAGGAGAGAGAGCGGAGATATTCGATTGGACAGGACGTCAAGTCCAATTTTGTGCAGGCAGGCAGGTCCACCTGTAGCTCCTCATGCCTAGAATGGTTCTCGGGTTCGTCTGGTGTAAAAGCAAACATCTTTAGGGCCTTGAAGGTCCTCCCGAGCATCCAAGAAGATGTCGAATGATTCAGATTAAGCCACTGGAGAGTATTAGTCATTGGCAAGTCCTGGTTCAAGGAATATTCAGGAATGAATCCATTGAATATTGTCAGCCACTCGATTTGTTCCAAGTGTGGAAAAATAAGGATTTCGTGATTAGATTTGCAGGTGAGCTCAAGATGCCGGAGCTGCCTAAAGAGGACAGCGGAATGGAGTGGGAATAGTGGAGTATCGGGAAACACGATGGCCAGATATCGTGCGACTATTCCCCTGACAATCGCTGCATCATATTTTTTATTTGATACCCCAAGATGCTTGTCTAGGTAGCCGGTGGAAGTGTAATCAACCGCAATGTCATCCATGCTCCCTCTCCCCTCCCATACTTTCAAATACTCCAAAGGAGGAGTCAGGTATGCCCTAGTCCATCCGATAGCTCTAAGAAATGGGAAATTGTCAAGGCGCTCAGATTGAGAAAAGCCCTTGGGGCACTTTATGAGCAGGAATTTCAGGTGCGGGAGGACATCGGCATGCCAGGTTTGAGAGGAGCCCCATTTCTCCCACAGTTCATGATAATCCTCCCATGAGAGCCATCCAGGCCATTCATTTGTAGATGGTTTTGCGGCCAGTGACTCAAGAAAGATTTGGAAGGATGGTGAGGGATGGGTAATGGATAAAGCCAACTCCTGTAGAGGGACCAAATACTTCATTACCTTCATTAAGACCTGTTCACTGCACTGAAATGTGAGGTGTAGAGTAGTAATGTTCGAAATCCTACCATTTACTCTGCATAGATGCCGTAGGTGTCGATAGACCCTCTGATCATTGCAATCATGAGATCTGAGGTCCATCACTCTCATTTCGGGAACATGGAAATATTGAGCTGTGGTCAATGGATAACCATGATAGACCAATTTCGTACAGGATGGCAACTGCACCTCGTGCTGCTGAATTTGCTCCCAATGACGAGGGAGGATGATTGCGCACTCCTCAAGACACGGAAATTGTCTCCCGGCCATCCATTGGACTGAACAGGCTCTAAGCTGCAGCTTTCGAAGAGTACAGAGCAGAGGCAGATTGGTATTGGGCTCATAAAATGGGAGATGAAGACAATCAGCCTCAAATGTCTGAAGCTGGGTAAAAGTAGGTAGAAGATCAAATGGCCCATGAATATCTCTGCCATTGACAATAAGCACTATGAGATTCTGAAAAACGGGAAACCAGTGGTGTTGGAGAAAGTGGTTGCTGACGATTGGGGAATGGAGTCTCATCTCCTCAAGGCATGGGAATTGTCTCCCAGCCATCCATTGGACTGAACAGGCTCTAAGCTGCAGCTTCCGAAGAGTACAGAGCAGAGGCAGATTGGTATTGGGCTCATAAAATGGGAGACGAAGACCATCAGCCTCAAATATCTGAAGCTGGGTAAAAGTAGGTAGAAGCTCAAATGGCTCATTGATATCTCTGCCATTGACGGTAAGCACCATGAGATTCTGCAAAACAGGAAACCAACGGGGTTGGAGAAAGTGGGTGCTGACGAATGGGGAATGGAGTCTCATCTCACAGAGAGGAGCTTCGGTTGGAACAAGATTGAGCAGATGAGTAAATGAGGGAGAATTCGTACATCCAGCTTCTACGTGTAACACCTTCAACATACTCATTGGGCTTGCGACTTGAATGCCAAGCTGACTAGCCAAGTCCTCAGGAGGAAATGAGGAAATAGTAAGCTCGTTCCACTGGCTGGTGCTTGTAAGAGCATTCTGGAGCGCAGCAAACATTGGCCCTTTAGATGGGCTCTGAATATCTCTCCGGGGGTCAATTATAACCTTCTTCGGATATGCCCTCTGCAACCAAGTAGCAATCTGATCTGTCTCAGTCCAGGTCCCAACCTTCAAGGTGGACCATAGATGAGCCATTGTGGTGATAATAGACCTCCAATAGCGACAAACAGAAGCCAATTGACCAGATTTGGTTTGATTCACTTCAATGCTATATAGGAAGATCTCTCGCAGAACTTCCATAGGAAGGTAGGTAATAATGGTTTCGCCACGGGACATGACATCCCAATCGATGATCCAGCCATGTTCCATATCTTGAACTTAGGCGGTTTATTTTGAGGTGAGACGATGGTGAGGAGACTGTTTGAGAAGAGGATGTTGATGCTGAGGATCCAAAGATGGGCGAGGCGCCGAGGGGCAATGGAAACTGGGGCGATGATTCGAGTGCGACGTGTAGTGTGATATGTTAGGGCAGAATTGCGCTTCGATAGTGATGTAATCAATGACTCGCGGATAGACCAGTGTGGTGGTGAGACAAGCTGCACAGGCGTGGGTGGGGAGCCTAGCGCGCCTAAGCCTCGCTCGTGCGGTTGCCTCGCGGGCTAGAGGCGCCTGAGATACCGTGCAGATAGTCCAAGGTCTGGCCGGCTGATCCACCCATCTAGCGTGCAGATTAAATGGGTGGGACCTTCGACATTTGAGGCCAGTCTGAGTACGGAGATACAAATATTGTTTAAGGTGTGTATTCTACGAAATGAGGTATGTACGTCTACCACCGTCGATGCGGTGCAAAGAGTCGGTCTCCCAAGCACCAGCCCGGCTCATTCTTCTTATGGACGTCATCGACCATCGACAACAGAAGGCCATACACTTAGCCTGCTACAAGATGGGGGCCCAGAACATTCCAGAGAAAAATATCGAAGCAATAAACAATCGCGCGGCGTATGGCTAGAACGTACAGGGGCTGGGAATGACGACGGCGGGATGGGTTGATCGTATGCGTAGGAGGGCATTATCCCACAATATTTTGTCAAATAAATTGTTGTCTGCATTCACCTCCACTTCTGCAAAGGCGCACTTCAATTTTGAGACACCCGATGTGGTGAAGACAAAGCACCCGAGATATTCTGCCGCTGGATATTCTGCCGCTGGATATTCTGCCGCTGAGCCAATAATGGCCCCACCACACCCTCAACCAACAGCGACGGTGCTTCATCTTCTTGGGTCGTTATATACTTCCCAAGCCGCACTTGTTCGTCTAAAACACTAGCCCAACCGTATGCCCACCCGTGCGACCTCCAGAGCTAGATAGGATCGTGCTGTGGGTCGCTCGTTCTGGACAGTTCCAGTGTTCATGCTAAAATAGTCGTTCCTCATCTCTAGTCCATCGTGCACTATCGGAATCCACACAGGCGGTCGAGTCGAGACCGTTGAGAGCACCTCCAGCAGCAGAGTTCAAGCGCAATAAACCCACTTCTCAACACTTGCTACTTTTACACGAGGTTCCTCGATGAACCACATTCTCTCGCATGAAGCGAACGATTCGTGGACAACCCGCCAAACCGATATCTCCGCGCACTATCTCCGCCTTTATAACATCCGCTGATATCTTCTTTACCGCTCTGTTTTCTGGCCTCTGCAATTGTTGCCTTAACAATTTGCAGGATCGCTGTCCGCAGAAACCTTCGACCAGTTGCACACACTTGGAACTAATGCTATCCAAATCTGGAAGATAACGGATACAAATGGTGAAGGCGATAGCCTGACAGCTGTCATGAAAGGTCCCCCACTGTCAATGCGACGAGCTGTCAGGGAGCATCATTAGTGCGAGGTGTTGCACACTTTGCCTCGACGCACTCGTCTCTCGTCACCATGAATCGAGTCCATTTCGCACTCACCGCTCGTTGCTAGCGCTCCACTCAGCGAGACAGCCAGCCCGCGATGCCACTGCGCACTCGACACCAAGACCATTCTCCCATTCATCACCCGACGGGAATCTTCTCGACAACGGCCCTACTTACTCATTCTCACTCTCGCCCATGACGATCAGGTCGAGCCTGTTCCTGCCCCGACCTCGTACCCTTTTCTGCGCTGGCCGTCTCGCCTTCCTCTTCACCGTGCTCTTCGTCCTACTCACTGAAGACGATTCAAGCGACAGCAAAGCGCTTGGTGAACAGCAGTCGCAGTTCGCCAGCCACCAATGGCGGTTCGTCGGCTTGAGTGAGAACGAGCGCGAATTGTCCATGCGTTCGTACTCAAGCTACTATGGCTATTCTCCTGTCCCAACGAACGTCGCGGGTTCCCCAGCTTCGGTCAGCGTTACTTCCCAGATCAAGCCACCACCAGCGTCAGGTGTCTTCAAAAGGTTATTTGGTGCGTATCTATCGCTCTAGCCCCCTCTTCCTCGACTCATCTATGTGCTCCTCGACTGTCCATCTCGCTGATACTTGACCTCAGAGGCCTCCTACAAGTCCATCACCCACACAAACCTCATCGGCAGCACCCATGCTATCTATGGCGAAACCGATCGTGCACCGACATGTACGTATCACCTTATTTCGCTTCCCGTTTGTCCACTTGACTCACATAACATCGCGCTTTCTCATTACTTTTCGGCTTGTTCCGAAAACGCCCTGAATCCACCTTGCGGTATCACCTTCGCTACGCGCTCGCGTCGACACGCATTCGTCACCAGTGTCGGCTGTATCAACCTCCTGCGCTCATTCCAGCCAGTCGCACCGCTCCAACGCAACTGTCACGTGCATTCTGGCGTAATGCCTTCCAAGGTGTCGCGCGTCATCCTCCCTCCCACACTACACCACACCAATCTAAGCGGCTGTCGACGAACGTGGTAGTTTGATACGACCTGAGTTGTAAACCCCTGGTGTCTTCTCATCATGCTTCTTTTCTACGCTCGTCGCCCGGGCGTCATTCCCGTTCTCCCATTCTCAGTCCAACCAGCCCCTCGCGCGACTCGCCTCCCGCTTTCTCCCGCACACGACTCTCCGGGTATATAATGCCATAACCTATCCCCACTGGACCCTGCGCTCTCGCAGTCTCTCTTCGCATATCCTGTTTCTTGATCTTGAAGAGACTCAATCATTCGTCCACTCGATTCACCGTATATGCCTCGCGCCCCCACCCCTACCCTCCCCTCGTTGGGGTTCGCTGGCCGGTTGCTAATCGCCCAGAGTGGGGACCCAACAGCTCCGATCGATAATGACGGGGCATGAACGCAACCGTCGTTCGATGGGAAGGGAAATACGAGGTTGGTGGTATTCGCAAGGTCATTCCGTGCTGAGTAAAATGGTAATCGTGCAATGTGTTGAGTATCATCTAAGGGCCAGCGAAACGACGGATAGCAGTAGAAATGAGCGAGGAGTTTGAACCACAAACGAAGATGCCTACGAAGATGCCTGGACACATTGCACGAATCGGTCAGATATCCGCCGGCTTCGACTGAGTCTGCAAGTGATGGAGAGGTCAGATGGAGTTCTTCTGAGGCTGGAGTCAGGCGTCCCTTCTCTTTCCAAAAGCGGATCTCGAACCGTACATCCAGGGACATAAGGACAACTTGAAATGCAAGGAATACTCACTCAAAGGTGTTTCAGCTCCTTCATCACCAGGCCGCGGTGGCGTGTCGACCTCAAATGCTCGAGATATCGCCACTTTGTCCTGCAATACTTGCTCGCGGTCTTCCATTCGGTCTCTAATTGCTGCTCAGTGTATCAGGAGTGTCTTTCATTCTAGTTAATCGTCTCCTGGACTTCATCGCTCGGCTCTCAAACATACCTTGTCCGACTTTGCGGATTACTCTCTTTTGGCTTGGGCCGTAGACTCGACAGTGAAGAGGATCGCACACGGGAGTATCCAAGCAGTGTGCTGAGGAACATGGAAGCGCAAGGCAGTGGGTACTCTTGGTTGGTTTCCCGTTTGCCACGATTGAATACCATGCCACTAGACGGCATGATCCCCTTGCATTACTGGCACCGTTGCGCCAGGTTATTGTTGCATTACCACCATATATATGAATATGACCAAGTGCACCATCGTCACCCCTGGTGAGCTTCGAATGTATGTGAGGCTGGAGACCGCGGGTGACGAGGGTGGGAAATGACCAAACAACCAAACCACGGTGACCAACCCAAAGCCAACGTCGATCGCCTCCCCCCGCCCATCCCTCCGGGGGCACCAAGGAAATCTCAAAATGCAAGGAATACTCACTCAAAGGTCCTTCACCTTCTTCATCACCAGTGAGCAGCGGCGTTGTGGGCGTGTCGACTCCAAATGCTCGGCATACTCGAGTTGTCACTATTTTGTCCTGCAATACTTGCCCGCAGTCTGCCATTCGGCCTCTAATTGCTACTCAGTATATCAAGAGTGTCTTTTACCCTCGTTAGCCGCCTTCTGGACTCCACCGCCGCGCCATCACACCATACCTGGTACTACTTCGTGGATTACTATCTTTTGGCTTGGGCCGTGGACCCAACAGGGAAGAGGAGCGCACAAGGGAGTATCCAAGTAGTGTGCTCTGGAACATGGATTCGCGAGGCAATGGGTACTCTTCGTTGGCGCGCCGCCAGTGGCCTCCTATTTCGCTAGCTTTTGGCTCTAAATCGCCACAACTGGAAGTATAGATTACTTTTTATATAACAAAGATGTTAAGCCGTCCCCGCATGGAGCGATAGCTCAGTAGGTTCTGATCGACCGAAACGCACTTTTGAGGACAACTGGGATCGAACAACCGCGAAATCGACACCCACAAACACGCTCCAAATATGTCACCAAATTTATACCAGTATCTGGTGCCGGTTGAATTCCTAACCGTCGTTTGTAACCCTCCTCATCCCAGCGTTCGTAGATTGACGAGCCTTGATATCCCGCACGGGTAAATTACAGAATTAGATGGCTGTTCAATTTATCTGGGCGTCTCTTCCTTTCACTATTTCACATCTATCTGAACCAGACGCTTACCATATAGGATACTTCGCTTGAAGGGCGTGGGTGGTCGAATGTATGAGTAGAGATAAGGCAGGTGGATCTACGTAATCTCTCATCTTCCACACAGTTCACCTTCTCCCCTCAAACGCCTTCTAGAGGCAGGGCTATAGGCCAAGGCATGACATCACTCGCGCTCACCACATGGACACCACATGGACATGGCTCAATGCTATCAGAAGAGTGAATATTCCTTGTACAAACTACTCAACTACCGCAATAAAGCCTTTTCAGTACTAAGTTCGTCCGATTCTCACCAAAACAAGGAATGAAAGGGTGCCATCGGCAAAGTCGAATTCAACTAGGGACACAGGCACCGCCGTGTGTTCTCCCATACAAACCCGCCCTAACGCGAGCCCAACACTTTCGCAACTACGTCATACATGTTCAAAGCAGAAGAGGTCCGTGAAGGAGACCGGCGAAACCAATATGATCCAACGTCTTGCAGTGACAATGGGTAAGTGTCCAAACCAGACGGTAAGGAATCGACAAACAATTCCTGGATCGATTGAGATCGCGTTAAAGCGACTAAAACGAGCTCTATGCAACGTCCTTCGACGCGAACCGCACTTTACTTAGTACTGCCATTACTTCGTTGTCGTCCATCCGAGATCCCCGCAAGGAGTGGCGGAGAGAACAGAACGGATGGACGGCAGGAGCGTGAATCAGGAAGGGAACGCTGTTTAACACTTTGTTGCAGGCAGCTGTACTAGAAGACCATTCTTGTCCACGGTCAAGGATTGCGGGGTGGGCATGATCTCAGGTTCAATGGGGTGGTTGGAAGAATGCTTTTTTTCTGGTTCTGGAGCTAACGTAAGGTCATAAAATCAGTTACACACCATAGCCAGTCTGGCAGGGATTATATTCAGGATCGGAAGGTCCTTCAGATTCGGTATCAATAAAATGGAGTGCAAGCAAGTGGATTGTGGACATCTGTGAATGACGCAGTGTCACCAGCTATAAAGATAAACGAAAGCGATCTATTCCATCCCTGTGTTGGCCTAGACACCGGTGAGAAGGGGGAAGAACCGTAAGATATATAGAGGTACCTAGACACCGGTGAGAAGGGGGAAGAACCGTGAGGAACTTCCACACTTCTCACTGAGTGTCTTATATACAGGATGAGGTACCCCTATCTACGTCATCGACAAATAGGAGAAATGAACAAAGGAAGAAATAGGAGAACTGTAGCGCCAACACCCTGAGCCATATGATAGAGAGTGTCAATGTCCAATCTATGAAAATGAAGCATTAATAGTGAGAGAATCGTTAGAGCAAACACCAATTGGCGTTTTGCAAGTCGTGACGGACAAGGATTCAGACAGGAGTGACTTGAACCGAGGAGAATGCGAATGAGGATCCAGCAGATTGATTGCACCAACGGAAATGGACAATGGCTTCCGCACTTCAACTGGGGTGCTCCTTCCTCATGTGTCGTTTTAAGTTGGCAGAGTTTGTATAGATGTTCCCACTGTGCAGTTCACTGAGACGAAACTTGCAGGGAAAGCGCAATAGGACATACCAGGTATCACAGGTGTGACTCTTATTCTTCTTCTTGACTTGGTGATCCTTCAGTGCTTCGGCACAGGTAAAAGATTGACCACTAGATGAGGCGTAGTTCCAAATGATGTTCCGTAAAGAAGAGACCAAGACTCAGCGACTCACCAAACGGACGCTAAGGGTAGCGAAGAAGTTGAGCCAGTCTCCGAACAGTGATACGGCCGGTGATCGAAATGACCACGAACATGGTCCAGTGCCCGCGCGAGCCGGCGGTCTGCTCTCGCCTCCCCACATATCCAGCATATATAAGGTCCTTGCGAAGGCCGGTCAACTAGAACTGCGTAGACGCTCTCGCGTGAGGCCGCTGCACCAGGACCAGTCGATCGACGAGGGTGTGGTAAGACAAGGTAAGGGGCATTTCTCAGGTTTGTGACGACCTGGTGGAAGTAATCCCGATCAGCGGTGGGGAGAGCATGGTAAAATGGCTGCTGGTCAAGGATTTCAAGACCTTTGGCCCGCCGCTTCTTGTGACGCGGAGGGGGGAGCTGAGATGCAGTGGTATAGTTGCCGTCACGGTGTGCGGCAGGCCCGATTGGGATATCGCCTTCTCCATGGCGGAGTGACAGTAGTCGAGGGTCGATACCCTCGAAGGGACTATCATCTACAAATAGGCGGCACGCGGCAGGCAGCAGGCGAGTGAGAGTGTCAGCGGAATTCGTGGATTGTGGATTGGGGACTGTCACGCCCTCGTACCTTGCTTCTGTACTCCTGTGGTATTATCCCAAGCCTCAAAGAAAGCTTCCAGAGTAGGTGGGGGTGTGGCAGCGCCGATCGACAATGAGGCCGCATGAACGCAGCCATGATCATGAACAATGCAACAATTGTTCAAGATCCAGTCGCAATCGACGAGGCCATTCCGTGCTGAGTGAAATAGGAACAGTGCAGAGCGTTGAGCAAAGGCCAAACAACGGATAACGGTGATGAATCGAATCGCGGCGGGTCAGGGTCAGGATCAGGATCACCAGTCTCCGGCCTCCGTGTGTGTGTGACGGCGATAGTGACGGGCCATCCTGAAATATAAGGGGTACTCACTCGAGGGTCCTTCTCCTTCTCCACAAGCATCACAAGACGGCGAGGGCGTGTCCACCCCAAATGAAGTGGTTTCCGGAGATGTCACCACGTCGGTCTGAAAGGAGTCGTCCATTTGTCTTTCATCCTAGTCAGCCACCCCCTCGACTCCATCCTTTCAGAGACGTTACCTTTTGCGACTAGCTTCGCTGACTGCTGACCGCTCGCTTGCGGGGCAGACTGAAAAGGGAAGAGTGGCGTTCGTGAGAGTATCCAAATAGTATGCCAATTGAGGAACATGGAAGCCAAATGTTTGCACGCGCTATCGGTTGTATGCGCAGTCCCGAATGGGTTCTTGACCTTGATCCCCTTCTACGACTCTCACGTTATCACGATGGATGTTCCCAATACCTGGAGGAGCATCTTGTGAGTTGGCGAGGACGCGCACACTCGTTCCGAATCGCAATTCGCCGCTTGACACGCGCCGAGGACCCCAGGAGCAGCCACCCCCACCCCCTCATCGCCCAGCAATGCTTCGGAATCTCAAGATTCGATCGTCCAAGAGGACAAGTAATGGACTTCTCTACACCCAGACCCCCTCCCCGAAGCTGGACTCTTACCTGTGCGCATTTGCATTTTTCAACGATGGCTTATTCGGAATGCAAACGGAACCGAGTAAGATCTCCACGAGATATGCCATCGTTCTTCCTGATTAGGACCTTTAGGAACTTGCACTTGCGCCACTCGGGACACCGAACGAAACCCGCTTCGACGCCACGAAACTCTATTGACATATAGCGCTGGGGTGTAAACTGGCTCATGAGTTGCCGCATTTTGAACCCTACCATCTTCAACCACCCAATAACGAATGACACACGATGTGTTCGACCGTATCTCCAAGATATCAAGTATGTTGGGCCTCTGGACGATCGCAGCAATCGTCACATTCCTGATCATATTATGGAGGAGGATATATTATGTAGGCTTAGTGGTACTGTTCTCACACCTACACCGTCCTTACTAGGTTTACCACCACTAGGTAATCCATCTCCGCGCCGCTCGCAGAGAAGCCCGAGAGAGAATTCAGGGCATCCAAGATGAGATACAGTATTTGAGAAGCCTGAATGCCGACCTTGATGGTGCAATCAGTCGAGCGCTTCACCATAGCATTCTGGACCGAGAACAGTGAGAAGCGTCCCTCCCATTCGCACACCCTGTCCACTTACGCTCCTAGGCGTTTGGATATATTATCGCAGACCGAAGACAGTTTATGGTTCAGATTCTCTGCTTTCTTTAGGGCCGATCCTTGTTTGCAGCTCCTAAAAGAACTAGAGGACCTGAGGCAAAGGGTTCAGCGAATGACAGTGCGTTGGCTTTCAACCAAAAGCACAGCCGAGAAGGTCCTCATGCGCATTACAGGAAGTCCGGATTATCATCGACAGTCCACGCAAAGCAGACACGGGCTTACCACCTGTCGCTGATATATCGAGTCCTCAGACATACGAGGCTGGTGCAACTCACCAGTCCGCTGGACCCGCGAACCGAGCCCTCTTTAGTGTCCATAGCACTACCATTAAACCAATGGGTTGCAACCTTCGTCTCAGAATATCGCCTCCTCCAGTCTCCATGTCAGCCGAAGAGGCTCGAAATATCATGGAGGATTATATAAAGCGCTCTATCTGGTTCCAGAAGGGCGAGATGGAGCCATTCGTCGGCGACAATGGCGTTCCGCCATGCGCGGTCTTACTCGCTCGTCAAGGGGAGTCGGTGTACCGCTGTTTTGTGGCGACCAAGAAGGACGGGAAGGGAAAGCACGTGCATCACTGCATTGCATGCGGGTTCAAGAGTAAACGGCTACATCGAGTGATCGGTCACCAGCGGTATAAGCGCGGCCATAGCCCCTTCGTGTGCCCGGATAAGGGATGGTACGTACACTCCCTCCCTCACCTCCCTTACTTCCCCGTTTGGCAGCTGATAAACCCGCCTATTCCGTGTTTGCTTGTAGTGTTTTTAGTGGATATTCTATGGAGTGCGTGGATGACCATAGGGTTGGTCGAACGACCAGCAGACTTGTGAGAGGTGGTACGTACGGTCTACCCTTCCTTGGCTCTCGTGGACGGGGTGGTTGTCTGATCGGGTTCATGTCACAGCGGCCTCATTATGAGAAAGGAAAACTATGGCCTGTCACCTTCAAAATGATACACGCAGATGCGCACTAGATAGCTAGACAGGGCTCTCTCGACTCTCTTCTCTCTCTCGTCAGGATTTGGATCGGAGTGGCGCCCTCTGCGCTTGCCAACTGTGGGCGCCACAGCAGATCGTGAAGACTATGTGCGCAGCATCGTTCTAGTATAGCATCATTCATCACGTACTCCAAGTGTCTGTAGTGGACCCCCCAATAAACACTAGATTCTGCCCCTAATAAGGAAAAACGGCCAAGTGGAATTTGACATCTCTCCGTATTGAGTCAATCGTACTTGGCTCTGCCTAAATGATCTGATCGAACGTTCGGTGGTCTTTATGTACCTCATCACTCAGCCTGACAAGCTCCAATGCATTTCGGCCTTGGTACTTAGATACTGGAACACCATGGACAATATGTCCAATCATCTTCTCTACCATTTCGTTTTTCATCATTTCCTCTACGCGTGACGATCAACTGGCCGTCTGCTCGTGGTTGGTCGGGGTTCAACGTCATCTACCCATCGACTCAGTAACGAAAGTCGAGCTATATAAGGAGACAATGGGATGTCGTTCCAACTGTTCACTAAACTAAACTATGTAGGAGGACGGGTACAAGTTTTAGGGGGTGACAAAGGATACAGTATACCAAAGTGGGCACACGAGCACGCGAAGTACACTTAGGTTGTGTTGGAATTTGTTCCAGACTGTATTCTGCTGCAATGTCCACGGTAGTTAGCTCTTTGTATCTGTAGCTTGCTTACTTGTTATTCACGCCACTTGGACCTGACCATCCCGCACTCGGTGGAACATCGCTCCCTATCAGATTGTGGACGAGCTTTGATACTGATAAAACGATGGTTGTCAATTGATATTGGCATATAAAATAAAACAACGGGCAGGTTTCAAAGACATCATTTTGATGCTTTGCGAGCGAGCCTCGTCGTGACTTCCGACGTGACATGATTGACTAGATGTCGCCTGGAAGTGCTGTTCATGTCGTCTCTGCTGCATGTGCGTGCCTTAAGACGCGAGAGGTCCAACGTTTTTAGGCTTTAGGTAAATGGCGGACGTCCCCGAATGGTTCTGACCCCTGCTATGACTCTCAGGTTATTGCTTTGGATATTCCCAATATCTGGAAGGGAATCTTGTGAGCTGGCGAGGACGGATACAAGAACCTTCGTTTCGAATTAATTCGTAGCTTGGTTGTGCGGAGGGCCCCAGGAGTATCCCCCACTGAGGGTCAGTAATCTCGCCGAAGGTCCAAGAGAACAAGTAATGGGCTTCTCTACATCCACTCGAAGTACCACAGGCAAAAGGAACGTGCGAGCTGGGGGCTGCACTCCAACACAAGAAGACAAACTTCGTAGGTTCAACTATATGCTTTCGGAAGGGTATTCCCTGATAACTTGAACCCAAGACCATTAAACCCACCCAACGGGCCGATACCCACTTATTCGGGATGCAAACGGAATCGGGTCAGGGTAAGATGCATTCGGGTCTCTCGATAGGGCCTTGCACTACTGAGTTCGGAGTCGGACACCGAATGACATCTGCCTCGAGGCCACCATTCCTCATCACCGTGTATCGCCAAGCACTATGTAAAACATCTTGAACTCCACCATCTCCAACCAACAACAAATGGCCCTACCTGACTGGATCTCTGAGATATCAAGTATTTTGGGCTTTTGGACGATCGTAGGCATCATCGCATTTCTGATCCCATGCTGGAGGAGGATATATTATGTAGGCTAAGTGGTACTGCCCTCACAACTACACCACCCTTACCAGGTCTTCCGCTAGGTATACAATCTCCACGACGCTCGTAGAGACGCCCGAGGGAGAATTCAAAGCATCCGAGATGAAATGCGTTCTTTGAGAGGCCTCAATTCCGGCCTTGATAGTGCGATTAGTCGAGCGCTTCACAGTAGCATTCTGGACCAAGAGCGGTACGCGAAAAGAGCTCCCCATTCGCACACCCTGTACACCGTCTCACGTACGCTCTTAGGCGTTTGGACATCCTGTCCGAGACCAAAGACAGTCTATGGATCAGGTTTTCGGCTTTGTTTCGGGCCGATCCCTGTTTGCGGTTCTTAGAAGAACTTGAGGAGGACTTAAAGCAAAAGTTTCAGCGAATGACAGTGCGTGGTTTGCACCAAAAATTGAAGAGTACCTCATACCCACCGCAGGATGTCCGGCTTATAACCCTGGGTGCTTACAATGCACGCCAAACAGACGCGGCTTTACCGACTGCCGAGGTGTCGAGTCGTCAAACACTTGAGGCCGGTGAAACTCACCAGCCCGCTGAATCGGCCCACACCTTCTCTAATGGCCATAGCACCACAACCGAATCCATTGGTACCAGTACTGGTAACCTTCGTCATACATCGCTAGCGCCTTCTTCCGAGTATACAGCGCCACAATCGTCATTTCCAGGTGTCAAGCGCCATATGAAATTGACACAAAGGGGTCGTCCTTATGGTATTGGTGACTTGAAGGCGTCCTCCGTTCACGTCCAAGGTGCCGCAGATGAGAAGCCACTGGATTCGAGTTTTGCACCACTGGGAGCAGGCCCTCTGGGGTACGCCCAGCGCCTTGCTCTCCGTCCGTCGCCATGGGGTTCAAGATTTGGGGGTGAGTTTGTTGTATCTCCGTCATTTGCCAGTGCATGACTTTTATGAACTCCACACTCTTCTTCAATGGGCTCTTTGCAAATCGGAACCCTTCGTCCCTCTGCCCGACGGCGGACCTGGCGCTATCGCCCCTTCCATCATCGGCCATTGCAGTCGCGGAGAATCCATTCTCAAATTCTCCCGCATCTGTGCTCAGCTTGGTTGTTCACAGGCCTGGCAACCCTCAGCGGGATGAACGAAATACATTGGCGGAACTTCTACACGACTACTTGCAGATGAACCCAGAGCCAATTATTGGATCTCCAGATAATCCATTTCCGTTCGCAGATGACCTCGGCATTACGGGCGTCTCAATTCTCAGCGCCTTCATTGAGCACGCAGATATGGAGACCTTCACGTGCATTTTCTGTGGGGATATTCAGACGGACATTGACGTTGCTCTCGTTCATCAGCGGATCTTCCTCGAGTCTTGCGTGGATGTGAGACTGATCCGCCTCTTCCATAGCCCGCCTTTCTTCTCGCGCACAATCCCCCCTGCCACCGCTTGGCGATCAAACCGCGCGACCAAGTCCAACAACGCTTTATCCCATCCTCATTGACTCACACATACCTTCGTCTGTTCATTGTTTCGCTTCATTTCGTTCCTCTTTACCCTCGGACTCCACTTGTACCAGCTCCTGCCATGCCTTGAACTCATCTCATCTTGTCAGAATTTGTGTTTTCCCATTTAGTTTACTGCTGTATGTCCTCGCTACTGGTTGATTTATTTACATGCTTGTTAGACCTGACCACATCTGACTTGCATCCGGTGATTACGTTTGCCACCACTGTGCACTCGTTCCATGCACAGGAACGGCATATCTAAAACATCTGCACCTCGATTGTTTCATATTTATTTCCCGAACGGGTTCTTGATCCCCTTCTACGACTCTCAAGTTATCGCGACCGATATTCCCAATATCTGGAAGAGAATCCTGTGAGCTGACGAGGACGCGCACACTCGTTTCGAATCGCAATTCGCCGCTTGACACGCGCGGAGGACCCCAGGAGTAACCACACCCTCACCCTCCATCGCGCAGTAAGGCTTCGGAATCTCAAGATTCGATCGTCCAAGAGCACAAGTATTAGAGTTCTCTACATCCAGACTCCCTCCTCGAAAGAAACGTTACGAGCTGGACTCTTACTTGTGCGCATTTCCATTTTTCAACGATAGCTTATTCGGAATGCAAACGGAACCGGCCGAGTAAGATTTCCACAAGATATGCCATCGTCCTCCCGATTAGGGACTTTAGGAACTTGCACTGCGCCACAGAGTTAGGAGTCGGGAAACCGAATGAAACCCGCTCCGACGACGCCTCGTACGAAACTCTATCGACATATAACGCTGGGGTGTAAGCTGGCTCATGAGTCGGCGCATCTTGCACCCTACCATCTTCAACCACCCAATAACGAATGACACACGATGTGTTCGACCGTATCTCCAAGCTATCAAGTATGTTGGGCCTCTGGACGATCGCAGCAATCGTCACATTCCTGATCATATTATGGAGGAGGACATATTATGTAGGTTTAATGGTACTGTTCTCACCCCTACACCGTCCTTACTAGGTTTACCACCACTAGGTATGTCGCAAATATCGGAACGGGGGTTTTAATGGGTTATAAGGTTTTTCACTTCTGTGACCTTACAGACCCCCCGAAGGGTTTATAAGGGGGGTTATAGGGTACCTTATAAAGACCTTTATATGCA
>Ga0307515_10003339_pt1 | contig 33908 bp, 28 predicted proteins | sample 17_EM_MG_FD_194513 | JGI IMG/M metagenome (GOLD analysis project Ga0307515, IMG submission 194513) | Populus trichocarpa ectomycorrhiza microbial communities from riparian zone in the Pacific Northwest, United States - 17_EM | ecosystem: Host-associated > Plants > Roots > Unclassified | place...
CGATCACCGGCCTGACCTTCATCCGCGACAGCGACATCCGCAGCGACTACTTCACCAAGAACGCCAACAAGTACGGCGGCCTGATCGAGTTCTACCGCAGCCCGGCCCGGGTCGCGTGGACACCGACCGGCACCAACGTGCCCGACTACCCGAAGCTCGCGCAGCTCTGGTGGAAGAACGTGGCCGTGGCCGTCACGGGTGAAAAGACGCCGCAGGCCGCGATGGACAACCTGGCCGAAGAGATGGACCAGGTGATGGCCCGCTTGGAGCGCGCCGGCATGGCCCGTTGCGCACCGAAGCTCAACCCCAAGACGGACCCCAACAAGTGGCTCACCGACAAGGGTGCTCCGTGGAAGAAGCTGGCGAACGAAAAGCCGAAGGGCGAAACGATTGCCTACGACACGCTACTGAATGCGTGGAAGGCCGGCAAGGTTCGCTGACCTGAAATCTCCTGACCAGAAGTGAGCGCCTGACTGCCTGAGGGCAGCGGCCGCTCTTCATGCCCTCGGTGTGCAAATGCCGAGGGCATTTTTCATGGGAAGTCGCCAAACGGCGCGGGACTTGCTTAGTCTCCCGCGCAGGGTTCCAATGGCGTCGCCGGTCGATGCCGACTGCCCAACCAGCCAACGAGGACGCACCCGATGAAGAAGAAGCTTCCCCCAGCCATCTGGATCCTGATCGCCATGGTGGTCGGCATCATCCTCGGCTACATGGTGTTCACGAGCTTTCCCGACAAGAAGGCCGCCGCGCAGATCGCCGGCTACGTGTCCATCATGTCCGACGTGTTCCTGCGGCTCATCAAGATGCTGATCGGCCCGCTGGTGTTCTCCACCCTCGTGGTCGGCATCGCGCACATGGGCGACGCAGCGTCGGTAGGCCGCGTGTTCGGCAAGGCGCTGGGCTGGTTCGTCACCGCCTCGCTGGTGTCGCTGATCCTCGGGCTCGTCATGGCCAACCTGCTGGAGCCGGGCAAGAACCTCGGCCTGCCGCTGCCCGACATCGGTGCCTCGGCCAACCTGGCCACGAGCAAGTTCACGCTGAAAGACTTCGTGAGCCACCTGGTGCCCAAGTCGTTTGCCGAGGCCATGGCCAACAACGAGATCCTGCAGATCGTGGTGTTCTCGATGTTCTTCGGCGTGGCGCTCGCGGCGCTGGGCGACAAAGCCAAGACGCTGGTCGCCGCGATCGACGAGCTGTCGCACGCCATGCTCAAGATCACCGGCTACGTGATGAAGCTCGCGCCGCTCGCGGTGATGGCCGCCATGGCGTCCACCGTCGCCGTCAACGGCCTCGAAATCCTGCTGAAGTTCGCGGTGTTCATGGGCGACTTCTACATCGGGCTATTCCTGCTGTGGGCCGTGCTGATCGGTGCCGGCTTCCTCTTCCTCGGCCCGCGCGTGTTCAAGCTGCTGGTGCTGATCAAAGAGGCCTTTTTGCTGTCGTTCGCGACGGCCAGCTCCGAGGCGGCGTACCCGAAGATCCTCGACGCGCTCGATCGCTTCGGCGTCAAGCGCAAGATCTCGAGCTTCGTGATGCCGATGGGCTATTCGTTCAACCTCGACGGCTCGATGATGTACTGCACCTTCGCGGTCTTGTTCATCGCGCAGGCCTACGGCATCGCGCTGCCGATCGGCACGCAGATCACGATGCTGCTGATCCTGATGCTCACCTCCAAGGGCATGGCCGGCGTGCCGCGCGCGTCGCTGGTGGTGATTGCCGCCACGCTGAACCAGTTCAACATTCCCGAGGCCGGGCTGCTGCTGATCCTGGGCGTCGACACCTTCCTCGACATGGGCCGCTCGGCCACCAACGCGGTCGGCAACTCCATCGCCACCGCCGTGGTCGCCAAGTGGGAAGGCGAGCTGCTGCCCGAAGCCGAGGCCGAGGCGAATGCGCGCACGCTGGACGCGGCGCCCGCACCGCAGCCCGGCCACGCCTGAGAACGCAGCCATGCGTGCGCAGAGTGCCCCCGTCATTCCCGCGAAAGCGGGAAGCCAGCATCGCGGCACGTCGTGGATTCCCGCCTTCGCGGGAATGACGGCGCTGTCAGGGCGATCGATCCTCGCTGTGTGCTTGCTGCTGGGCGCATCGACTTGGGCATCCGCCCAAGCCGACACCGCCCAGCTCACCGGCACGCTGGCCAAAGTGCGCGAGAGCGGCACCATCGTGCTCGGTCACCGCGAGTCGTCGATTCCGTTCTCCTACCTCTCGACGCGTGGCGAACCCATCGGCTACTCGGTCGACCTGTGCAAGCTGCTGGTCGACGCCATCAGCGAAGAAGTCGGCCGCACGATCGCGATCAAGTGGCAGCAGGTCACCTCCGAATCGCGGCTGCAGGCCGTCGCCTCGGGCCAGGTCGACATGGAATGCGGCTCCACCACCAGCAACCTCGAGCGGCAGAAGCTGGTGAGCTTCTCGCCCACCTTCTTCGTGTCGGGCACCAAGCTGCTGGTGAAGAAGAGCTCGTCGGTCAAGACGTTTCGTGACCTGGCGGGCAAGAAGGTCGCCGTCACCGCCGGAACGACCAACGAGAAGACGATGAAAGACCTGGCCGCCAAGTTCAAGATCGACATGGCGATCACGGTGGCCGCCGATCACGCGGCGTCGTTCGCTTTGCTCACCAGCGGGCAGGTGGATGCGTTCGCAACCGACGACGTGCTGCTCTACGGCCTGGTTGCGCAGAACAAGCTGCAGGGCGAGTACGTGGTCACCGGCGACTTCCTGTCGTACGACCCGTATGGCGTGATGTTCCGCAAGGGCGACGCTCAACTCGCGCGGCTGGTGAACGACACCTTCCACCACTTGGCCGAAGACCGCGAGATCGAGCGCCGCTACACACGCTGGTTCTTGCGCAAGCTGCCCAACGGCGTGAGTCTCGACCTGCCGATGAGCCCGCAGCTCGAAACCATCATCCAGACGATGGTGGCGCGCACCGAATAGCGCACCGGCGGCCCGCGCCGCGTCAGCCTGCGGGCTTGCGGCGTTTGGCGGCTGCCGGTTTGGCCGTGGGTTCGGCAGGGGCTGCCGGCCACGCGCGCATGGCGGCATTCACGGTGGCGAGCAGGCTGTCACGGCCCGCCCCGTCCTTGGCCTGCATCGACATGCCCTGGTACACGGTGGAATAGAAGCCGGCAAGCGCGGCTGCATCGGTGTCGGCCGGCAGCTCGCCTTCGCGGATGCCGCGCTCGATGCGCAGCGTGAGCTTCTCTTCGCCGAGCGCGCGGCGCTTGGCGAGTGCGGTCTGGATGTGTTCGGCGGCCACCGAGCAGTTGGTCGCGGCCATGACCACCATGCACCCCAGCGGGTGGCAGGTGCTGGTCAATTCTTCAGCCGCCATTTCCATCAGGCGCTTCATCGCGCCGTAGGCAGTGGGTTCCTCGGCCAGCACACGCTCGCCAAAGCTGCCCGGCCCCTTGCCGTAGCGCTCGATGGCTTCGAGGAAGAGCTTTTCCTTGTCGCCGAAAGCCGTGTAGAGGCTGGGCGTCGTGATGCCCATCGCCGTGGTCAATTCATTGACGGAAGCGGCTTCGAAACCGCGCTCCCAGAAGACCATCATGGCCTTTTCAAGGGCGGCGTCACGGTCGAACGACAGCGGCCGCCCGCGCGGCCGGGGCGGCGCTTTCGAGCTAGGGCAAACGTCTGCCGTTGTCTCTGATGTATTTTTCATAACGAACACTACGAAATTACTTGACCGGCCTGGTCGGGCTGAGTACATTGTGTCATATGTCGTAGTGATCGCTACGAATATTTAGTTCCCCAGTTTCCACGCGAAAAACCTCGGTTCTCCGAGGCGAGCCGCTGCTTTGCCTGAATTTGCCAACACCAAGGAATCCACCATGTCGCAACCGAAAACCCAACCCCGCGCCCGCCGCCTCTGGGCCGCCGGCACCGCGCTGACGGCGCTGAGCGCCGTCGTCACCGCCATCTTCATGCTGCGCACCGCGCCGGCCGAAGCCACCACCTCGTCGGCCCCACAGGCCACGCCGGTGTCAGTGGCCACCGTGGTGCAGAGCGAGGTCGCGACCTGGGACGAGTTCTCCGGCCGCCTCGAAGCCGTCGAACGGGTGGACATCCGCTCGCGCGTGGCCGGCACCGTGCAGTCGGTGCACTTCCGCGAAGGCGCGCTGGTCGCGAAGGGTGAGCTGCTGATCACCATCGACCCGGCGCCCTATGCCGCCGATGTGGAACGTGCCGAGGCGCAGGTCGTCGCAGCGCAAGCCCGCACGGCCTACACCAAAAGCGAATACGAGCGCGCCAAGCGCCTGCTCGAGGAGCACGCCATCGCGCAGCGCGAGTTCGACGAACGCAACAACGCCTACCGCGAAGCCGACGCCAACCTGCGCGCCGCCCAAGCCGCCTGGCAGACGGCGCAGCTGAGCCTCGGCTACACGCAAGTGCGTGCGCCGGTGGCAGGCCGCGTCGGCAAGCTCGAGATCACCACCGGCAACCTGGTGGCCGCCGGCCCGGGCGCGCCGGTGCTGACCACGCTGGTCTCGGTGAGCCCGATCTACGCGAGCTTCGACGCCGATGAGCAGATCGTCGCTCGCGCACTCCAAAGCCTGCCCAGCGGTTCCAGCGCCCGTGCGCAACTCGAGCGCATCCCCGTCCAGATGGGCACGGCGGCGACGCTCGACACACCGTTCGTCGGCCACCTGCAACTGGTCGACAACCAGGTCGACGCGAAGAGCGGCACGGTGCGCGTGCGCGCCGTGTTCGACAACAAGGACGGCACGTTGATCCCCGGCCAGTTTGCCAAGCTGCGCATGGGCCAGGTGAAGAACGCCACCGCCTTGCTGATCAACGAGCGGGCTGTCGGCACCGACCAGAACAAGAAGTTCGTGATGGTCGTCGGGCCGGACAACACCGCCGCCTACCGTGAAGTGACGCTCGGTGCGCATGTGAACGGCCTGCGCATCGTCACTGCCGGGTTGAAGCCGCAAGAGCGTGTCGTCGTCAACGGGCTGCAGCGCATCCGACCCGGTGCGCTGGTGGCACCGCAAGCGGTCGACATGGATCTGAAGGCGGCCGAGGCGGCGCGCACGGCGGCACCGAAGTCCTGATAGATCCCTTCGCCACGACTCCAAAACCCGTTCGCACTGAACCTGTCGAAGTGCTTGCACCGAGGCGCACGCCGGCTTCGACAGGCTCAGCCCGAACGGTACTTTTCCAAGCTGCCCTCAACGCTCAACCGAGGCACTGAAAGCTTCCCATGAACTTCTCCAAATTCTTCATCGACCGGCCGATCTTCGCCGGCGTGCTCTCGCTGCTGATCTTCCTCGCCGGCCTGATCGCGGCGCGCGGGTTGCCGATCTCGGAATACCCCGACGTCGTGCCGCCCTCGATCGTCGTGCGCGCGCAGTACCCCGGCGCCAACCCGCAGGTGATCGCCGAAACCGTGGCCACGCCGCTCGAAGAGGCCATCAACGGCGTCGAGAACATGCTCTACATGAGCAGCCAGGCGACCACCGACGGCCTGATGACGCTGACCGTCACCTTCAAGCTCGGCACCGACCCCGACAAGGCACAGCAGATGGTGCAGAACCGCGTCGGCCGCGCCGAGGCCCGCTTGCCTGAAGAGGTGAAGCGGCTCGGCATCGTCGCCATCAAGAGCTCGGTCGACCTGACCATGGTCGTGCACTTGCTGTCGCCCAACGGCCGCTACGACATGACCTACCTGCGCAACTACGCAGTGCTCAACGTGAAAGACCGCCTCGCGCGCGTCGAAGGCGTGGGCGACGTGCTGCTGTTCGGCTCGGGTGACTACTCGATGCGCGTCTGGCTCGACCCGCAGAAGGTCGCGCAGCGCGGCCTGTCGGCGAGCGACGTGGTGGCGGCCATCCGCGGGCAGAACGTGCAGGCTGCGGCCGGCATCGTGGGCGCATCGCCGGGCCTGAACGGCGTGGACGTGCAGCTCTCGATCAACGCCCAAGGCCGCCTGCAGAACGAAGAAGAGTTCGGCGACATCATCGTGAAGACCGGCACTGACGGTGCGGTGACACGCCTGCGCGACATCGCCCGCCTGGAGCTCGGCGCGGCCGACTACTCGCTGCGTTCGCTGCTCGACAACAAGGACGCAGTCGCGGTGCCCGTCTTCGCGGCACCGGGGTCGAACGCCATCGCCATCAGCAACGGCGTGCGCGAGACCATGGCCGAGCTGAAGAAGTCGATGCCGGACGGCGTGAGCTACGAAATCGTCTACGACCCGACACAGTTCGTGCGCGCCTCCATCGAATCGGTGGTGCACACGCTGCTCGAAGCCATCGCGCTCGTGGTGCTGGTGGTGATCCTGTTCCTGCAGACCTGGCGCGCGTCGATCATCCCGCTGCTGGCCGTGCCGGTGGCGGTTGTCGGCACGTTCGCGGTGATGCATTTGTTCGGCTTCTCGATCAACGCACTGAGTCTGTTCGGGCTGGTGCTCGCCATCGGCATCGTGGTCGACGACGCGATCGTGGTGGTCGAGAACGTCGAGCGCAACATCGAGGCGGGCTTGAGTCCGCGCGACGCCACCTACCGCGCGATGCGCGAGGTGTCGGGCCCGATCATCGCCATCGCGCTGGTGCTCGTCGCCGTGTTCGTGCCGCTGGCGTTCATCAGCGGTTTGACGGGCCAGTTCTACAAGCAGTTCTCGCTGACCATCGCGATCTCGACCGTGATCTCGGCCGTCAACTCGCTGACGCTGTCGCCCGCGCTCGCCGCCCTGCTGCTCAAGGGCCACGACGCCCCCAAGGATGCGCTGACACGCGGCATGGACCGCGTGTTCGGCGGCTTCTTCCGCGGCTTCAACCGCCTCTTCAACCGCGGTGCGAATGCCTACAGCGGTGGTGTCACCAAGGCCATCTCGCGCAAGGCGGTGATGATGGCCGTGTACCTGCTGCTCGCAGCCGCCACGGTCGGCCTGTTCAAGATCGTGCCGAGCGGTTTCGTGCCACCGCAAGACAAGCAGTACCTTATCGGCTTCGCACAGCTGCCCGACGGCGCCACGCTCGACCGCACTGAAGCCGTGATCCGCCGCATGGGCGACATCGCGATGAAGCAGCCCGGCATCGAGCATGCGATCCAGTTCCCGGGCCTGTCGATCAACGGCTTCACCAACAGCTCCAACTCGGGCATCGTGTTCGTGTCGCTGACGCCGTTCGACCAGCGCAAGGGCGCCGACCAGAGCGCCGCCGCGATCGCCGGGCAGCTGAACCAGAAGTTCGGTGCGATTCAAGAAGCGTTCGTCGTGATGTTCCCGCCCCCGCCGGTGCAGGGCCTGGGCACGACCGGTGGCTTCAAGCTGCAGCTCGAAGACCGCGGCTCGCTCGGCATCAAGGGGCTGGACGATGCCGTCAAGGCCTTCATGGCCAAGGCTTACCAGACACCTGAGCTCGCCGGCATGTTCTCAAGCTGGCAGGTCAATGTGCCGCAGTTGTATGCCGACATCGACCGCACCAAGGCGCGCCAGCTCGGCGTGCCGGTCACCGACATCTTCGACACGATGCAGATCTACCTGGGCAGCCTGTATGCGAACGACTTCAACAAGTTCGGCCGCACGTACTCCGTGCGGGTGCAGGCTGATGCGGCCTACCGCGCACGCGCCGAGGACGTCGGTGCACTGAAGGTGCGCTCCGTCAGCGGCGAGATGGTGCCGCTGTCGTCGGTGATGAAGGTCACGCCGACCTTCGGACCCGAGCGCGCCATGCGCTACAACGGCTTCCTCACTGCCGACATCAACGGTGGCGCGGCGCCCGGTTACTCATCAGGGCAGGCGCAGGACGCGATCAAGCGCATCGCCGCCGAAACGCTGCCGGCCGGCGTGACCTACGAGTGGACCGACCTCACCTACCAGGAGATCCTGGCCGGCAACTCGGCGATCTGGATCTTCCCGATCGCGATCCTGCTGGTGTTCCTGGTGCTGGCCGCTCAATACGAGAGCCTCACGCTGCCGCTCGCGATCCTGATGATCGTGCCGATGGGCCTGCTCGCTGCGATGACCGGCGTGTGGCTCAGCCATGGCGACAACAACGTCTTCACGCAGATCGGCTTGATGGTGCTGGTGGGCTTGAGTGCGAAGAACGCGATCCTGATCGTGGAGTTCGCACGAGAGCTGGAGTTCGCCGGCCGAACGCCGGTGCAGGCCGCCATCGAGGCGAGCCGCCTGCGTCTGCGCCCGATCCTGATGACCTCGATGGCCTTCGTGATGGGTGTGCTGCCGCTGGTGCTCGCCACCGGTGCCGGCGCCGAGATGCGCCATGCGATGGGCATCGCGGTGTTCTTCGGGATGATCGGCGTCACGGCCTTCGGCATCTTCCTCACGCCGGTGTTCTACGTGCTGCTGCGCCGCATGACCGGCAACCGCCCGCTGAAGCAGCACGGCGAAGTGCCTGACGCATCGCATGTCGAAGCGCCCATCACGACGCCCGCACACGGCGGTGGCGCCGCCCACACGCTGCGCCCGCAGCCGGGCTCGCCGGTCGGCCGCCATGAATGAACAAGGACATGACATGAAGAAGAAACTCATTGCTTCGACAAGCCGCCGGGCGCTGGCTCCGCTGCTGGCCGCACTCGTGCTGGCCGGTTGCGCGAGCGCACCGTTCGAGCCCACCGCACCGCCCGCCACGCCGGCTGCCTTCAAGGGCATCGACGGCCGATGGGCTGCTCTGCAACCCGCCGAGGCGCAAGCCCGCGGCGAGTGGTGGAAAGCCTTTGCCGACCCGGTGCTCGACGACCTGGTCGTGCGGGCCGACCGCAGCAACACCAGCATCCAACTGGCAGGCGCCCGCCTCGCACAAGCGCGTGCCCTCGTGCGTGAGACAAATGCCGAGCGCATCCCCCAAGTGGGCGTGAGCGCCGGTGCATCGCGCCAGACCTTGGCGCTCGGCAGCGGCGGCGCGCCCGGCCAGGCCTCGAACGCCTTCACCACCGGCGCCAGCGTCGCGTGGGAGACCGACCTTTTCGGCCGCATCGCGAAAGCCGGTGACGCTGCAAGGCTCGACGCAGCCTCGCGTGAAGCGCTGGTGCAGAGCACCCGCCTGCTGGTGCAGTCGGACGTGGCGCAGACCTATTTCGTGCTGCGCGCGCTCGACGCCGAGCGCGCGCTGGTGCGCCAATCGGTCACCGCCTACCGAGACACGCTGCGCCTCACCGAGCGCCGCTACCAGGCCGGCGACGTCGGCGAACTCGACCTCGCCCGCGTGCGCACCGAAGTGGCCTCCACTGAATCGCAAGCCCTCGCGCTCGACCGCACCCGCGCACAGTACGAGCACGCCCTCGCCACGCTGCTCGGCGAGCTGCCGAGCGGCTTCGCGCTGGCTGAGTTGGAGTGGAGCGGCGCGCTGCCGCAGATCCCTGCCGGCGTGCCCAGCACCGTGCTCGCGCGCCGGCCCGACGTGGCCGCCGCACAGCGCGCGATGCAGGCCGCGCAGACGCGCGTCGGCGTGGCGCGCGCCGCGTGGTTCCCCGACCTCTCGCTCACCGCATCGGGCGGCTTCGCATCGACCGAGCTGAGCGACCTGTTCAAGTGGTCCGCGCGCGCCTGGGGCGTGGGCGCGCTGCTCTCGCTGCCGGTGTTCGACGGCGGCCGCCGCGACGCCGGCATCCAAAACGCCACCGCGCAGTGGGACGCCGCAGCAGCCGGCTACCGCGAGCAGGTGCTCGTGGCCTTCCGCGACGTCGAAGACCAGCTCTCCGCGCTGAGCCTGCTCTCCGACCAGGCCAAGGCGCAGGCCCAGGCCGTCGAATGGGCGGGCCGCGCCACGGTGCTCTCGACCTCGCGCTACCGCAACGGCTACGTCAGCCAGCTCGAGCTGCTCGACGCGCGCCGCAGCGAGCTCGCGAACCAGCGGCAAGCGGTGCAAGTTCGTTCTGCGCAGTACCAGGCCACCGTCGGCCTGATCCGCGCACTCGGCGGCGGGTGGGAAGCCCCTGCCGCCCGCGCGGCGTCCACCACCGACGCCACCCCGGGCGCGAAGCCCGGTTGAATCCTGCAGCAGGCCTGAAGAGGCTTGTTTTGGTGCCCCCGATGCGCAAGCCTCGGGGGCTTTTTATTGCCGTTCACGAGCAGGCACATGCGGCTTTGCGCGCCGACCGATTCCCGTTATGGTGTGGCGCTGGCGTGGCAGCCTGCCCGCGCTCATTGGAGGATCACATGACGACGAAAAACTGGCTCATCGCCGTGGTGCTCTGCGCTGCAGGCGCGGCGCAGGCACAAGACTCGGGTCTCAGCGTGTCGGTCGGCGTGAGAGGCTGGAACACGCAGTGGGACACGTTCAGCTACGCCGGCAATCCCCAGGTGGTCACCCAGTCTCCGGCCAACGAGAAGTTCGTGCTGGTTCCCTTGCTGAGCGTGCGCTACAAGGATTTCGTCGGCTCCCTCAGCCTGTACCCGTCGACCGACCACAATTTCATCGACGGAAACACGGGCAACCGCAAGGAACTGGATCTCAACCTCGGCTACTACGTCTCGCCCGGCGTGGCCGTGACGCTGGGCTACAAGAAGCTCGAGCAAAGCGATGGAAGCAACATCTATGCGTTGAGCGGCCCGGTGCTCGGCGTCAACGGCACCGCATCGCTGGGCCAGGATTTTTCGCTGTACGGCACCTTCGGCCTGGGCCGTTTGAAGACGACGAGCGCCAGCACCGTGCAGTTCAGTTCCGCCGACTACCGGCTGAGCGAAGTGGGCGTGGCCTACACGCTCGCCACGCCGAGCATCGCCAAGGCGGTGACCTTCACCTTGGGCTACCGCACGCAGGTGCTGAGCTCGAAAGACGCTGTGGAGGGCCAGGACGGCCGCGACCTGACGCAGGGGCTGACGCTCGGGTTCGTGGCCACGTTCTGAGTTCGCTCGCTCGTCAGTAAACGGGCGGGATGGGAATGGGGTCGACGGGGCAGCCCGCAAAGCAGAACTTGCCGCCGAACGAGCTGTAGATGTACGGTGTCTTGCGTATGTGGAATTTTTCGAACGTTTCGAGTTCCACACCCAGCGTCACTCGCTTGAAGAACTCCTCGACGGGGATGCCCCTCGTTCTGATATTCGCGAGAATGTGCTTGGTCAAGGGGCCGTTGCGCCCATCGCCGTCAAAGGCCGTGTCTTTCGATGCCGTGGCGTAAAAAACCATCGTGCCGGGCGGCGCGTCCTTGATGGGCTGCAAGCCGTTGCTCGCACCGGCCACGCCCTCGAGGGCCCTGACCAGCACCGAGCGCCCTTCCGGCAGGGTGGACTTGGCTGGCGAGAACAAGTCTTCGCGGCAGGCGTCGAGTATCACGAGCTGGAACTTCGTCCGCTTTTTCCCCAGACGGTCGAACAGATCGTCGACGGCGTACAAGACGCGCGTCGGGTTCTCGGCCGCCGACTTGAACTGCACTTGCGTCGGGATCAGGTAGTTTGTGTTCCCTGCCTGAACGCCATGGCCGGAGTAGTAAAAGACGCCCTCCGAGTTGGCGCCGAGTTGACCGACGTATTCCTTGACGAGGGTGTCGAACTCCGCCCGATCGCGAACGTTGGTGTGGCAGAGCGTCTTGAAGCCGAGCTTTTTGAGCGCCGCGCACATGTCTGCGGCGTCGTTGGTTGGGTTTTTGAGAGGTATCACGTTCTCGTACGCCCCATTCCCGATGACCAGCGCGAGCCTCGCCGGGGCGCCGAGCGGCCCCGCAGCACAACCCGCGAGCAGCGAGGCACATAGGGCAACCACGACACACAGCAGCGCCATCAGGTGCGGTTCGCGGCGGCGGCGTGCCGGCCATTCGAGCGGTGCGGGTCTCATGCAGTCGGTCCGAAGCGATGTCGACCCCATCATGCATGTGAATGACGGCGCGCTCAATTGAGTTCCGCGAGCCCCGGCCGCCACGCGCTCGCCGGCTCTCCATCGTTCTAGGGATGGCATCCGCCGCCAGCTCGCGCACCATCCGCAATGCACCGGAAAGCTGTGTTCCGGTCCGTTTGCCGGAGCCCCACCCATGCGCCTTCTCGTCTGCGCCGTCATCGCATTTTCAACGGGCAGTGCCTGGGCGCAGGTTCCGTCGGCGGTTGCGCGCCAGAGCCTGAAGCCGCAGGTCGCGGCCGCGCAGCAGGCCAGACAGCGCACGGCCGAGCTACCCGCCAGCGCCTACGAGCGCCAGGCCGACATCAAGCCGCACCGCGCCCTGGTGTCCGACATCGACACGACGGCGCAGCTGGTCGACCAGCGCGCCGGCAGCCTGAGCGCACGCGACCTGGCACTGTCGAACTACTACCTCGCCCAGGCGAACGCCAACACGCAGATGCTGTCCACCAAGTCGCTGCAGCCGATCTCGGCCAGTTCCGTGGAACAGCTGCGCAGCGCGGTGGCCCCGCTGCGCAGCATGCAAGCGAAGCTGACCTCGGGCCAGCCGCCCTTCGGCTACCGCAAGGTGGTCGTGACGGTGGCGGCCGGCGCTGGCCAGCCCGAGCCACCGCGGCTGCGGGTGTATGTGCTGCCGAGCGGCGTGCTCGACCGGCCGGAATACTTCGACGTCGACACCATTCGGGAGTGGCTGCAGGCATTCGCCTTCGAAGAACCCACCAGCCCGTCGCGCGGCACGGTGCCGCAGGGCGAGATGCGGGTCTGGGTCGGCCCCGACATGATGTACGAGGCCATGGCCAAGCTCGTGTTCGAGCGCCAGCCCATCGCGTTTGCGCTGCTGCACATCGCACCCGACAACGCGCCGGAACTCGCGCTGCGGTTCAATGCGCCCGGCGACATCGTGAAACCCTGACGAAGGAGCAGACACCATGGCACGTTCAACCCCTTATTTTGCTGAGCTGTCGGCTGTGCTCGTGTCGGCGGCCGCGGTGGTCACCACCCTCTTCGGCCTGTTCAACTCGGTGCTGAAGGACCTGATGCCTGTGGTCGAAGGCGCGACGCAGGCCGTCAACGTGGTGGCCTTCGGCACGCTCGTCGTGCTGTTGGCGCTGGTGCTGGTGATCCGCTCTCGCTTGTCGAAAACCTCGCAGTACCTGTGGGCCGGCGTCGGTTTGGTGTGCCTCGTCGCGGCGATGTTCGTGTACCTGAAGTTCAGCGACCTCGTGCGCGATCGCGTGTACTACTACCCGCCCGCCACGGCACCAGGCATCGAGCAGAAGCCGTTCGTCAGCGCGCCGTACCACGAGGCCGGAAAGAAGCGCGCCGAGGGCATGGACGTGGCCACCGCCGTCAGCCAGTACGGCGGCCCGGCGATGGTCGACGGCCGCGAGGTGCTTTGGAGCGAAGAAGCGCAGTCGCGCGTGATCGGGCTCTTCGTTCGTTACTACATGGCACTCACCTTCCTGATGACCACGGCCTTGTTCGTCGTGGCCATCGCCGTATGGCGCAGCCTGGGCAGCACCGGTCGCAAGCGCAAGCCGGTCGCCGCCGCCGACAAGCCCCGTTCGCCGCCCGGCGAGCCCCTGTCCGGATCAGCCGGCTGAGAGCATCCCAGGCCGCTGCGCCGCGGGCAAAGACCCAGGGCTGCAATGCCCTTTTTCTGTTCCTGCCCTGTAACCACTCTCCGGGTTCTTACTCATGTCGCCGCACGCCGGCGCTGCTGTAATCCCACCCCGAGTGGAAACGATTCCACTTTTCCAGAATGCAGCAAGGAAACGCCTCATGGCAGCCCCCGATTCCACCGCTTCGATGCCGCGCCTCGCGCCGCCTGCCAACTCGCGCATGGCCGGTCGAGATTTCACCTGGGGCGTGGCCACCGCGTCGTATCAGATCGAAGGCGCCATCCACGCCGACGGCCGCCTGCCTTCGATCTGGGACACCTTCTCCGCCACCCCCGGCAAGGTGCTGCACGGCGACACCGGCGAATTCGCCTGCGACCACTACCACCGCTGGGAAGGCGACGTGGACCTGATGGCCCAGCTGGGCGTCGACGCCTACCGCCTCTCGACCGCCTGGCCGCGCGTGATGGACGCGCAAGGCAAGCCCAACCCCAAGGGCCTGGACTTCTACAAGCGCCTGTTCGACCGGCTGGAGGCCAAGGGCATCGAGCGCTTCGTCACCCTGTACCACTGGGACCTGCCGCAGCACCTCGAAGACCGCGGCGGCTGGCTCAACCGCGACACCGCCTACCGTTTCGCCGACTACGCCGACCTGATGAGCCGCGAGTTCAAGGGCCGGGTGAAGGCCTGGTGCACGCTGAACGAGCCGTGGTGCTCCGCCTACCTCGGCTACGGCAGTGGCCACCATGCGCCCGGCCGCGCCGACCCGCGCTTCCCCACGCAGGCCATGCACCACCTGCTGCTGGGCCACGGCCTGGCGCTGCAGGCACTGGAGGCCAACGACCCGGGCGCCCTGCGCGGGCTGGTGGCCAACGTCGGCCGCGGCACGACCGACCGCGACACGCCGGCCGACCGCGAGGCCGCGCGCCTCTACGAACTGCAGCACAACGACTGGATCCTCGGCCCGCTGCTCAAGAAGGAATATCCGAAGGACCTCTTCAAGCTGTGGCCCGGCACCGAGCCGCTGGTGCTGCCCGGCGACATGGAGATCATCGGCCGCAAGCTCGACTTCCTCGGCATCAACTACTACTTCCACCTCAACCTGCGCAGCGACGGCAAGCACGGCTTCGTCGACGTGCCGCTCGCAGGCGTGGAGCGCACGCAGATGGGCTGGGAGGTTCACCCGCAGGGGCTGCAAGACCTGCTGGTCGACTTCAAGGCGCGCTACCCGAACCTGCCGCCGATCTACATCACCGAGAACGGCATGGCCTCGGACGACGAGGTCGTGGACGGCACGGTCGACGACAGCCAGCGCATCTCGTTCCTGACCCGCCATTTCGCGGCGATCTCGGGCGCAATCGACAAGGGCGTGGACGTGCGAGGCTACTTCGTCTGGTCGCTGATCGACAATTTCGAGTGGGCCTTCGGCTACGAGCGGCGCTTCGGCATCGTACACGTGGACTACCAGACGCAGCAACGCACACTCAAGCAGAGCGCCAAGTCATTCACCGCCTTCCTGAAAGAACGCGCCGCACGCTGATGGCGCGGCACACACCGATCCATTTCCAAGCGATCCATTTCCAAGAAGGGCCGAAAGCCCACCAACCGGAGACGACGACATGCAATTCACACTCAAGCAACTCGCCCTGGCCGCCACGCTCGCGGTATCTTTCAGCGCACAGGCCCAGAAGGCCAACGTGATCCACTGGTGGACTTCGGGCGGCGAATCGGCCGCCGTGAAGGAGCTGGCCGACGCCTACACCAAGGCCGGCGGCACCTGGGTCGACGAAGCCGTGGCCGGTGCCGACAACGCGCGCGCTGCCGCCATCAACCGCATCGCCGGCGGCAACCCGCCCACGGCCGCGCAGTTCAACACCTCCAAGCAGTACCACGACGTGATCGCCGAGGGCCAGCTGAACGACATCGACGCCGTGGCCTCGAAGGAAGGCTGGGACAAGTGGATGCCCAAGCCCATCGTCGACGCCATCAAGGTCAAGGGCCACTACTACGCCGTGCCGGTCAACATCCACAACCCCGCGTGGTTCTGGTACTCCAAAGACGCGCTGAAGAAAGCCGGCGTGGCGAGCGAGCCCAAGACCATGGACGAGTTCTTCGCCGCGCTCGACAAGCTGAAGGCCGCCGGCCTGGTGCCGCTGGCCCTGGGCGGCCAGAGCTGGCAGGAATGGATCACCTTCTACAGCGTGCTGCTCTATGTGGGCGGCCCGGATGCGTACCTCAAGTTCTTCAAGGACCATGACGCCGCAAGCGTCAACAGCGAAGGCATGCGCAAGACGCTCACCGCGCTGAAGAAGCTGCACAACTACGTCGACGCCGGCTCGCCCGGCCGCAACTGGAACGACGCCACCGCGATGGTCATCAGCGGCAAGGCCGGCTTCCAGATCATGGGCGACTGGGCCAAGGGCGAGTTCGGCGCCGCCAAGCAGACGGCCGGCAAGGAGTACGGCTGCTTTGCCGGCTTCGGACCGAAGGCTCCTTACATGGTCGCGGGCGACGTGTTCGTGTTCCCCAAGACCACCAACAAGGCCGCCATCGAAGCGCAGCACAAGCTGGCCACGGTGTTCACCTCGCCGACCGCGCAGGTCGCGTTCAACAACAAGAAAGGGTCGATCCCGGTACGCACCGACGTCGACAGCAGCAAAATGGACATCTGCGCGCAAGCCGGCGTGCAGGCCATGAAGGACACGTCACGCCAGATCGCCAACCCCGATGCGCTGATGACGCCCGACATGGTCGGTGCCGTGCAAGACGTGATCACCAAGTTCTGGAACGGCAACCAGTCGGTCGACGACGCGGTGAAGGCCTTGCAGGGCGCGGTGAAGGGCTGAAGGCCGACAGGTTGGCGCTGGCCAGGAAAAAGGAACTCGACATGGCCAGCTCTCAACCGGCGCGCAAGAAGCGCGCCGCGGCCGCGCAGCTTGCGCTGCTGCCGATGGCGATCACGGTGCTCGGCGTCTACATCGGCACCGTGCTGTGGTCGGTGCGCATCTCGTTCAGCAGCTCCAAGATCTTCCCGAAAAACGACTTCGTCGGCTTCTCGCAGTACGAGCGGCTCTTCGCCACCGAGCGCTGGACGGTCTCGCTGCACAACATCGCCATCTTCGGCGTGCTGTTCATCCTGGCCTGCATGGTGCTCGGCTTCTTTCTCGCCGTGTTCCTGGACCAGCATGTGCGCGGCGAGAACGTGCTGCGCACCATCTTTCTCTACCCCTACGCCATGTCTTTCGTCGCGACGGGCCTGGTCTGGCAATGGATGCTGAACCCCGGGCTCGGCATCCAGGCCGCTGTGCGCAACCTCGGCTTCCCGGAGTTCCAGTTTGACTGGATCGTCAATCAAGACAAAGTGATCTACACGCTCGTGGTCGCCGCCGTGTGGCAGGCCTCGGGCCTGGTGATGGCGGTGCTGCTGGCGGGCCTGCGCGGCATTGACGAATCGCTGTGGAACGCCGCGCGCATCGACGGCGTGCCACGCTGGCGCTACTACCTGAGCGTGGTGCTGCCGCAGCTCGGCCCGGCCTTCGGCACCTCGTTCGTGCTGCTCGCCGTCGGCGTGGTCAAGGTCTACGACGTGGTCGTCGCGATGACGCTGGGCGGCCCCGGCAACGCGAGCGAAGTACCCGCCAAATTCATCATGGACAACCTCTTCACCCGCGCCAACGTGGGCCTCGCGTCGGCCGCCTCCACCGTGATGCTGCTGACCGTGCTCGCGCTGCTGGTGCCGTGGTGGTATGCGCGCTCGGTGCAGTCGCGCAAGCTGGGGCACTCATGAGCGCGCATGGCCGCTCCAAAGCGCTCATCCCGGAGCGCGTAGCGCGGAGGGTAATCCAGTGAGCGCCGTCGTGGAACGAATCACCCCACCCGTCGCCGCGCCCGTGCAGCGCAAGGCCGCGCGCCGCAAGTCGCACTTCACGCCGGCACGGCTCGGGCTCTATGCGCTGCTGGTCAGTTCGGCGGCTTTCTTCCTGCTGCCGCTGTACGTGATGCTCGTCACCTCGCTCAAGCCGATGGAAGAGATCCGCCTCGGCCAGCTGTTCGCGCTGCCGCTGAACGCCACCTTCGAGCCCTGGGTGCAGGCGTGGTCGTTGGCCTGCACCGGCCTCGAATGCCGCGGCATCCAGGTCGGCTTCTGGAACTCGGTGTGGATCGTGGTGCCGAGCACCATCGCGTCCATCTTCTTCGGCGCACTCAATGGCTACGCGCTGTCGTTCTGGCGCGTCAGGGGGGCGGGCTGGCTGTTCGGCGTGCTGATGTTCGGCGCCTTCGTGCCCTACCAGGTGATGATCTACCCGCTGGTGCGCACCCTCGCCACGGTGAACCTCTTCGGCACGCTCGGCGGCATCGTGCTCATCCACACCGTGTTCGGCATGCCGGTGATGACGCTGCTGTTCCGCAACTACTATGCGGGCGTGCCGATCGAACTCTTCAAGGCCGCGCGCATCGACGGCGGCGGCTTCTGGCGCATCTTCTTCCAGCTGATGCTGCCGATGTCGCTGCCTATCATCGCGGTGGCGGTGATCATGCAAGTGACCAACATCTGGAACGACTTCCTGCTCGGCCTGGTCTTCGCCGGCCGAGATAACCTGCCGATGACCGTGCAGCTCAACAACGTGATCAACACCACCACCGGCGAGCGGCTGTACAACGTGAACATGGCGGCCACCATGCTCACCTCGGCGTTGCCGTTGGCGGTTTATCTCATCTCAGGGCGTTGGTTCCTCCGCGGCATCACCGCCGGTGCCGTCAAAGGCTAAAGGTTCATTCCGTGTCAAACGTCACCATCGAAAACCTGGACATCCAGTTCTCCGGCATCAGCGTCATCAGCCAGCTGAACCTCGACGTGCACAGCGGCGAATTCCTGGTGCTGCTCGGCCCTTCGGGCTGCGGCAAGTCGACGCTGCTGCACAGCATCGCGGGGCTGATCGACGTGCATGACGGCCGCGTCGACATCGGCGGCAATGACGTCACCTGGGCCGACCCGAAGGACCGCGGCATCGGCATGGTGTTCCAGTCGTACGCGCTGTACCCGACCATGACGGTCGAGAAGAACCTCTCGTTCGGCCCGCGCATTGCCGGTGTCGCCAAGGCCGAGATCGCACGCCGCGTCGAACGTGCGGCGACGATGCTGCAGCTCACCGAGCTGCTGCACCGCAAGCCCGCACAGCTCTCGGGCGGCCAGCGCCAGCGTGTGGCGATCGGCCGTGCGCTGGTGCGCGAGGCCGGCGTGTTCCTGTTCGACGAGCCGCTCTCGAACCTCGACGCCAAGCTGCGCGGCGAGCTGCGGCGCGAGCTGAAGCAGCTGCACCACCGGCTCGGCGCGACCATGATCTACGTGACGCACGACCAGGTGGAAGCGATGACGCTCGCCAGCCGCATCGCGGTGATGAAAGACGGCAAGATCCAGCAGATCGACACGCCGGCCAGCGTCTATGCTCGCCCGGTCAACATGTTCGTCGCCGGCTTCCTGGGCGCGCCGAGCATGAACTTCGTCGAAGGCAAACTCGAGTGCAGCGAACGCGGCACGCATTTCGTCTCGCCCACACTGAGCATCGACGTGTCGAGCTACCCCTTCTTCACCTCGCCGCAGCCCGGCCAGCCCGCCGTGCTGGGCGTGCGGCCCGAGCACATCGCGCTCTCGCCCCACGGCACCGAGCTGGCCGGCAGCGCCATCGTCTCGCTGGTCGAGCCCATGGGCTCCAACCAGGTGGTGTGGCTCGACGCGCAGGGCGTATCGCTCGCGGTCGATGCCGACGCGCAGTTCACGCCCGCGCTCGATAACCGGATCGGCTTCACGATCGCGCCGGCGCACGTGTCGCTGTTCGATCTGCAAACCCAGCAGCGGCTCTGATGGCAACGATCAAGGACGTCGCTCGCCTCGCCGGGGTCGGCCTCGGTACCGCATCACGCGCGATCTCGGGCCGCGGCCCCGTGTCGGAGAAAGCGCTCGCGAGGGTGAACGATGCCGTCGCCACGCTGCAGTTCCGGCCGTCGAACGTGGCACGCGCGCTGGCCTCGAAGATGCTGGGCATGATCGGCATCTACGTGCCCGACTTCTCCGGCAACTTTTACGGCCCGATCCTGCAGACGGTGGATGGCGAGTTGCGCGCGGTCGACCGCCACATGGTCGCCGCCAACGGCTGCGGCCATGGCGACGCACGGCAACAGGCGCTCGACGGCATCCGCTTCCTCTACGAACGCGAGTGCGACGGTGTTCTGGTGGTGAGCAACGACCTCACCGACGATGACTTCACCGAACTCTTCGCGCGCCACCCCAAGCTCGTGCTGCTCAACCGCCACATGCCCGCGCAGCCCGACCGCTGCTTCAGCACCGACCACGAGTTCGGCGGGCGGCTCGCCGCACGCGCACTGCTGAGCCAGGGCCACCGCGAGATCGCACTCATCAGCGGCCCGCACAGTGCACCCGACAACGAGCAGCGCCTGGCCGGCTTCCTCGACGAGCTGGCGCAGCACAAGCTGCACGTGCCCAAGCGCCGCCGCGCGGATGCCGACTTCAGCTTCAACGGCGGCTACAGGGCCGCCGAGGAGCTGCTCGCCCGCTCGCCGCGCGACTACAGCGCCCTCTTCTGCGCCAACGACGTGATGGCCATGGCCGCGGTCTCGCACCTCGACAAGCTCGGCATCGACGTGCCCGGCGACCTGTCGGTGCTCGGCTTCGACAACAGCGACTTCTCGCAATACACCGCTCCGAAGCTGACGACCATCCACGTGCCCATCGTCGAAGCCGCCGCCGCGGCCTGCCGCGCGCTGCTGAACCAGTGCTACGGCATGGGGCTGCCGGTGACGCACGACTTCCAGCCCGAAATCGTCTGGCGCAAGTCGGTGGGCGTGGGCCCGCATGGCGCCGTCTCGCCTAAAACAAAGCCGAAGAACACGCGATGAACCTGCTGCTGCAGCGTTCGCCTCGTTGAGGGCGCACGCGCTCCGTCAGGTGGCGTAGTCGGTGTCCAGCGAGAGCTCACGCCAGCTCTCGAGCTCGGCCTGCATGCCGGCGAGCTTGGTGCTCACCGACTCGAACGCGATGGCCCCTGCCGTGAAACGCAAGGGCGGTACGGGCTCGTCGGCCAGCCAGAGCATCGCCCGGGCAAGCTTCGCCGGATCGCCCGGCTGCCGCCCGTTGCGCTGCTCGAACGATGCGCGCAGCTGGGCCCGCCGCTCGTCGTAGTCGGCCACCTCGTTGCCGCCGAAACGCAGCGACTCGGCGGTGAGAAAGTCGGTACGGAAAGGGCCGGGCTCGACGATCGTCACACGCACCCCGAACGGGGCGACCTCCAGCGCCAGAGACTCCGAAAAGCCTTCGAGCGCGAACTTGCTGGCGCAGTACAGCGAACCGAACTCCACGCCGCGGATGCCTGCGGTCGACGAGACGTTGAAGATGTGGCCTTTGCGCGCCGCACGCATCACCGGCAGCACCACACGCGTCACGTTGAAAACGCCGAACAGGTTGGTGGCGAACTGCGCCTGCGCGTCGTCATCGTTCGTCTCTTCGAACAGGCCAAGGTGGCCGTAGCCGGCGTTGTTGACCAGCACGTCGATGGTGCCGAAGCGCGACACCGCCGCATCGGCCGCGGCCTGCGCCTGGCGTTCGTTGTTGACGTTCAGCTCGACCGCGAGAAGCTGCTCACTGTCGGGCCCGAGGCTGTCGCGCACGCTGGCCCGGTTGCGGCCGGCCGCCACGACCCGGTCGCCGCACGCCAGCGCGGCCTTGGCAAGGTGGGCACCCAGCCCGCGGCTGGCACCCGTGATGAACCATGTCTTCTGCATCTTGGGCTCCTTCGATAAGAGCCTGCATTGAAACGCCGCAGCCGCCTTCGGCGATAGCCTGATGCTGCCGGGCTCTTGCACGATCCTGCCAACCCTGGGCGATTCGTGCGCTACGGCCTTGCCAGCCGCAAAGGCGCCGGTTACGGTGGCGCCATGGATGCACTGACCGAACTGCAAACGCTGATTGCCCGCCACGCCAAGCCCGATCAATACACCACCGTCGTCGAAGGCGTCCGCGTGATCACGTCCGCAGTGACCACCCAGTCGATGCACCACGTGACCGAGCCGACGCTGGCGGTCGTGGCCCAGGGCGCCAAGCGCGCGATCGTCGGAGACAAGGTGTTCGAGTACGCCACTGGCCAGTACCTGGTGGTGTCGGTCGACCTGCCCATCGCCGGCCACGTCGCAAAGGCCAGCGCCGAAGAGCCCTTCCTCGGCTTCGGCATGAACCTGAAGCCGACCGCCATCGCGACCTTGCTGCTGGAAACCGCCGCGAGCGACCGTGCCCTGGCCGAGACCGCCGGCCTGGGCGTGAGCAACGCGCCAACCGACCTGCTCGATGCCGTGGTGCGCATGCTGCGGCTGCTGGATCGCCCGCACGACATCGCCGTGCTCGGCCCGATGATCGAACGCGAGATCCTCTGGCGGCTTCTCGCCGGCGAGCAAGGCGCGATGGTGCGGCAGATCGGCCTCGCCGACAGCCGGCTCTCGCAGATCAGCCGGGCCATCCGCTGGATCCGCGTCCACCACGCGAAGGCCTTCAAGGTCGAAGAGCTGGCCGACCTGGCGGCGATGAGCCCGTCGTCGTTCCACCGGCACTTTCGTGCGGTGACGTCGATGAGCCCGCTGCAATACCAGAAGCAGATCCGGCTGCAGGAAGCCCGTGCGCGCCTGCTGGCGCAGTCGCACGACGTGGCGGCCGTCGGCTACAGCGTCGGCTACGACAGCCCGTCGCAATTCAGCCGCGAGTACAGCCGCCTGTTCGGCGCACCGCCCGCGCGCGACGTGGCGCGGCTGCGAACGTTCTCGGTGTTGGAGCGCAGCGTGGCTTGAGGTCAGTCCCCGAGCTTGGTCGGGACGCGTTCAGGCCTGCGCCTGCTGAAGCGCGCTCGGCCGCAAGGCGGCGCCCAGGCTCTGCTCGATGGTGCCGGCAACCATCTCGGCCGTCACCGCCGACAGCGTCCAGCCCAGGTGACCGTGGCCGGTGTTGTAGAACACCGTGGGCAGTCGGCCGCGGCCGACGCGCGGCAGCATGCTGGGCATCATCGGCCGCAGGCCGGCCCAGGGCACGACGCTCTTCGTGCTGACACCCGGGAAGCACTGCTCCACCCAGCGGATCAGCGGGCGGATGCGGTCGGCGCGGATGTCCATGTCGTAGCCGTTGAACTCGGCCGTGCCGGCCACACGGAAGCGGTTGTCGCCGAGCCGGCTGGTGACGAGCTTGGTTTCGTCGTCGAGCAGGCTGACCGTGGGTGCGGCTTGGCGGCTGGCTTCGTCATTCAGATTGACGGTGATCGAGTAGCCCTTGACCGGGTAGATGTTGACGCGGTCACCGAGGCTCGCTGCGAGTGAACGGCTGGCCGTGCCGGCGCAGATCACGACGCTGTCGAAGCTGGCGGTGTGCGGGCCGTCGGCGCTGCTGACCGTGACCCGGGCCTGGCGTGCATCGGCGGTCACCGCGGTCACGTTCTGCTGATACAGGCAGGTGACGCCGAGGCGCGCGATGGCATCGGCCAGGCCGCTGGTGAACTTGTGGATGTCGCCGGTGGAATCGCTCTCGGTGAAGTAGCCACCGAAATAGCTGCCGGCGAGCGTGGGCTCGATGGCGCGCATCTCGTCGGGCGTGACGGCGCGGCGCTGCAGGCCGCCTTCGGCCAGCAACTGGCTGACTTGGCCGGCGTGGTCGAAGCCGGCCTTGTTGCGGTAGATGTGCAGGATGCCGCGGCGCTTGAGGTCGAAATCGATGCCTTCGGCTTCGGCCCAGTCGAACAGGTGCTGGCGCGCCGCGATGGCCAGGCGCGTGGTGTCGATGGTGTTGCGCCGGTAGTGCGGGATGTTGGCCACGAACTCGGCGAACCACGAGAGCTTGTGCCAGCTCGGCTTGGGGCTGACCAGCAGCGGTGCGTCGCTCTTTAGCATCCACTTCAGGCCCTTGAGGAGGGTGCTCCAGTGGGTCCAGACTTCGGCGTTCGAGGCCGAGAGCTGGCCGCCGTTGGCGAACGAGGTTTCCATCGCGGCGTAGCGATTCTTCTCGTAGAGGGTGACGGCGTGGCCGCGTTTGGCGAGGGCGTAGGCGGTGGTAACGCCGGTGATGCCGCCGCCGATGATGGCAATGGTTTTCATGGTGCTCGAAACTCCGACCGTCAAAGGGGTTGAGGCCCGGTACGCACAACGCGTGCCGGACACCCCCTCTGTTCGGAACCTGAGAGATTCACGCCGCGCCGCCAATGGCGATGCAGCGTTTGCTCCTTCGGTGGGCCGGGCGACGATGGGCCTGGCCACTCTTCAGAGTTTCAATGCTTGGCACCGGTCCGTGGGCCTGAGAGTTTCCGGGGTGGTTGCTCCTTCGGCGCCGGGCCTGCCACTGGTGTGAACCTGCCCGGACTCTCCCGATGCCAGCCCGGCTGTGAGCCGGCCTGTTCTGGACTGCGCGGATACCATACCTTCGATCCGACCGCAGACCTCGCTTTGTAGCACGACACGCATGCTCCCCGGAAGACACCCCACGCTTTGTGACTGGTTCTCGGCCTTGCTGGCCGGGTTGCGGCTGGCGCTGCCGGTTGAAGCCCAGCCGGTCGAAAGCAAATAGCGCCGTGGCCATGGAAGCCGTGCCCGAGCGCTTCGAACACCCGCACGACGCGGCGGAGTTCAAGCGCCCCGCCCGCGCCGGCGTGGAGCTGTACCGCGCGCACATCGTGCGCTATGCCTTCGACCCGCACACGCACGAAGCCTTCGGTCTGGGCACGATCGAGTCGGGTGTGGAGCGCTTTCGCTACCGCGGCGGCGAACATCTCGCGTCGGCCGACACGCTGGTGCTGATGAACCCCGACGAGCTGCACACTGGCCGCGCCGAGACCGAGCAGGGCTGGTCCTACCGCATGGTCTACCTCGACGCGGCGGCGCTCGAAGAGGTGAGCGGCGAACGCGGCTGGTGGTTTGCGCAACCCACAGCACACGACCCACTGCGTGCACAGCAGGTGAGCCGCTGGCTGGCTGCCATGTGGGACGCGCCCGACGCGTTGGCAAGCGACAGTGCGCTGTTCGAACTGCTGCAACTGCTGCGTCCGCATGCGCGCATCGGCATGCCGTGCGCCGCGCCGGTCGGCATCACCGCAGATGCATCGCTGGCACGCGCGTTCGCGCTGATGCATGACGAGTACGCCAGCGAACTGACGCTGGAGCGGCTGGCCCGCGAGGCAGGCCTGAGCCCATTCCACTTCTTGCGCCGCTTCAAGCAGCGCTATCACGCCACGCCGCACCAGATGCTGATGGCGCTGCGGCTGTTTCGCGCCAAGCAGCAGCTCGCGGCGGGGGATCGCCCGGCCGAGGTGGCTACGGCGGTCGGCCTGGTCGACCAGGCGCATCTCACACGCCGCTTTGCGCGGATGTATGGCGTGACGCCAGCGCGTTATCAAGCGCAATTGCGTACAAGACCCGCTTCGCCGGCCTGAGCCACACTCGGCAATGAGCACCGGTTTGTTATATGCCCTCGCTGCAGGGCTGATGTGGGGCCTCGTCTTCGTCGGCCCATTGATGTTGCCCGAGTACCCCGCCACGCTGCAATCGTTCGGGCGCTATCTTGCGTTCGGGCTGATCGCGTTGCCGCTGGGTTGGTTCGACCGCAAGCGCCTGGCCGAGCTGACGCGTGCGGACTGGATCGAAGCACTCAAGCTCGCAGCGGTGGGCAACGTCGTCTACTACCTGTTTCTTGCGAGTGCCATCCAACGCGCCGGCGGGCCGCTGCCGACGATGATCATCGGCACCCTGCCGGTGGTGATCGCGATCACCGCCAACCTGCGTTCGGGCTCCAGCCGCGAGGCCAAGCTGCCCTGGCTGCGCATGCTGCCGTCGCTGGGCTTGATCGCAGCGGGCATCGCGCTGGTCAACCAGGTGGAGATCACGCACCTGCAGCAAGACCCGAACGCCGATGTCACCCGCTATGCGCTGGGGGCGCTGCTGGCCGTCGGCGGCGTCGCGTGCTGGACGTGGTACCCCATTCGCAACGCCGAGTGGCTGCGCGCCCACCCCGACCGCAACCCGCGCAGCTGGGCCACGGCGCAGGGCCTCGCCACGCTGCCATTGGCTCTGACCGGCTACGCGCTGGCCTGGATCTGGAGCGCGCTCAGCGGCGACTCTTTCGCCATGCCCTTCGGCCCGCGCGCAGCCGACTTCCTGTTGCTGATGTTCACGATCGGCCTGTTCGCCTCATGGCTGGGCACGGTGTGCTGGAACGAAGCGAGCCAGCGCCTGCCGCCATCGCTGGCGGGGCAACTGATCGTCTTCGAGACCCTGGCCGCCCTGAGCTACGCCTTCGCGCTGCGGCAGCAGTGGCCGCAGCCGCAAACCCTGGCCGGCATCGGCCTGCTGATCGCCGGCGTGATGTGGGCTTTGCGCACGCGCCCCGAGCCGCTGGCAGCCGAAGGCCACGCGCCCTGAAAATTCCGGGCACAAAAAAGCCGGCCCGCAGGCCGGCTTGAAACCCTGGAAAAGTTTTCGATCAGAACGAGTGGCGCAGGCCCAACTCGATGCCGCTCGACTTCTGGCCGGCAGCCAGCGTGAGCGCCGTGGTAGCGATCGCCGTCTTCGAAGCACCCTTGTTGTCAAGGCGGGCGTAGGTGCCGTACAGCGCAGTGCGCTTCGACAGGTTGTAGACATAGCCCAGGGCTGCCAACGTGATGTCATCAGCATCGCTCGTTGCGGTGGCAGTGGTGCCGCCGGACAGGTCGCCCTTGCCGAACGAAGCACGGAGCACGCCTTGGCCGATCGGAACGGTGGCGCCGAGCAGGAAGATGCGTTCCTTGATGGCCAGGAACTTGATTTGCGAGAACGAGCCCAGCACGCGAACGACACCGAAGTCATACGCTGCACCCACGGTGCCGACCTTGTACTTGTCTGCAGCAGCATTCGCTTCGGTCGTGCCATAGGCGCCCGACACATCAAGCCCGCCAGCCGCGAAGCCAAGACGGCCACCGACATACTTGTTGCCGACCGTGCCTTCGCCGGCAGCTACGGCAAAGTTACCGTACACGCCGCCGATGTTCTTGGGCAGGAAGTACTGCACTTCGTTGTCAGCACGGGTGTTCGTGTTGACCGTGGCGGTCAGCTTGGACTGCAAGTTGGAGAACTTGCCGACGCCATTGTCGCCAAAGGCGTCATATGCGCCCATAGCGGAATAGGTGGGCGTGAAGTCACGACCGAGGCGAACTTCACCGGCGTAGCTGCTTTCGAGGCTCACGGTGGCGCGGCGGTGCCAGAACTTGCCGCTTGAGTTGATGCCGCCGTCATCGGGGTTCAGCGCAGTTTCGAGCCAGAAGCCAGCCTTCAAACCGCCGCCGAGGTCTTCGACGCCGCGGAAACCGAGGCGGCTGCTGTTGTAGCCGTCGGTGCCTTCTTGCCAAATGTTGTTGCCGCCGTTCTTGATGTTGCGAACGTTGGCATCGAGCACGCCGAACAGCGTGACGGAGGATTGAGCAGAAGCCACGCCGGCGAAACCGGTGAGCACTGCGAGCGCTAGGAGGGATTTCTTCATGATTTGTATTCCAACGGTTGGATGGAGACTCAGCAGCGCAATTTCAGTTGTCTGCGTCTGCCGCGGACAGGTCCTGCGGAAGCCGAAGATTAGACCAACAAGGGGCAAACCCCTACGGTTTATCCCTGTTGATTGAAGAGATCGTTGGATACATGCGACGGTGTCTTCCAGACCACCCGTTCATGTTTCTGACATCTTTTCTTGCTAACCGGATAAGGCCTCGTCCAGGACCTCGATCCAGTGCCTGACCGGCACCGTCGTACCAGTTTGCAGGTGCTGGATGCAGCCGATGTTGGCCGACACGATGACCTGCGCCTGTACCGCTGCCAGCTGGGCGAGCTTGCGGTCGCGCAGCCGGTGGGCCAGCTCTGGCTGAAGCACCGAATAGGTCCCTGCCGAGCCGCAGCAAAGATGGCTTTCGCTGGCGGCGAGCTTGACGTCGAAGCCCAGGGCATTCAGATGCGTCTCGACGCCACCGCGCAGCTGCAGGCCGTGCTGCAGGGTGCAAGGCGGGTGGAACACGAGTTCGCGCGCCTTGGGTTTGCGCAGCTTGTTCTTGAGCCTGGGGCCGATCTCGGGCAGCAGCTCGCTCAGGTCTTTGGTGAGCTCGCTGATGCGGCGGGCCTTGTCGGCATAGGCGGCGTCGTGCATGAGCGAATGGCCGTATTCCTTGACCGTCACGCCGCAGCCCGAAGCGTTCATCACGATGGCTTCTACCTGGCCTGCCGACACCAGCGGCCACCAGGCGTCGACGTTGCGGCGCATGTCGGCCAGCCCGCCTTCGGTGTCCGCCAGATGGGTGCGGATGGCGCCGCAGCAGCCGGCGTCGTCGGCCACCAGTGTCTGGATGCCGGCGGCATCGAGCACGCGGGCGGTGGCGCTGTTGATGTTGGGCATCATCGCCGGCTGCACGCAGCCCATCAGCATCAACACCTTGCGCGAGTGTTCGCGGGTTGGCCACTGGTGCGCGCGCGGGCCGGCCTTGGCGGGCACCTTGTCCTTGAGCACGGCCGGCAGCAGCGGGCGCAGCGCCTGGCCCAGCTTCATCGCAGGCCCGAAGACCGGCGAGGTGAGGCCCTCTTTCAGCAGCCAACGCACGGCTTTCTCCTTCGCCGGGCGAGGCACGCGCTCTTCGACGATGCGGCGGCCGATGTCGACCAGCTCGCCGTACTGCACGCCCGAGGGGCAGGTGGTCTCGCAATTGCGGCAGGTGAGGCAGCGGTCGAGATGAAGCTGCGTCTTGGGCGTGACGGGTTCGCCCTCGAGCACCTGCTTCATCAGGTAGATGCGGCCGCGCGGGCCGTCGAGTTCGTCGCCCAGCAGCTGGTAGGTCGGGCAGGTGGCGGTGCAGAACCCGCAGTGCACGCACTTGCGAAGAATGGCCTCGGCCGCCTCGCCGTCGCGCGTGCCCTTGAACTCGGGAGAGAGCTTGGTTTGCATCAGGCGAGGGTGTAGGTCGCGCCCCACAAGCAGGTGCTGCCCGGCGCGTACGCGTCGGCGAGCATGAACTCGATGCGCTCGTGCTCGCTGGCGTGTTGCCCGTCGTAGCGCTGCATGCTGTCGATGTTGGCGTGACTCATCTACATCCCAGGGTAGAGCCGGCCCGGGTTGAACACCCCGGCCGGGTCGAAGGCCTTCTTCAGATCGCGGTGAATGCGGTCCAGCGGTGATTTGAGCGGCGCGAACGCGCCACCCGCTTTGTACTTGGCCATGAACAGCGAAGCGTGCCCGCCGGCACGGGCAGCAGCCTCGCGCACCTTGGCGGCCGACGCGGACGTGCACAGCCAGCGCTGCGCGCCATGCCACTCGATGAGCTGCTCGCCGGGCAGGATGAGCGGCTTGGCCGTCTGCGGCACCGACACGCGCCACAGCGCCACGCTGCCGCCGGCCACCGCTGCCTGCGCCTTGAGGAAGTATTCGTCGGTGTGGTTGCGCAGGCCGTCCCAGAAGGGGCTGGCGTGTGCGGGCTCGATGAGGTCGCCGCCCAGCGTGGCAATGGCTGCTTGCACAGCCGCCAATGCGCCGCGCAGGCGCAGCAGCAGCGTGCCGTCCCACCACGCGCTGGCATTCAGCGGCAGCGGCAATGCCCCCCAGGCATTGAGTTGCTCCAGGGCACTCACCTGATCGAGCTGGAAGCGCAGCGTGGCAGTGGCCGGCGCCATTGGCAGCACCTTGAGCGACACCTCGAGGATCACGCCCAGCGTGCCCATCGAGCCCGCCAGCAGGCGCGACACGTCGTAGCCCGCCACGTTCTTCATCACCTGGCCGCCGAAGCTCAGCACTTCGCCCTTGCCGTTCAGCATGCTGGCGCCGAGCACGTAGTCGCGCACGGCCCCCACCGATGCGCGCGACGGGCCCGACAGCCCCGCAGCCACCATGCCGCCCACGGTGGCACCCGTGGCCGCATGGGTCACGAAGTGCGGCGGCTCGAAGGGCAGGCACTGGCCGCGTTCGGCCAGCACCGTCTCGAGCTCGATCAAGGTGGTGCCGGCACGTGCCGTCACCACCAGCTCGCTCGGCTCGTAGCTGGAGATGCCGGTCAGCTCGGTGGTGTGCAGGGGGTCGCCCAGCGGCGCTTCGCCGTAGAAGCTCTTGCTGCCGCCGCCGCAGATGTTGAGCGGTGTGGCGGCAGACTGGGCAGCAAGCACTTGGTCGATCAGGGTCTGGAGCGCAGGGTCGGTGAGGTTCATGTCTGCCCGTATTCTCGTGCGCCCGCGTCCCGTTCCGCCCGGTCCGGCCGGCTCGCCCGCTCCACCTGTTTCCGCAAACCATCGAGATCGAGCACACGCAAGCCGCCGTACTCGATGCGGATCAAACCCAGCACCTGCAGCGAGTGCAGGGCCTCGTTGACCCGCTGGCGCGACAGGCCCACCAGGTAACCCAGCTCCTGCTGGGTGATGCGCAGCAGGTTGCCCACGCCCGGGTAGAGCAGCGGGTGGAACAGCGCGGCCAGGCTGCGTGCCACGCGCGCGTCGGGGTCGTTCATGCGGTCGATCTCGCGCGCGCCGATGAACTGGCCGAGCCGCTCGTTGAGCTGCTGCATCACGAAGCGGTTGAACGGAATGCTGCGGTCGATCAGCCAGTGGAAGGTGTCGACGCTGATGCCCGCCACCACGCTCTTGCGTAGCGCCTGGATGTTGTAGCGGTAGACCTCGCGCTTGAGCACCGTGCCTTCGCCGAACCAGCCGCCCGGCGGCACGCCGGTGAAGGTGATGGGCATGCCGAGGCTCGAGTCGTTGCTCATCTTCAGCAGCCCGTCGATCACGCCGAACCAGTAGGTCGCCGCCCGGCCGACGCGGCACAGCAGCTCGCCGGGCGCCACGTTGACGACCTTGATGTCGCCGACGGCCCGCTCGCGCTCGTCGTCCTGCAAGTTCTTGAGCCACGGGATGTCGGCCAGCTCGCCGGGCGTGGCGGCACGTGCACGCGCCACCAGCGGCGTGCTGGCGTGCGATGGGTCCGGCGCGTGGTGCGAGGTCATGACGGAAGCGTGTGCGGGTAAGGCGTGTGCGGGTAAGAACCGGGAGGACTGTCCCTAGGATTGTCGTTAGAACGACAGCCTGGCGTCAAACTTCTTCCTACAGTCCGTCCACAACAGATGGAGACCCGAACTGTGGTGATCACGACCTTTCCTCGACTGATGCTGGAGCACGCCGCCCAACGGCCGGGTGCGCCGGCGTTGCGTGAGAAAGAGTTCGGCATCTGGCAGACGCTGAGCTGGCAGCAGCTCGCGACGCTGGTGCGCGAGATCGCCGGCGGCCTGTCCGCCGCGGGGCTGCGGCGCGGGCAGCACATGGTGGTGGTCGGCGAGAACCGGCCGCGCCTGTACGCGGCCATGCTGGCGGCGCAGTCGCTCGGCGCCATCCCCGTGCCGCTTTACCAGGACGCCGCGGCGCGCGAGTTCGCCTTTCCCATCGTCAACGCCGAGGTCGCGTTCGCCGTGGTCGAAGACCAGGAGCAGGTCGACAAGATGCTGGAGGTGCGCCAGGAGTGCGCCAACCTTACCCACATCTGGTACGACGACCCGCGCGGCCTGCGCCACTACAGCGAGCCCGGGCTGGATTCGATCGACGCCTTGATCGCGCTCGGCCGCGCCTTCAACACCGACCAGCCGGCCTACGTCGACGCCGAAATCGCCCAGGCCGTGGCCGCCGACACCGCGGCGATGTTCTTCACCTCGGGCACCACCGGCAACCCCAAGGGCGTGGTGCACACCCATTCGTCGCTGATCGACCGCGCGCAGGCCGGCGCGGTGTTCGACAAGCTCACGAACCGCGAAGAGGTGCTGGCTTACATGCCGCTCGCGTGGATCGGCCAGAACGTCTTTTCGTACGCGCAGTGGCTGGCCTGCGGCTACACCGTGAACTGCCCGGAATCGCCGGCCACGGTGCACATCGACCTGTGCGAAGTCGGCCCGACGTATTACTTCGCGCCGCCACGCGTCTTCGAAGCCATGCTCACCAGCGTGATGATCCGCATGGAAGACGCGAGCGCGCCCAAGCGCTGGCTGTTCGAGCGCTTCATGACACTCGCCCGGCGCGTCGGGCCGCAACGCATGGACGGCAAGCAGGTGGGCACAATCGACCGCCTTCTGTACGCGCTGGGCAACCTCGCCGTCTACGGCCCCTTGCGCAACTCGCTGGGCCTGTCGCGCGTGCGCGTGGCCTACACCGCCGGCGAGGCCATCGGCCCCGACCTCTTCAGCTTCTACCGCTCGATCGGCATCAACCTGAAGCAGCTCTACGGCTCCACCGAAACGGCGGTGTTCGTCTGCCTGCAGCCCGACCACGAAGCGCGCTCCGACACGGTGGGCATCCCGATCGCCGGCGTGGAGATCCAGGTGGCCGCCAACGGCGAGATTCTGGTGCGCTCGTCGGGCCTCTTGCGCGGCTACTACAAGAACGAAGCTGCCACCGCCGAGGTGCTCACGCCCGAAGGCTGGTACCACACGGGCGACGCCGGCTTCATCGACGCTGCGGGCCACCTGAAGATCATCGACCGCGCCAAAGACGTGGGCCGCCTGCAGAGCGGCGCCATGTTCGCGCCCAAGTACGTGGAGAACAAGCTCAAGTTCTTCGCGCACATCAAGGAGGCCGTGGCCTTCGGCGACGGGCGCGAGAAGGCCTGCGCCTTCATCAACATCGACATGGAAGCCGTGGGCAACTGGGCCGAGCGGCGCAACCTGCCCTACGCCGGCTACACCGATCTGGCGCAGAAGCCCGAGGTCTACGAGCTGGTGCGCGACTGCATCGAGAAGGTCAACGCCGACCTCGCCGCCGACGACAAGCTGGCCGGCAGCCAGATCACGCGCTTCCTCGTGCTGCACAAGGAGCTCGATGCCGACGACGGCGAGCTCACGCGCACGCGCAAGGTCCGCCGCGGCTTCATCGGCGAGCGCTACCAGGTGCTGGTGGATGCGCTGTACGCCGGCAAGAACTCGCAGTACATCGAGACGGCGGTGAAGTTCGAAGACGGCCGCACGGGCATGGTGGCGGCGGACTTGAAGCTCATGGATGCCAAGACCTTCCCTGCCTCGCCTTCCATTCAGGCTGAGCCTGTCGAAGCCCGGCGAGCACCACGCACCAGCCCTTCGACAAGCTCAGGGCGAACGGAGGTGGGCGCATGACACCGGAGGTGGGACCATGAGCCGCAAGACCGGCGACGTCATCCTCGACGTGCAGAACATCAGCCTCGCCTTCGGTGGCGTGAAGGCGCTCACCGACATCAGCTTCAACGTGCGCGAACACGAGGTGCGCGCCATCATCGGGCCCAACGGCGCCGGCAAGAGCTCGATGCTCAATTGCATCAACGGCGTGTACCAGCCGCAGCACGGCTCCATCACCTTCCGCGGCAAGACCTTCAGGCACATGAACTCGCGCCAGGTGGCCGAGATGGGCGTGGCGCGCACCTTCCAGAACCTGGCGCTGTTCAAAGGCATGAGCGTGCTCGACAACCTCATGACCGGGCGCAACCTGAAGATGCGCAGCGGCCTGCTGATGCAAGCCCTGCGCATCGGCCCGGCCGAGCGCGAAGAGATCGAACAACGCGCCGTGGTCGAACGCATCATCGACTTCCTCGAGATCCAGGCCTACCGCAAGACGCCGGTCGGCCGCCTGCCCTATGGCCTGCAGAAGCGCGTGGACCTCGGCCGCGCCCTCGCGATGGAGCCGCAGGTACTGCTGCTCGACGAGCCCATGGCCGGCATGAACGTCGAAGAGAAGCAGGACATGAGCCGCTTCATCCTCGACATCAACGACGAGTACGGCACCACCATCGTGCTGATCGAGCACGACATGAGCGTGGTGATGGACATCAGCGACCGCGTGGTCGTGCTCGACTACGGCAAGAAGATCGGCGACGGCACGCCGGACGAAGTGCGCAACAGCCCAGACGTGGTGCGGGCGTATTTGGGGGTCGGCCATTGAACACCCGCACCGTCATTCCGGGCCTGACCCGGAATCCACTGTCAGCGCACTTCCACCTGTGGATGCCGGGTCAAGTCCGGCATGACAACTGAGATGGCTTTCTTCCTCGAAACACTCCTCGGTGGCCTCATGGCCGGCATGCTCTATTCGCTGGTGGCGCTGGGCTTCGTGCTGATCTTCAAGGCCTCGGGCGTCTTCAACTTCGCACAGGGCGCGATGGTGCTGTTCGCCGCGCTTGCGATGGCACGCTTCAGCGAATGGATTCCGCAGTGGACGGGCATCGAGAACAAGGTGCTCGGCGACGTGGCGGCGTTCGTCATCGCCGCACTGATCATGTTCGCGGTGGCGTGGCTGATCGAGCGCCTGGTGCTGCGCCACCTCGTCAACCAGGAAGGCGCGACGCTGCTGATGGCCACCATCGGCATCACCTACTTCATGGAAGGCCTGGGCCAGTCGCTCTTCGGCAGCAGCATCTACAAGATCGACATCGGCATGCCCAAGGACCCGATCTTCGTGCTGG
>Ga0307515_10003340_pt1 | contig 33901 bp, 14 predicted proteins | sample 17_EM_MG_FD_194513 | JGI IMG/M metagenome (GOLD analysis project Ga0307515, IMG submission 194513) | Populus trichocarpa ectomycorrhiza microbial communities from riparian zone in the Pacific Northwest, United States - 17_EM | ecosystem: Host-associated > Plants > Roots > Unclassified | place...
TAAGCAATTAATCTTTTTTGCCTTTTGCTTTATATTTTAGGTAAATTTTCTTTATTTTTTCTATTTATTTTATTGTTTAATTTTAATTTTATTCTTTTATAATTAGTTATTAAAAATATTAGGGTTTATGATAATTTATGGGTTTTGATATAAATATGTTCAAAATAAATGTTTAAATCTACTAATTTAATCAATTAAATGTTTCCTTTCTTTCTATAAAGGAATAAATTAATATTCATGCAAAACCACTATTCTTGACATCTCTTGCATTGGCAGAGTAGTTTATTGAAATTTAATATTTTCATATGACTTGTTTGTAAGTAAAATATCAAGTAGAAAGCATGTTTTTCAAGAATTGTTTCTCTTACACATACACTAGGCATTGCTCCTCAATTAAATATCTAGAAATAATTAAGTATAATTTAATCAACATACTTATTATATGTATATAGATATGAATTGAAATAGGTTTTGATTTTGATGAATTGATGTGTATTTTGCTATGAATTTCATATGGAAGATTTAGAATTATCGTGTAACTCAATTGATTTTTATTTAACAGTGAATTATTATGTAGTTGTGTTAATTATTATGTAGACACTAATGATGATAAAAAAAAATCCAGCAGGTTCATATCTAATGCATATCTATATAATATAGTATTTGCTAATAATTTGCCTCCTCATTAAAAAAATTCTGACTCCGCCACTGTTAACAGGTTGTTAACGCAACGTTGCGTGTACTCAAGCTAATTTCTTAAAGTGATAGAAAAATAGAATAATATTGAATAATATAATTATAAAAAAAACAACAACAAAGAATTCATGACTGAAGTTTAATAATTTTTAGACTAAAACTAAATATATAATCTGCAAGCTAGCTATTTGTTGTAATTAGGTTGGTCCTATTGTTGATTTCCTTTATTCGTGTATTCTTAAGCTTTGCTCCTACTCCTTGAGAGTTTTGTAAGCTTTGCAACTGGACAGGCTTCTGCATTTTAAGTCTTGGTCGTGATACAAGTACGGTGGGAATCCCTCCAAATTTGTATGGATATAAAAACACAATATTTTTTTTATTTTAAAAATTAATTTTAATATCAGTATATCAAAATGATTTGCAAACAAAAAAAATAATAATTTAAACAAAGAAAAAAAAATTAATTTTTTTTAAAAACATTTTTAATACACCAAAACAAACCGGATATAAATTTAAACAAGCATCTCTTTTACTGCCCTGCTCTGATCTATTGTTACTTTGTTTGCTCAAGCCCAATAAAAATATATAAAGTTGCCATATCTTTCATCTGGGATTTGAGTCCTCTGGGCTATTTTAAAAAAATTCCTTTCCGAAGTAGAAAATGACGTTGGGCCCATCACAGGCGTCATGTGGGATTATTCCTGGGACGCCTGGGGTGCTAGCCCATAGTTTCATTTTAGATAGCTATAGCCCATTGCTAGATGTGCTTCGAGATCCTACGAATCAAGAGAGATTTTCCATGTGATCTGCTCCTGTTTGAGCCGAGGCATGGCAAATTCACAACAATAGTTACTAGTATTGAAAGTTATAAGCTCTGCAATAAAAAAAGAAAAGAAAAATACATAGTCTAATTTATGAATTTGGGTTTTGAGATTTTTTTTAAGTGTTTTTGTGAGATATTAAAGCATGTATGGGGATTTGAGAGAAAAATGAGGGAGGAAAAAACAGAACAAAAATATGAAAAAAAAACAAGAAAGAAATTCTATAGAAGAGGGTGAATCCGGGTTGAAGAATTGAAAGAAAACCCTACAGGAGAGGGTTCAAATAAACAAAAAAAGCATAAAAATATTAGTTCATAATCAACCTTCTCTCCATTCTACAAAGGATATGTTGTTTATATAAATACCAACAATCACTAGTGTCCTAGACTAAATAGGAAATAATAATAATAATAAAATAAAATCCTAAACGTATAAAATGTTTTACAAGCATGTGATTTTTTTCTTGTACCTATACTGCGGTCTGCATTAACTAGATAGGAATAGCGTTAGGAAATTTTAAACTACGGGATAAAAGTAAAATATTAATGAGTTTATAAAAGAAACATTATATATAGTTTATAAAAAAAAGTGGTCAAGTTGTTGTTATTTTAAAAATATATATTAAAATCATATCTCTTTAGTTGTTTTGAATTTAATGTTTTTGATCTAACGAACCACGTGCGAGAGTAGCATAAAGACTGCCCTCGCAACATTTACACTGTCAGCTCGATGTTTAGCTCTAGCTGTAGTTAAGTTAATTTGAATTTTTTAATATTTTTTGAAGTAAAAATTATTTAAAAAAAAAACAGCTATAAACTTTAACTTGGGATAAGCATGAGAAATCTAGCACGAATTTATTAACGGAGAGAGCTAGAAACGATAACAAATCTGAAGCAAACGATCAAGGGTGCTGTAAATTAAGCAAACAAAGATCTTTAAGGGAGTTAAACCTAATTTATTAAAAAAAGGAAAGCCACAACAAGGTATGTTTACTGATGCCAGGCTACGTACGTACGTGTACATCCTGTAAACATGATTCGTCGACAGTTAACTAGTCAAATCATAAATTAAAACATCGCTGATAAATAAGCATTCGGTTCCCTCGGTGATTGATGATCATGACTGTGAATTATTCATCTCGCTTGAAATTTGAGCAAGCTTTAGTTGGTTGGTTCACGAACCTATCAAAAGAATACTGTCACCTTCCGAACATGCTGTTTCGAACTGATGGAGGTTGTAACGTAAAGTTGGATAGCATGGCAAAATCAGTTTCCCATGTCACTTCAAACTATGCCTAGCTGCCAAGTACTCTTCCTCGCTGGAGGCCCAGCTCCCGCCGTCTGTCTCTTCCGCTCTCCCTCCCCTTCCCATCATGTGTGCATTTTTTTTTTCATGTTTGGGAATTGGGCGAAATTTAATCAAGCTGGAAATGGATATGAAGTGATTTTCCCATCCCAACAATTTCATGTTAAGGCTTATACTTACATGACAATGGTGTTCTCTTGCCGGCAGAACCACTTTGCATTCTTTTGAATTACTAGCTTAATCAGAAACTTAAATCAAACAAATACCATTTTTCTTGGAGATCCCTCTCATATTCTTTTGAACATGATTATCACTGCATAGAAAATGTCCATAAATTTAATATTTAGAGTCCTCAATTGAAGCTTAATTTTTCGGTGGTTAGAAAAAAGAATCATAACATTCTTTTTTAAAAGATGAAAATTTCGTTAGCATGGCAAAAAAGTCTACACAATCGTATTTGTCGGGCAAATCATGCATGTCAAGAGAACAATGCAGTGGAAAATTCTCAAACTCTTAATAATAGAGATATCGCTAACACTTTTTTCCTTGTTTTTTTCCTAGCTTCGTATACTTGACTATTCCGACCATCATTTGAAGGGAAGTTTCTCATGCACGGCTGCCACCAATTTGTTTTTTAATCTATCTTACTCTTATGAATAATAATAAAAAATTATCTAGATAAATGGAAAACTTCTTAAAGAAACTCAACAAACACTCCTCATATTGATAGAATGCTCTAGGAAATTGCCTAAAAAACTTACAGTATATAGTAGTAATTACATGGCTATAATTATTATGTTGAGAATTAGAATCTTAGAATTTTTTAATTGATATGTTTTAGTTTCTGTTTCCTTTTTTAGATTTGGCATCGTAAAGTTAAAAGTAGATACGAAAGGTAAGTATTGACCCAATCTTGATTTTAATGTTTAATTGGAGACTTAACTCAACTAAATCTCATCTTCAATTTAATTAATAGGAGTCAGCCATTTGAATCCATTATCCGCCCTTGCTGCATGCCATCTTAGCTTATAGAATGCAAGAGTACACGCGGATCTCTTCTTCCAGACCAGTTGTGTAGAGAGATAGTCATAATTGGCAGTATAAAATTTGATGTGATCGGCAAAAGTAACAAAAGAAGAGCGAGTTTGGCCAACTATACATGGACCAGACATTACATGATCGATGCAACACAAAAACAAGCTAGCTATAGGCTAGTTCGAGAAGCATGGAGCTATGAGGTGCTCATGGGAGGCCTTATCCGAAGAGAAAAATGACAACGATTGGTCGGGAGGTTAAGCCAAGAACCTAAAGTGACCTTCCTTTACGAAGCTGGAAAAAACAAATGTTCTTGACTTAGAAATACAAAAAATAAAAATCCATAAAGGTTCATTAATTATTGAAAATGACCTTCTTTCTCCCTTCCCTTTCCTTTTCGCTTCCTCCACAACCTAGCTAATTTTCCAAGGCGCCACTCACAATACAGAAATAGATACTTCATGTTTACTAAACGTTTAGAATATAATTAATTACGAGAATTGTATTTAGTTTCAAAGTCTTCAGTCAATTTTGTGCGAATTGGACTCCCTATATATAAATTATAAAGATTTGAAACTTTGTAGTAAAATCACGCAGGTCTTGGTCAATCGTAACAAGAGAAGACTACTACTTGAAACTTTATATATATATATATATATATATATATATATATATATAAGTGAGAATTAAGCTATGCATTGAAAGTGTGTGAAATGTGGACGGTATTAAAACGAGTCACTGATGGAAATAGTTAAATAAAACCGAGTAATGTTCATTGGTTGCCTATATGATTAATTTTAGAGTATATTTTTCCTATTAAATGTTTCATTAATGAAAAAAACATATGCTCGTGTGCTAGCTAGCTCTACAATAATTCACAACGATACACACACACACACTACTGTATAGGGATGAGTATATATAGGAAAATATGTTCAAGAGCTCCACTACCACAGTATCCTCTGTGCCTGTTGCCTAGCATAATGATTCCTGTCGAATTCCAGGGAAATAATTTCTCCGAGATTCTGAGTGGCCCTTTCTAAGGTCCATGAATAATACCAACATGCTGCTTTCTTTATGGTCGTCTGTGATTATTTTTTTTACTTTTATTTCTATCCTTCACTTATGTGCCCAGTGGCCAAATGATCGGTACTTCCTTGTGACAGCAGCTAATGTAATTTTGGGTGTCTGTCTGCGTGTTTAATCAATCCACCCGTACTATAAATGATCACATTATGATTAAGTAAAACGTCCACACAATCTTAAATAATGAAATTGAACCTGCACTTTTGGGGTTAATTATTCCCTATCGATATCGATGTAAGAGTTTGGAATTAAAAGATTTGTTTTTTTTGTGGTTTCAGGTTCGAGCCCTGTGATTGCTCATATGATGGCTACTGGAGACTTACATGGTCATTAACTTCAGGGCCCGTGGAATTAGTCGAGGTGCGCACAAACTGGCCCGAACACCTACATTAAACTAAAAAAAAAAAAATTATTCCCGATCGATGTACTTTTACAATTGAGTTTTTGATTAGCTGGGTCTCTTCGTTATTAATATGATTAATGAGGTTCATCCACTACATATTATATTAGTATCGGAGTCTTGATTGAGAGCACGGCACATTTCCAAAAACAAATTAGAAAACAAATTGAAAAAAAGTATTGTATTGCTTTTTTATGCCATTTTTTTTATTGCTTGAGATTATTTTTTGAGTTTATTTTAAAAAGACAAAAAAAAGAGAAAATATTTAAAATATTTTCAGTTTTTATTAATTTATGCTGGATTTGTTTTCATTTTTTAGTATTTTTTATTTACCAACATGAGTTTTTACTTTATTTTCAAAAGCCAAAGAAAAACATTAGGAAAAAATAAATTTTATATAAAAATCATAAAATCTCAGACACATAAAATCAAGAATATTTTCATGAAAAAATAAATAAATAAATTCCTAAATTGAATCAAGCATGTTTATAAATAAATCAATAATTTTATATTTCATTTATGGAGTAAAACAAAATAGACACTTTAAAAAAAAATAAATTAATAAGAAATATAGAATGAAAGAGAGCTTTTGCTGTGGTAAATAAATAAACAAATACCTAACAGATTATAGATTACATAAAAAAAATCAAGAATAAACTGAGAAAAAAGTATTTTAATATTTTTTTCCTTTTATTGGAAATTTAAAAAGTGAATTTTAGTACATCAAATTGTTGTTTTCACTCATATTAGACACGTATTATACTTCTGATATATTTGTCATTAGTTTAAACTGTCTTTCAAGTCAATTGACTTGAATATAAAAGAAACATATAATAAAGAGACCTCCTTAAACATACCACTAATAAAGTAATCCGATCAATCAAAACTCGTCGAATATAATTAACCATGCACCACTCTAATAATCCCCAATTATTGTTCTTCGATATTGTTGACCCGTGATCTATAGGGTACTGGACTTGAATGGAGCCAGAGTGCACGCCTTGGCACCCTTGTCAACGAAAGAGGAGGGCGATTCTTCCCTGAACTTTTATATGTCGTATCCAAGCTCTTTTTTTTTTTTTTTGAATTATTATTAATATGAATATTCAGGTCAGTTTGTGTACATCTCAACTAATAGCTCTGGAATTAACGACCATGTAAGTTTTTAATGATTCTGAGGTTTATAGGACTTGAACTGGTAACCTCTAAAAAATAAATATAAAATCTGACCAGTTAAATTATAACCCTTAAATCGAATTATCTGTGTATTTACAATTATATATAGGTGCTAAACTGCTAATATTCCAGTCCAAACGAAAATCGAAATAGAATCTTAGCTTTTTGTACACGCCCATTGAAGCTGAAAGCAGCTTATGAGTACTTGTCTGAATTTTACACAGACTTTATAATATATATATATATATATATATATATATATATATATATATATATATTTAAATCATTTTCTAATTAAAACCCTGCTCAGAATGCAAATACACGAAGACAATACAAAATGTACAAGAAAGAACTAATTTATGACCGGGAAGTGGTCAGAGGTATTTTAATTTTCATTATAGCACAGATGACATATAAAAACCTCTGACCACCCAGTTGAGAAGCAAAATATACTCGCATCACAACTAAAATTCGAGGGGCGTTTAAAATAAGAAGAATGAAGTTTGAACAAGCCAATCCATTGAAATCGCCTCCCTTTGAAGTTTTAAATTCGAAGTCCATTTTTTAAGGGAGCCCTTTCTTTCAGACCCCTATTATAGCTTGCAGGCTCAACTAACGCCCTTCAGCTCGAGGGTCAGCAGAATTAGGTGAACAAAACACTAGAAAAAGCTTAGACTGATAAGATCTTCTTTCACATCATGGTTTCATACGTACTTTCATATAGATTGAATGTCAAATACCAAAAAAAAGAGAAGAAAAAAGAAGCTCAGCCTCTTGCCCGCCATGTAAGGAATTAAAAAGCTCTGATTTTACAGCTGTAAGCAATAAAAGAAGGTGTACCTTGTGACTTGTATGTGTAGATGATTAACAGGAGGGCTGCCTGATTGGCAGAGGAAGGGATCTATTTTCCAAGTAATTGTTGACCGCAAACTATATTTAGTCGCTTTTTTTTAAAATTTATTTTAAACAATATTTCACTCAACAATAGCTTCGTTTACTTAACAGCTGCTTCCTTTAATTATGAAAATAAGAAATGAACCAAGTGGTACAGTAAGTCCACGTTTGGTATTTCGTTTCAAGTTCGATAAAATTTAATTTATTTATTTAAAATTTATTTTTTTTATATTTTCAAATTATTTTAACGTGTTAATATCAAAATAATTTTTTAAAAATAAAATTTTATATTATTTTAATATATTAATAAAAATATATTTTTAAAAACAACTAATATAACCTCCTAGCATCTCTAACTAAAAAGCTACTGTCGTTTTCTTTAGGCAAGTCCCCTGTCATGGTTGTTGTCCTCGGTGAGGTGTTCCCTTTCCTAGTCTACCAGTAAATAGTTATTGGTCATTGTTATTAATTATCATTACAGTGAATAGAAGCTTCCACTACCCTGCTAATTATCCCTTCAATTACTAGGGAGAAACTTCCTACTTTAAAGCTTGGCTGAAGTTTATTTGAAGTATTGTTCAGGCAATAACTAAATTGGATTTTACTTCGATAATAGTTGTATATTTTGAACCGTTCAATTATTCCCCCACGCGTTCCTCCGTGTTAGTTAAGGCTCTTAATTGGGTTTAATTATTTTGAACCGTTCAATTTATTTGGGTTTAATCCGTGTTATAGGTGCCCATATGTTAAATAAGTTTATTTTTTAAGTTGACCTTTTAATTTATTCTTGCATTTTTAATTAAACCAATTTTATCTATATAGAATGATGAAGTTTTTAATATATATTTTTTATTAACTTTTTTTCATCAGAATTAACTAAATAAATCATGCAAACAACTTGAGATTATATTAAATATGATCCTGGATTCTATGAACATGTCAACGTAATACAAAGCAAGTAGCAAAGTAGCACATGGAAGAAAAGTTTTTTTAAAAAAACTCACCACACCTCTCCCACTTCTCCCCCTTTTCCATGCTCTTTCTCTTGGATTGACCCCTACATCTTTCTACATAAAAATTTGAGGAAATTTTTGACTGATAATTCATGATTATTAGAAGCTGGATAATTAAACGACTTATAATTTATGACAATCCAGTTTTTAAATAATTATTCAAAACCCGAGAAGATCAAATCTTCAGGTAATAAGTCTTTGAACAACTCTAAATCTGTTTAACAAAATTATAAGAACTCCCGAATAATTTTATTTTATTATTTTCGTTGCGTTTATGGTATTTGAAAACTCAACAAAATTTTTGTTCAACATAATTTTTTTTAATAATTGATATTTTTATCAAGCACCTCATTATAAGAAGACAAAGGAAAAACTTGGGTTAACTGAAATTGTTAATTTTGAGTCATTTCTCAAAGAGTTAACACCATTTTCATGAACTTTTTAATTTCTCTATTTGAGTGTCCCTGCTTATAAAAATTAGTATCAATCAAATTATCTTTTTTCTACAAAAAAAGATTTATAATAAAAGTATAAACACTCAAGTAAAAAACATAAAAATATAGACACTTAGATGTAAAAACACCTAGTTGGAAACAAACTAAAAACTTATACATACATAGCATAAATGTATCAATCTAACAACCATGCTAATATAAAATAAATTGAATTCAATGAAAATATTAAATTAGAAAAAAAATGAAAATTCGTGCATATAAAACGTAAAAATAAAAATAGAGACGCTGAAATAAAAAAATTAAAAACCATGAACTAGAAATATTATTAAGTCTTTCTCAAATAAATAAATAAGGAATTACGGAGACATTTCGAGCTCATTTCATTGTGGTATACCCTTTTACCCGGGCTATGTAGTCATATTGTGATGAGCGAAGATAAGAAATCAAGCTATTAATTCCCATAAAAAATAAAAAAAATAAAAAATAAAAAGTGATATTTATACACATTTTTTTCCATAGAAATTATAAACCATCGTAGTTGTAGCCTTGTCGGAAATCAAGGTCTGCCCCCCTTTTGATGCCTGCTGTAGTCAACCATAACCGGCCCACTAGTTATAACCACAACACACGTCAATACAAGTTTTTACATAGTGAAATAATTTTTATTAAAAGTCATTGTTTTTTAGAAAGAACAAAAAACAAAAAAACAATTGGTATTTTTTAAAAAAAGTTCTTACATAGTGAGATTGACTCTCCTTAGACTATGGAGATTATCTATCATAGTAAGATAAATTTAGACTATTGATTTCATTTACCAAATTAACGATTTTTTTAAATTGGTAATTAGTTTTTTCTATGATGAAATTCTAACCATTGATTTCAAATTTACATGATATTATAAATGATGTTGTTCCTGACTCGAGAGTAATCCAATCCTAAATACTCATAGAGCACGTAATTAAAGGCCTGGACTAAAGGAGCGTTTGGTAGTGCGTTTCTACCTGTGTTTTGTGAAAATTTGAATTTTTTTTTTTTTTGCTAAAATTGAGTGCGGTTTGTAGTTTTTGGATCGTTTTGATGTGCTGATGTCAAAAATGATTTTTAAAAAATAAAAAAACATCATTGGCATGCATTTCGGCACGAAAAGTTATTTGAAAAACACCCGCAACCACACTGACAAACACGCTCTAAATAGGTGTTTAATATTACAGTCCAAATGTTTTTATATAAAATTGTTAATTTTTTAATTAAAAATATATTAAATTATCTTTTTAAATACTTTTCATTTATATTAAAATAATCTAAAAACTATTTTACAAGACATTTTCAGACAAACTTAGACCGCACTATCGAACTGGTCATAAAGCTCCTCGAAATCTCAAATCAAAAGATGCAGCTTGTATATATATTAGCAAAATAATCAGCCATTTTCTTCTCTACCCACCCAGTACTGTATAAAAATGAGTACGGTATATTTTTGGCAAAATTGAAAAACAAATCTAATAAAATGCAGATAATAATAAAGCTACAATCATATATACCGGTATGCTGCATATGCGAAGGAAGAACGGAAGTCCTTCTCTTACGCAAATTCTCCTCCAAGCAACAAACCCCCCACCCCGGCCCTCTCTTTCTGTCAGAAACATTACCATAGTTGCCAACAATCAGTTTTGCATATATTCATAGCCCTCAAAGATCACTACTGCCTGCTCTCTCCTTCTGATCTCTTCTTTCAAGGAACAAAGAGATCAAAAACATGTCTAGAATATTAACGATCACAACTCTTATTTCCCTTCTCACAATCACAGTCCTTACAGCCCCAGCTACTTCCTCTACAGACTCTTTTGTCTTCGGTGGTTGTTCACAGCTAAAATACACACCAGGTTCTCCTTACGAGTCCAACGTTAACTTGCTACTCACATCCCTTGTCAGCTCAGCCGCGTTCACCACCTACAACAACTTCACCATCAAGTCCCCCACACCACAGGACACTCTTTACGGTCTCTTCCAATGCCGAGGAGACCTCTCCAATGGTGACTGTGCTAGCTGTGTAGCTCGTGCAGTGAGTCAGCTCGGCACTCTTTGCCTTGACTCGAGTGGTGGCGCCTTGCAGCTTGAAGGGTGTTTTGTAAAATATGATAACACGACGTTTCTTGGAGTGGAAGACAAGACGGAGGTGTTGCATAAATGTGGGCCGTTGATCGGGTATGATTCTGATGAATTGAACAGGCGTGATGCGGTGTTGGGTTACTTGGGGACTAGTGATGGGTCCTACAGGCCTTTCAGAGTTGGTGGGTCCGGGGATGTTTCTTCTGTGGCGCAGTGTGTCCAAGATTTGAGTGCGAGCGAGTGTCAGGATTGTTTGTCTGAGGCGATCGGACGGCTGAAAACAGTCTGCGGGCCCGCTGTTTGGGGGGACTTGTACTTGGCCAAGTGTTTTGTGCGGTTTTCCAAAGCTGGGGCCTCCTCCAACGGCGGAAATGGACATGGTAAGCTGTTGCGCCACCCGGCAGGGTGGTGGTTTAAGGTTTCTTGTTTCTGGTTGAATAATTTTTGGTTTAAATTAATGAGTAATTTGTGAAAATCCCTATCTTGAATAATCTTGAAATTTACCTAATGGCAAATCTAGCCCGTGACAATTGATGCTGTAGTTTTACATGGTTATTTGGGTAAACTTCAAATTGTTCAAGATGGGTTTTTTTTTAAAGTAATTTTCTATATTTCCTTTCTTTTTTGTATTTATTTTGTTTTGGTTGTTACCCTTGTGCGTGTGTGTTAGAGAGCGGGAAGTTGGAAATGTTTCTCTCTTTTATCTGGTTAATGAGTGTTTGATGTGCTAATTTATTTTGATGAAACTGCCCCGCTGGTGTGATCCGATTTCTTGACGCATATTCAAGGTGAATGTGGCAGTGTTTAAGGAGATTCTGGAGAAAAGTTTATTGAATTTTGATTCAATACTCTTTTCTTGCAGAGTGATATATACAGTACTAGCTGTTTCGATCATGGGTCTGACATCAATTCCATAATTATATATCAAAATTACTGTTCTAGATTTGATGAATTTGGAGAACAAAACCCAAAAGGGAAGTATCACATAATCCTGCTGTATATTTCCATTGTCAAAGTAGTTGCCCACACGCACATAAGGAAAAGCCCTCTAAAGTTCTTAATCACCACGCCATGATAAAATTAAAGCCCCACTTTTGAATTAATGCCTCACTAGGAAACAACAAAGGATCCAACGCAAATGAAATTATTATGGTCTTTGTTCACAGTCTTTGGTCCCCAGTGTCTGAGTTTCTATAAAGGTAGAACAGAGCATATGGAGGAGTTTTAATCAAATAATGTAGAAACTATTACCTCTAAAATTTCCAAAATGAACTGGGCATGTTCTTTACAGTAGCATAATCAATCTTTGTTGATAAATAAGTTGAAGCAATCAGTAAATTCTCTCTTCTCATGCAGAATGTTGGCCAGAAATTATTCACATGTAATTGGGTTCTCTTTACTGAGATGATCAGTGGCAGCTTAAATTTGTCATTGGCAGTAAGATACAGCAATTAACATAGGATTGCTAAGATAAGATGATATCTAATTGCTTGGTTTGTGTTTTCTTTCTGCTGTAGATAACAACGGAAATGATGAAGTTGAGAAGACACTTGCAATTTTGATAGGACTTATTGCTGCGGTTGCATTACTCATCGTATTCCTTTCTTTCTTTAGGAAAGTTTGTGAAAGAGAAAGAGGTAAGCTACTAATTGGTCATCTTTCTTTGCATCTTTACAGTTCTCTTTATTTTATTCTCCAAACATTGTCAAATCTTTTCATTTTTTTTTTTGTTTTTTTTTAGGTTTAGTAGTTGTCAATACTCAATACTCTTACTTATATACGTGTCATCTTTCCATACGCAGGTTGTAAATAATATAATTTATGCAGAAAAAGATATTCAGGAAATGGGTTCCCTCTGGTCATTTCCTCTGCATTATGTGGCCCGATTGCTTCCCTTTGTTGTTGTGGTCTCTCTCTCCCTCCCTCTCTCTCTCTCCCTCCCTCCCTCCAGTTGAAGTTTCCTTCAAATTTCTCCTAAAGAAGCCTGGAAGGGTAAATAGAAAGATGTTCATGGAAACAGGTACCCTTGAAACAAGTAAAAAAGAAGAAAAAAAAAGGGTTTGTAATAAGGTGAAAAGGCCTAAAGACTCCGCACTCTCCTCTCCAGTCTTATAACATCAATGGTGGTAGTTCTCTCTCTTTGCAACGCTGTAGTTAGTGCCTGAGATATTAGAGCTTTATACTTTGTTTTAATTGCAAGTGTTGTATTCACAAAACTTGTTAAATTTTATTTCAAGTCAATGTTTACTTTCCTTTCCTCGTATCTCCAACAAATTCTATATTTAGAAAACCTAAATCAAAGTCTGGTTAGAGTAAAGTTTTACTTTAAACTATTTTTTTAACTAAATTGACAATTTGTTTTTAACCATAGCTTTAATAGACCAACTGATATACTAATGACTTGAGTTTTGGATTAGGTCAACTCTTATAACCATGATAAATCATGCTTGTTTGCTAAAATTCTCTTTATTTCCTATCATGTTTACAAAGCAAACAGTTCTCTTTCCTTTTATATATATATATATATATATATATATATATATTATACACTTGTGTTTTTATATGATATTTTAAAACTTTGCAGTTGCCGTCAAGTTGAGAGATGAGGCAACTGAAGCTTGTCTAGAGCCCAATAATACCATCTTGAACATTTAGAATATCGTGATGATTATCATCATAATGATTAGGACAGTATTCTTAGCATTTTCTTATAAAACTATGCTTATCAAAGTACTAACGGAGGTCTAATCAGTAAATTAAAAGGAACAATTCAAATGAATTAAGCGATCAATAACAGGGCTAGTGGGTGATGTTCATGAATAGTTTAGAGTCCTGTCTCCCTCTCTCTCCTCCATTATCCATAGCTTTAAATTTGGAGTTTTTGTAAGGTGGGGCTGTCCCCAATCTAGTCCTCTGTAGCAAGCATGGATACAAATACAAATTAAGATTCTTTTTCTCACCCTCCAATTACAATCCATGCATCTTTTTTTTTTGAAAGCCATGGTGATCTTGATGACCTTTAAATAAGGGAAACATGAACCAAGCAACTAAAGTGACGAGAGGGATGACAATATTGGGTGTCAGATCAGGAAACTGCGTATCATAAATCTCAAATAATAAGACCACTCTGTGAAGGTCCCAGCAATTGGTCCCCAAAAACTTTCTTTATCAAACAATCATGTGAATCTGTTCTCTCGGAAGACACTTGTTCCGTTTTGGAAATGGTGCTAGCTAATACATCTTTTGTGATTGCTCCAATTAGCAGTAGGCTTTTGGTTTTTTGGATTATGTATACCAAAGAAGCTTGCTGTTCATCAAATTCAAAATGCTATGCTCCATGTTACCAAAAAAAGGTGTTGTTTTAAACTAGGATAATTAGCCAAATGTTCCCCACCTAACTCCGCAATTTGCAAGCCATCCACGGCTAATTACTCTAGCCCCATTTTCGACTTCTGCGGTCAACATGCGGAGCCTATAATATAATTGGGTTTATGCAGTGATGCACTAATAATTGCTTATGATCCGCAAACCCTATTAATTGTTGGCCTTTGACGAAGCTTTTTTTTAATGAGGTTTAATCAAGTAACAAACAAAGCTGTAGGTGGATAACTATGACCCTTGTACGTCAAAATAGTAACAATAACCTTGTATTTCTATCCTAGAGTGGAAGAGATTAGAAAGAGGAAAGATGGGAACGAAGCTTCCGTTGATTGATTTGAAAAGCATGCCACGCCATTAGTTATTTAAATATTTTTATTTTATATTTTAAATATACTTATTTAAAAATTAAAAATTCACCATCTCCATGTAAAAATATTTTCTCTAGATACTTTTCACACCTTATCCTACCAAATACCAAGTATGTATTAAAAATTACATTAACTAATAAAAATAAAAATTATTAAAAACAATTAATTAACTGATTATTTAACTCAAAAATCCTATTTGTAGATTACTTGAATGATATCATCAGTACCAAGCTTCCATTTATTAGTTTGAAAATCAGCATGGCACACAAATAGTTACAATCAAGATCATGAAAAAGATGGGAGGGAAGGGCAAGGGACTATTAGAGCTTGTTTGGGGACGTGATTTAAACTGTGTTTTTTTAAAATTTAATTTTTTAGTTTAAAATTTATTTTTTTATGCTTTCAAATTATTTTGATGTGTTGATGTCAAAAATAAATTTTAAAAAATAAATATAATATATTTCTAAATAGGTTTAAACCGTTACAGTATTTTACTGTATTCTTAAAAATACACTACCAAGGAAAGTTCGGTAACAACGTGGTTGAGGAGCAAAAAACAATTAGTTGATATAGATTGGGCGTTGGCAAGGCTGTTAGTGATTTTATTTTGTATTATTCCATGATGAACGATACAGCTCAACTAATTGCATAGAGAGAGGGTGGTTTATGAAAACAAGCGGCTGTTGAATAGGCGCGTAGAAAGGTAATTTAACATCCTTTCTTCACACAATTCAATTTTGAAACAAGAGTGTTTATGGTTCATTGCAAGCCCAATGGGCCATGAGCTTCTGATTCAAAGTTCAAAAGTAGTTAAGGCCACTTGAGTTGTCTTGTTACATTCCCAGCCCATTTTTATTAGGAAGGGGCTCGTTCATCAGCAGATGGCCTTATCCGAGTCCCCAACCAATAACCAAAAACAGAAAAGAAAAGGTAACCTCGTATTAGTCCCCACTCAATAACCATTTTCTCAATCGGATCCTTATACGGAACAAATATTACCAATATCCTCTAATTATCGTCCCTATTCGGAAATATATACACAAATTTAGGGAACATGTTTGTTTATGTAAGGATGGGACTAGGTGTTAATAGATTTATCAGGGACCTTATTGGTGCAAGAGTATTTTTTAAACTTAACTGACATATTACTTTGTCTTTGGGGACTAACTTGAGTTTACCTAAGAAGTCGGTGAAGCAAATGCCAGATGTCCGAAATAAGCACACGTGTCACTTATACCTCCTCCCATCATATCACAATCGTCACCTCCCCTCTATTTAAGAAAAACCAGCCCTTTTTCTCTGACCACGTTCGATTTCTCCTTAATCCCGAAGAAAAGCACAAACCCAAAATTCCCAATCAGCTTTAGATCTATTAGGATCTCGAAGCAGCAATGGCACTTGAATGGGTGGTACTAGGCTACGCCGCAGGAGCAGAGGCAATCATGGTCCTTCTCTTGACAATCCCTGGTCTTGACGGGCTGCGCAAGGGACTGAGCGCGGTGACACGTAATCTGCTGAAGCCGTTTATGTCGGTGGTGCCGTTTTGCCTGTTTCTGCTGATGGACATATACTGGAAGTACGAGACGAGGCCGAGCTGCGAGGGCGAGTCCTGTACTCCAACCGAGCACCTCCGACACCAGAAATCAATCATGAAGAGCCAGAGGAATGCCTTGTTGATAGGTGTTGCACTCGTTTTCTACTGGCTGCTTTACTCGGTTACTCATCTTGTTGTGAAGATCGAGCAGTTGAATCAGCGCGTCGAGAGGCTGAAGAACAAGGAATAAGTGGTGATGATGATTGATGAGTGAGATAAGTGGGTTTTGTGTTCTGTTCTCATGAATTACTACGGTTAAATGAGACTTTAATTTCGTTTGCGGATTCAGTTTTTTACTTGTTCAGGTAGTAACTCTGTTTGATTTTGGATGTGAAGATCTGATCAATATGCAGCTTTTCTTTAATCATTTTAGGATAGCGTTTTTTTTTTCCTGCATGTCGAATTCATTTCCAATTTTGATTAGAATGTGGACTGCGAGTCGTGGAAGTGTAAATTGATGAACATGTGGATCTTTATTAGGCATTTTGCACTGATCAATGCGGATGGATGGATCTGTAGTATATTAGGGTAGGAGAAGAGAGTAGGGATGGATTTCCAAATTTAGTTATGCAATTGCCATGTCAACACTCTGATTGATTGTGAACTTAATGGAAGCTGTTACTAGTTATGACCAGTAACTATATTAGTCTCTTTTAATCCTGTCCTGGACAACCACCACAATATACAAATAATGGTCAGCTAGGAAAATGATGATAAGATCCAAGGCCTTTTATTTGGTCTCCTCTGAAGTCTCAACTTTTCAAATTACACTCGCATAAACCCCTTTCCTTCTCAACGTTGATGGAGAGAGTTGTCACTGGCGCTGAGGCAACTCTTACTTTATCATGTACACTCCATGGAATTCTTATTAGCTTCGTCATCATTGCAACTCGTTTTGGCTTGATGTTTCATCAGTTGCATTGGTGACAAGCAATGAGAATTCTTGGTGGCGGGCAGTGGTTGTGGGTTGGAGTGAGTGAGGAGTGAATTGGTACCAGGTTGTAAAGAGGCGGTGGTGGCTTGCTTTGCGTCGGAAATCTGTACCAGGTTATAAAGAGGTGGTGGTGGCTTGCTTTGCATAGAGGAGTAGATTTTTAGTTAGTTTCGTCTGTGATCCGTGGGTGTTGGAGTTGTTTGGCAATGAGGTAATTTATTGTTAGCATCCTGTTGAGTGACGGGTTTGTTGATGTTGATCTTCTTAATATCGTGTTCGCATTCTCTATCTTATGTTGAAATTCACCTATTCAAGGCCAAAACAGCCCTCCACTTGCAGCACTATCATCTCATACCGAGTAATGTTCAAGCATCACCAGGTGAACTTGCATTACCCACCACACCACCTCTTTACCCATTTAGTCAATTTGGTATCCTGTCTGCCCAGATCTCACTTCGTTGAGTGTTTAATTTCGACTATTGAGTGTAGAGCCTCAGGTGAAGGGTATAGTGTGGTGAAAACGAAGCTGCTCTGAAACTATGCATTTAGGAATACGAGGAGGTGCCAGCCATTGCTTTAGTAGAACTGGCCGGGAACTAGGATTTCTCGAACTTATCTACAATTCCTCATTTCCCCTTTTTTGGGCTGCAGAAGAACATCTTGTTTTCCTCTCTCGCCCCCTAGTTAGGGAGGGCTGGTTCGGGGGAGGGAGGCGTTCAGTCATGACTTGCACTCTCTCTCTTTTTGTGTGAGGTTAGGGCGATGCGCCACACTTGATTTGCATGATCCATACTTTTTATTCCTGCCACTCCTTGCGGATCTTGACCTCATTTTCACATTTACTGTTGAGTAGTGAAACACCTTTCTATCCTTTGTGTGTGAATCTTGTTCAAGAAAGGCAGTCATATGGTACCCAAAAATATAATCATAGATGTATAGCAAAGGTAAGTTGCCTCCGCGCGTATTTGATTCTTCACTTTTAGAAATCAAATGCAGACAGATTTTCTTTGTCGCTGTTCTCTGCTGTAAAATGTTTCTCTCACTCGCTCACGCACACATGAAAGCTTTATTATTTGAAGGTTTGCTTGGGTGTGTAATTGTTCTAGATGATAGACATATATAGTTCCTTTCTACACCAAGCTCGGTTTATGCTCGTTGATCCATGGATCATGGCTACGATGCTTTATCATATTCCTAAATCCAATTTAAGCACGGTCGGTGATGGGCTTGATTAATGGAATTCCTGACCATAACCTGCAACTCCATGGTTGAATTATCACTAGGATGGGCTATAGCCCGTGTCAAAAAAATTTAAAATTGTACAGTGCCCTTTCTTCCTTAAAAACTTTTAACTAATTTACCATATAAAACAAATTTAACCAAAATAAACCACCATACAAAAACTTTAACTAATTACAATTATGTCATTTGTCTTTTATCATAATAATAATAAAAAAACACTTTCTCCACAAAATCAACCTCTCTCTTTTTCTTTAAAATCTCTATCTTCCTGGGCTAAGAAAATCAGAATAAAAAATTGTATCCCCTCTCATACTAGATCATGTCATGTTTTCCTATATACTTAGCTCATAAAATTTGATAAAAGCAACACATTTGTTTTACTATCCAGCATACAAATTCAACCCAATCAAGAAATTATAGTACTGGTAAAGAGAGATTTTCTCGAGTTTGAGGGGCATTATAAGTTGAATATTCTCTTCTTGATTTTCTCGTTATCATTGCGTTTGGAGAAGAAAATACTAGTAGGAAAATTTCAAGAAAATAAATATAGCTTTTTTCTTGGTTAATTGGATTCAAACTTAAAAAAAATTCTAGTTTTAGTTTAACTATAAAACTCTCTCCTTAATTCTTTATTTTGAATTTATATACTACATATTGTTTTTATCTTTGAAATGAAAATCTTAACATCTTAAATGCAATGTATCTTGTTTCAACTATTAAAATATTACTTTAGACTTTGAAAGATATTTGATTTGATCTTTTCCTTGCACATGTGCAATTTGTTTGCACACAATATAAGATTGACATACAATGTATGAATATTTCATCTAAAAAGGCTACAAGTTATTCATATCAGCAATAAGGATCGATGATAGTTTATCAAAACTATCATTGTGCTATATTTAACTCAGCAATAAATTTTCAGTTGGAAGAGTTAAATTCTAGATTCAATGACTTAGCTCTGTTTTAGAACTTAGAAGAACTTTAAATCATTTAAAATAAAGTTGATGCTATTTGCAAGCTTGGTAAGAAATTTTATCTTGGAGTTTTCAATGAACAAGAGATGTATTATTTGAGATCTCAGTTAGAACATTATCAAATTGATGTGATTCAACATGAGAGTTTTCAGAATATCTTTATCATTTTCGAATTATATCGATGATTAGTTGAAACAAATAAGTTGTGGTACTATCACAGTATCACTTGATTAATAAGTTGATTCGTTTTATTTTGACTTTGTTTGTTTCCACTTTCACTATGAAGAGAGCATTTTCAATTACGAAACATGTTAAAATTATGCTTCATGATAAAATAGATAAGGTGTTCTTTGTAAATTCTATGATAATTTACATTGAATGAAAGCTTGATGAAGATCTCGATTCGGATTTGATCATAGATAAATTATATTTAACAAAACATTGAAGGGTATAATTTTAATAGTGTAGTTTATTTTTACTTTATCTTCGGTATACATTTTATTTTTACATATTTTTTATTTTTTATTTGGATTGAAATTTTATTATTAACTTGGAATTTATGTGATAATGATTGTCCTTGAAAAAATAAATTCAGTGTATTTAATACCCCGGGCAGAAAAATTTCTTGGCTCCGTCATTGTCCTGTATTTTTTTTTCTTGGATATATAGAAATTGTCTAGCATCTTAATTCAAGAGAGCCAGCAAACTTAGGCAATGACAACCAGGAGACTTTTCCAAGAATGCTTCCTGTCCAAATGATATACAGGGCTGCTGAGATACGTATTACAGAAATTTCATGATAGTTGGCATGCATATTGCCATATGCATTAAGCATCTCCTAGCTCAGCATTGTATCTTCTTTTACTTTATGATAAAGAAGGGCTGTGTGTGTGTGTGTGTCCCAACAAAGCAAACATCAAATTACACTTCAACAATCTCTAATCTACATTCTGAAATCAAACACATTCCTTGAAGTAATATGGCCAACCGGAACAGTATCCAAGCCTACCAAATATATATATATTCCTTTTCTTACACAACGCTGCATTAATTAAAAAATAAATAAATTAGGCAATATCCCAACGTGACGTCTATCCTTTTTTTGTGTCACGAATCATTTTTTAATTTATTTTCAAACAAAAGAATTCAAAGAGGATATAAATAAATGTACGCATCCGTTATTGATAAAGGGCGGTGAAATTACGCTGTCTTTTTTGGTGATGCTCTTTCCTTCTCCATGCGTTCAAATAAGCTTCCATCATAGACAGCTCTAATAGTATCCTTGTGAAGCAAACCATCCTTATCCTTGCAAAGAGTGTACAGGATCTTCCATTCTGTGTAGGAAGCAACCCTGCAATAGTTTTCCAGCATTTAATTACCTATACATATTTTTCTGAAAGACGTGATATAGTTTTCTAATTACTTCTGGATACTAAGAAATTGAAATGATCAGAAACCAACCATCCTTTGAAGTCCTTGGGTTCTCTGTTAGCCTTGAGCATTCCCATCAGCTCGTCTGATGTCAAGGAATTTGGATGTGAACGTGCATGTTTGCTGAAGATTTCTTCAAATTTTGCAGGAACAAACCTATAATTCTCTTATAAGAATTAATATATGAAATCAAAATAGAAGAGCCAACACTAAATATGTTAATTAAGCCATTAATAGAGATGCCCTAATTGTGGTACTGAACCAGACGTCTTATATGTTAGCTTTTGATTTGGTAGATAGATATTGTTAACTGGAAAATATAGAGGACATAAAACAGCATCTAGCTCCTAAAAAAAAGAACTAATTAATGGATAAATTAGAGAATACATAAATGTGACTACAGGAATATAATATGTACCTTCCTTCACTGTCATAGACACCAGAATCACTCCCATGCTTGGCTCGCTGGATGTTCTTAACCTCAATAGGGAACAAAAGAGAAGGAAACTTCCCCTGTAACACATGAAAATTTGACTAATCTATAAATAATTTCGCAGACCATAAGTGAAGTGGTTGTTAAATAAATGGCACTGGTATTTGTAGACTGTCTAAGTTTTATATATCTTGCACTTCTTCCAAAAGAAAAGAAAAGAAAAGAAAAGGAGTTCCTTCAATGGTAGGATTAAGGGTAGGTAACCTGTTGTTTATAAGCAATGACCTAAACATATTTGAGATAAAAGGAAGAAAAGAAGGGGAACCTTTGCTTGCGATCCAACAATAATACTGTACTTTTGCCAAACTCCATTTGTGTACTTGTTTTTTAGCTTCCAATTTTTCTCATCTATCTATAGCTAGCTAGGTCCCACCCCGTTGTTTGCCCACTCCATGCAAAGACTACTTAAAATATAAATAAGGTGCACTTTTAGCCAAATTATACATCCTACGGCGCCAAATGAAACCTAGAAACTTTATTTTATTTATTTTCCTATATGCTATTTTATTTTGTTTCTTTCATACAGCACGTGAATAGAATGAAATACGGGAAAAAAAAAAAAGCACTATTGAATCCCATTATCATGGAACTCATCCATCATTAAACACTACTTTAACTAATTTTTCTGTAAGAAAAAAAGAAGAAGCATGTATCATAAACCAACAGGTGAGTGAGTCTTCCCAAAAGAAATGGCGGAACAAAGGCTGTCTTGTACAGGGAAAAAAAAAGATAGTAATAAGAATACCCGATAAATAATAGCCAAAATGATATACAAATCTTTTAAAAATAAAAAATAAAAATCACAGATTCCCATGCATCCAGAACAAGATGTAGGGTGAGGTGCGTGGGACAATCATCCTCCTCGGAGGGAACACAGACACAGACACGTGTAGCCATGCCATTATTCATGCGGAGACGAACAACTAGTGGATGATGACTTAAGTGGTCATTCTAAGAACATGTATATACAACAACACCACCTCCATTAAACTTTTACAGTAACGTTACTTCAATCCTTTTCGTAGAATTGAAGACATTGGCTTGGTGTCGGACCAAATTATATTAAAAAAATCCGATCCCATAGAATGTCAGGGCATCGAGTCACAACAAATAAGAATGGACTGATGTCAGTCTGGGTCCATCGCCAAGTTTTTAAAATCTTGTTTTCAAGCAAGGCATGGGATTATTTACCACTTTTACAAGCTTCTCGTTTTGTATGCACAGATTTTTATATTCTACGATCTTCGAACACAAGAGCTATACAGGTGAATTAATAGACCGGGTGCTTCTTCAGTCAACTTCCTAGCCAAGCACCTGTACTTGTCTTTTAGTCTTGTATATATATCGGTGTCAATTGTGGACGGACTCCTATGGTAATCATATATATTATTTATTACTTACTCACCCCTTCAATTTCTTAAACAATTATTTTTTTTCCTCGTTAATTAGAGTCGAATTAGATAGATAGATAGAGAGAGAGAGAGAGAGAGAGAGAGATACAGGTCGAGTTTTCTGGCTGAGAGCGATATTGATCAGAAAGGCACTGGCAGTGGATAACAAGATACCACACCCAATTGAACGAAAACCTGTTAGTTAACAAATTCAGATTTAGATTAACCCATTAATTAAAATTTCCTTTTCTTTACACAAAAACAAGAATGAGAAATACAATAAACATAAAAAAAGGAAAACATAAGAACACACCTTGAAACGTCTCCCAGGGATAAACAATGCCATCTTGATTCCTATCAAAGAAGAAGACATGCTTCTGCAGTACGTTATGATCATTTGGTACAAATTTCCCTGCGTGAGAAAACAATCTCCAACTTTAGCCATAAAACAAATAGCTGCAGGGGATTCTTGGGGGCGACAACAAGGGGTAACACGGCACAAGAAAGAAGGAAAGTTAAATCCATACCATTTTGTTGCTTATCGGTTGATGATAAGGTGGAGGAATTCATGTCTATAGTAGCAAGATGGAACTGTGAAAGCAATTAGAGAGATGGGGATGAGAGGTAGTGTTTAATGGGGTGGAAAGGATATATACTGCGGGTGCTAGAGAAGAGAACCAAAGGCTTTGTTCTGTTCTACTTTAATGGATGCTTGTTGCTGTTTGAGTGCCAGCTATTAATAGGGAAGGGGTCTGTTGGCACAAATGAAAATGGCTGCAATTTATTCTCCGTAGCCCACGCGCTCTATTGCAGCGGTGATGCATTATCTTCTTTCTAATCATTTAATTTTTATTTTCTTTCGTAACGCAACAACGGACAGTGTGAATAAGGAGCGTTCTTTTTAGTAACGCAACAATTGTGTTTTAAAACTATAAAAATTGACAATATATAAGCACGAATTTAACCTAATATTAAAATATTTAAAGCTAAACATCCGTTAATTGATCTTCGTATCCTTTCTTCCCCATCTTCCTTTTTTTCTCGAGAGAAGAAAGTTCGGTATGTGCAGAACTCTTTATAGCTCGTATTATCATTTAGCCCCTGGCAAAAAAGAGGATCAATTTAACCTAACTGCTGTGTAAAAAGAACAGCGGTTAAAATAAGGGCGGGGACGGGATTCAATGATAGGAAAGATCTACATTTCAATTGTATAGCTTATGATTTATTAAAACTAATTATTAATTCAAAAGCTGTGGTAAAAAAGAGTTATGGTCGAGAGTTTTGATAAATGTTTTTAAATAATTTTGATATGTTAATATAATAAATTATTTTTTTTAAAAAAAATAATATTTTGATAAATTTTCAAGTAAAAAATACTTTAAAAAACAATTATTTCAATCACTATCTTACTATATAAATATCTTTTCTTTGACGGGAGTTGCATTTTTGTCCTCCTTAATTTAAAACCCTTCCTTTCGCTGTGACTTGTAAGAGATATACTCGCAACCTTGAGCTTATTAAAGGAAAATAATAATAATGATAAAAACAAGGAAGAAGGAGAAGAAACAACGTAAATAAATAAAACGTAGCTTGTCGGGAAATAAAACGGTTGCAATGTGAACACATCAAGACAGAAAAGGAAAAGAAGGGCGCGTGCGCGCTTTTTGCCTTTTGCTTTACAGGAGGAGGACGCAAACACAGGTGACGGTGCATCATTCTCTCCGATGCCTTCAGGAAATTTTAAAGCACCTTTTTTTTTTATATATATTATATATAATATCTTATCGAAGTAAATATATGTATTTTAAATGATGATTGAGTTTCATAATTGATAAATTTTATTAAATAGTGTTGTTAATTACATTTATAAACAATGCTGTATCTTTGATTTTCTCTTGAAAAAATTAAAGGCTCGTTAACTTCTGCTTTAGAAAGTCCTTTTATCTAAAAAAATAAAATTTTATTTTTTAAATATTTTTCAATAGTTTCAATATAATAAAAATAAAAAATAAAAATATATTTTAAAAAAAAACATCTGTCATCATTTTACCAAAAACATACTAATATCTTCCCCACAAGAAAAGCATGGTTTTACTGAACTGAACATGCTTTCCTAATACAGAAACATGCGCTGTCTTCGCATTGAAAATCAGAGGCTATTTGGCGACTAGCGACGTGTTTCAGATTACCATCATTTTCAAAAGTGTCATCATATTCCCACGAAAAACATTTATTAACAAATACTAGCTTTCTCTACATTTTTTTTTCGTTTTGTTACTTTTTGTTTTGTTTTGTTTTTTTTTTATTGTTTTTCGTTTTTTCATTTTTTTTTGTTTTTTTGTGTTCTGTCTTTCTTTTCTTTTTTTCCTTTTTTTTTTCTTTCCCCACATTTTTTTTCTTTTTTTCCCTTTTGTTTTATTTGTTCATTTTATTTTTTAAATATTAAATTAATTAAAAATTTAACTTTGTAGTTTTTTTTCTTGAAAACATTGTGAATTGCAACAATTTTTCTCTATATAATTTTATTTTATTTTTTCCACAAACCTACAATAATGCACAAGCATGCCACAAGCCGCGACATCGCGCGGACATGGCATCTAGTAAGAACCTAAGCTATGTTATGTCTATCAAATTAATTTGAAGGGAATCCCGTTGATTTTTCAAACTTTTCTATGTGAATATATAATATTATTTTTTAAAATTTATTTTTGATATTAATATATCAAAATGATCTAAATAAATTAAAAAGATTCAATTTTATTTTAATTTTTTTATAAAAACATTTTTAAAATATAAAAACAAATAAACTCTTAATTAAACTAAAAAATCTCAAATATTTAATTATTGTATCAGGAGTCTCCTAGTTTGTTTCCGAATGCGAGCTCCTTCCTCTTCTTTCTTAAATTAGTCATCTAGATGGTGGCTCAGTTGTAAGAGCTTGAGACCAAGAGGTTTGCTTTCTCTGTGGTCTCAGGTTCAAGCCCTGTGGTTGCTCATATGATGACCACTGGAGGCTTACATGGTTGTTAACTTCAGGGCACGTGGGATTAGTCGAGGTGCGCGCAAGCTGGCCCGGACACCACGTTAAACTAAAAAAAAAAAATTATCATGCATTATCATACATACTTTTAAAAAAGAAAATTGAGTTAATAAGTTAAATGCAAAGATCTTCTGAAATTTCTGAACAATTTATAATTGAAAACTTTAAGTTTTCTTTAAATAAGTGCTAAAATGTTTTTTCTTATGTAATAAAATGGCAATTATTATGATAGCTAACTGCATGTAGTTCGGTAATGAAAACAATACCACACCTTCATTACTTAAAATTTACGATAGTTAGTTGAATATAATTCAATTATGACTGCTAGCTGCGATAAATATCACAACTAATTCATTATTAAGACTATGATAGCTAGCTGCTCGTAATTCAATTTTGTTCGATAATTTGACTCGGACACCTCTTGAAATCCCAAACCCTAGCCGTCAAAATGTCCCCTAAAATGCCTTAAAAGATTAATGTCTAAAAAATATCGTTTAGAAAATAGGGTTAGCTGATTAATGCCCAATAAAAAAAAACACGAAAAATTGTTAAGTATTTTCGAAACATTACTCTTCTACACATATAAAAGCTCTTCTACACATATAAAAGCGAGATATATCACAATAATCACTTACAATGTGAGTTAAGCAGCATTATTTAAAAATATTTTTTTTACGGAATTACGTCGAAGGTATTTAATAATCACTCAAAAACACACATGTTTTTTCTTGTTTTATTTTAGCAGCAGTGTTTTTCCAACAGTTGGAGGTTATGTTTATATTTGCTAGGGCCAACCACAGATTTTCTGCTAGCCTATATTAGAGTTTTCCAATGTTAGCATTAATTATCAATTGGTTGTATCAACCACAAAAAAATAAGTTAAATTAAAAATTAAATTGCATAGACAATAAAAATAAATAAAAGGAGAAGAAAGAGACGGAGAGTAAGAAGGGAAAAGAGAAAAAACTATTAAGAAAACAATTTATTGTTCTCTCGCCTCTGTTCCAAGTTAATTATAACCCAATTTTAACTGCCCATGGTTCCACGTTAATAGCAGTGCAACTCCCAACTCCAGCAGTTAATACCACCATAAAACTCCCCAACCAGTTCCTTATTATGCCTGCAGCTCCGGCGGACCCAGGGCTCCCTTTGCTCGCGCCATCGGTGTTCAACTTAACCCGTCCTTCTTTAGATGGCTGCTAACTAATATACTTGGACACGAGCTGGCAGCTGCATCCTAGTGGGGACTCCTGCTGTCAAACTGGTTTTATTTCCATGAAATAATGGTTGATGTCTCCACGATGGTGAGAGGATTTGCAGGGTTGGGGTTGAAGATCATCCCATTCCTCATCTCCATAGAAACCTAGCAAAATGTCCCAATCCTCTCTCATCTTTTTTTACCTCTCTAAAAGTACCCATCAAATTCTCCAAGGTAGATCATGAATGTATCTATCAATTATACTTGAGAAGTGATTTGGATTATTTTCTGGTTGCCCCGACCTTAATGGGAAAAAGACTTGATGCCTTCTCAGCCAAACACACACCACACATTGTGAACTGCAACTGCAAAACAGGATTTGCTTTTCTTGGATGCGTATGCTTCTCAGCGTGGCTAAAAAATTGACATGGATCACACTTCTGACACAAGCACCGGGGGAACTATCACGCTGGCGTTGCCCTTATCTTGCTGGAGGCATATTTTCTGAACAAAAGCAGTTGTTGTCAAAATCCAAAAATTTAAGCAACACGCAATTGTATTTCGCAGTGCAGAGGTCAAGGTGGGGGCAAAACTGGCAACGTTTGTTAATACAATCTGGCCATGAAGATGTTCAATAAATATGCGTGTTTGAGGAGAAAAAGAAAAAGGCAGTCTTTCTCTCGTATTAGTTTTCACACAACATCACCTCAAGCAGTCAAGGTGCGAGTAATTCAAAATCAAAAAAATTTAAGCAACACGCAATTGTATTTAGCAGTGCAGAGATCAAGGTGGCGGCAAAACTAGCTTCGTTTGTTAATACAATCTGGCCATGAAGATGTTCAATAAATATGCGTGTTTAAGGAGAAAAAGAAAAAGGCAGTCTTTCTCTCGTATTAGTTTTCACACAACATCACCTCAAGCAGTCAAGGTGCGAGTAATTCAAAATCAAAAAAATTTAAGTAACACGCAATTGTATTTAGCAGTGCAGAGATCAAGGTGGTGGCAAAACTGGCTTCGTTTGTTAATACAATCTGGCCATGAAGATGTTCAATAAATATGCGTGTTTTGGGAGAAAAAGAAAAAGGCAGTCTTTCTCTGGTATTAGTTTTCACACAACACCACCTCAAGCAGTCAAGGTGCGAATAATTCATCAGGATCCATTTATTTAGCCACCGTTTGAGGGAACTAAAGTCATCTTTCTCGTACACGAGATTATACATTGCTGGAACTAAGCCTGCAGGAGGAATAGGGCATGCATCTATATACAGTACTTGGCCATGAACTTTTAAATGAATTAGAGAATACAACACTTAAGAACTAGCCCCTTTTGATCCAACCTTGCCTCCTCGTTTCCTGCACATACAACTTATATTATTACCATGTATTTCTAGTGAATTTTACAGAACACATACATATTGTAAGCAATCACATTGTTTGCAAGACGCCCATCATTCAGTTGCTAGTGATTCCACATCTAACCATCCTGACTCAGTACCAGTGCTAAGGCTTCAGTTCACATCAGATTTAACTCCATCTAATAATAACTGCTAACAAATTCCAATTAACTTATGCCCCTGATTGGATTAACAATTATTTAATGATCTACACTTCATATTTGTTTTTGCCTTGGTTGTGTACTGGTGGTGTCTGTCTCTTTCCCTTTTGAAACAGCACATTCCATTGTTTTTTACCACTCCCGACCCTCCCCAGATAAATAAGAGTTGCTAATTTCATTAGGTAAGTCTTACTTGCCAAGAAAATCAATACCAAATAGAAATGATATACCAACAACACGCAGAAGCAAAACTGACACACCTTCAGGAGGCTGAGCGAGCTTCCTGTTCTGTGAAGTCATCATTTCTTTCTTCAACTGAGTTAATATATCCTCCATTGTATGCTCCCTCTGCCAATTAGCAAGCATAGGGAAAAGACTGGGCTCGACCTGTTAATTTAGTCAATAATTAGATTATTTCCAATCAATTGATGTAGAAGAACTCAGCATTACATCACTTACCACTCCACTTTCAGGATTGACGCAGGTCATGTTTATCCGAGTTTGGAACCTGACACTTGGTGGATTATCGGGATATTCCTTGCCACAAAACAATTTTAACTGGTAGATACGCCCCTCGTGAACAGTCTGGCAAGTAGTATGAGTCAATACATTATTATTCCTTTTGAAAAATGATATAAAGCATACACAATTACTTTGAAGAATCATGTTTCATCATTCAAGGATCAAGGCATAGATGGTAATGATTATCATGCCAGGCCACCAGAGTCATCAGATTGTTTGCATTGCACATAAAACTGGGGATGGAAATTCACCCCATTAGTCAGGAATCAAGACCTCCCCTGCCACTACAAGGATGGTTTTGGCAATGCTGCAGGTGAGGACCATCTGGGCACTTGGATAAGATATTTAATTTAGCTCGGATTCAATGCGGGGGCAAGTTTAAAGGAGATCCTGCCACCCCACCTAGATGATTACATATTTTCTATGATGTGCTTATTCCCAGCATAATCAGCTGTACACAAACAGAATTTAGAGGGAATTGTGGTTAATTCCCCACCCCCCCCCCCCCCCAATTCAATCTAACTAATCAAAATCACAATCTCCCGTGCATACATTGAAAAACACACATGTACATTATTTAAAAATCAAAATTTGGGGTCCATTCTAATACTTTTGGGTTTAGAAAGCTTCCAGAATTTTTGCTCACTCGGATAAAATGAGCAATAGATGTGATTCTGCCCAAAAACAAACTTCAACCTGAATTGATTCATCACTAGTTTCAGAAAGGCTTCGTGAAGCAAGCAAGGGGCAGACCATGGAGGCTCTTTTTTAAGTATATGAATGGGTGGGTGGTGGATGGTGTTAAAAATCCCATAACCATTCCAAGCCCATTCTCATTCCAACTTTATCCACCATGATAGGATGCTACCATCAAATGCCCTGGAATAGGGATCGACCTACAGAAATTGGCTACAGATCCAACTGTATATGGAAAGCAGGCGTCAAACTTTTAGGTGTAGCGAAGGAGAAAAGAAACTTGAGACTTTATTTGATCTAGTTAGTTTTGAAAAGTTGGGGGGTTTGCGGGCTGGAGTTCTGTATCTTTAAGTATTTAATTTAAATTATATTAGTATCATGCAGTAGATATTTTAAGTTCTTTGGATACATAAATATTTAGATTTAGTTGAAAGGTCTTAGCTATCTTTATCTAGAATCGGTTCCACTTTCCCTGCTTTTTCAATGATTCTATTTTACCCTTGCCCTATACTCTTCCAATTTCCAAGTTTTATGATTTGAAATTCTTTGGTACATCACAGCATGGGAGATCAACTGCAATTTTCTTTTAGAATAAATCTCTGCAGATGGCAAGCCGAGACTGACATCAAAGCTTATTCATTTATGGCGAATCATACTATTATAGAAGACTTGACAGCATAAGTTTTACAACGACAATCTTTTTTTAAAAAAATTATTTTTGATAAATAAGTTTTCCAATGACAATCTAATGCATAAAAAGAAATAAAAGAAAAATGGTTTTAAAAGTTTTAAACTGCAAACAAAGGGATAACCTTGAAGATTTCAAAACAGTCTGAACTACATGCAAAGGCAACTAGATTACTAATGAGTTACACGGACATTATACTTCTGATTGAGAGCATTTAATGACACACCACGGTTTAACAATGTTGTGAAAACTTTTATAATGAGAGCTGCAGGAAGAGGAAGAGATTAAAGATACTTGAAAAATCAAATAACATCTGTTCTGAAAAGGCAAAGGGTGACTGTTGATTCTAGAGGAAAAATACAAGGAACTGGCATGCTGTGAAGTCAAGGAAATTTTAATAGTTGAAATGACATCATGCCTTTTTCAGGAAAAAAAGATTCATAAATGTTGATTTTCACGAGTACTAAAGGTTTATATATGGACGAACTGATGACATGATACTATAAGAAGGATAAATTATTCTTGGAAAATTGTTTGTCTTGCTCCCACAGATGTTCAAAGCTGAGAAAGTTGGCTTGACACTCAATTAAAATTGGTATCCTATAGTAGGAATGTTTAATCGATAAGCAAGATTTTATGGAAAAGCACAAAAGGGGTGAACTCATATAGTAACTTTTTGATAGATGAATCTATATATAAAAACACAAGTCTCATCTTGGATCATAATCTACCACTTTGTATGTAAACCAAGCATATTCTCAAAATCAGATCATCAATTTCCAATTCGGCATGCATACAACATGAATGCACACATTGAAAGAGAGAATGTAAAGAACAAAAATAAATTGACATACATTGGGGGGACCAATTATAGTTCCTGTCCATGACTGCATGAAGATATCATCAGCGTCGTCCATTCCATAACTGACAGTTCCATCTCCGATCCCCTTTTCCCCTCTCTCAAGCTCCTCCAGTAGTCTGAAGTTCCTCGGCACTGCAGAGGACACTAATATTCAGTTACAAAATAGTAATCATGCATGCATGCATTCTAGAAATCATCAAAGAGAAAAGGAAATCCCCCTTCCAACCTCCATCAGCCTAAATAAACCTTGCTACATGAGAAAAGCACTAAGACCAGACAGTGAGAAAGTTGTTTCTGACGAGGATTTGCTGACATGCAAGGAAAGTGAAGGGGCAAAAATATGAGGTATTTCATCAATACTATTTTTTTATCGTGAACCTCGCTTGATTCACTACACATAAGCAGGATTTCATTTTTCCACTCCAGGGACATTTGCATCATTGCGCAAATCAGCAAAAGAATAAAACTGTTTCTGGGCCTCCTAAATCAGATCTCTTTCAATTCAACCTACTCATACCATCTTCTAATCTCTTCCATTGCATACATATTGCACCCCATTTTAAAATTACTCTCTAATTGCAAACCAAAGAGATGGAAAGCTTGCCTTCGGTCATGATTAGTAAAATCTCAAAATGCACAACTAACTCAAGTGAAGGAGCCTGCTTGTTTTAGGCATTTGCTCCCTCTATAACAGTACATTCTACATTCCACGTTGCATTTCATTACATTCATATCCTATCACGTAAAGGAGTGGAGAAAATAACCTTCAAAGGCAGAAAACTAACTTCAAGAGAATTTCTATATGCTGAGTGATCAGAGGAGGATATAGATGCAGTGAAAGAAAACTAATTGGCCAGAAAACAGTAAATGTCAAACTAGTCCAGCACACCCAATTAGGAAAGCCTTATAAGAAACTCTAAGAGAAACAACAGATCATCTTGAATTTTAACTCAGAAACAGATCATCTTCAAACATAACTCAAAAACCCTAACCATCTTCAAACATAACTCAAAAACCCTAACCAATTGTAAACCTCAAAGCAAAATCCAAATCAAACACTCTACCAACACTGCAAAGTGCAAAGAAACACAAAAAACCAGGATGCCAACCAGCTAAAAAGAAGAATACAATTTTAATCTAACAAGGAAATTTGGGATTTTTTTGGTTCTTAAAATAGTGAGCTTACCAACAACGCTTGAACCTTCAGAACCCATTGATTTTGAATGTTGAGTTCAGCGAAAGAGATAGGATTTCTCTTCTAATTATTGTTATCTATTTTAGATTCAAAGGGAAAAAGGAAAAGAAATATGGAAGTGATCACAAGTAACTGAAAAGAAAAAACGAGGACAAAGTAAGCAGTCCGAGCCCGACAACAGTTTCACAGATCTCAAGTCCAACAGGTCAAATCAGGTTATTTTATTGTATTTAAAGTCTGGGTAAAGAGAATGTTAAAGGTTATTTAAAAAACAATTATTTAAAAATATATTAAAATATATTTTTTTAATTTTTAAAAAGTTATTTTTGATAATGCTATATTAAAGCAATTTAAAAATGTTAAAAAAAAATAATTTCAAATAAAAAAATTCAAATTTTAATAAAAAATAAGTTATACTACAGGACCAAACAAGATATTATTGAATTCATGGGCCTGCAAAACTTCGCTGGCCAGATTTTTTTTTATAAACAAATAATATTCAGTGTCATGAATATATTATAAAAAAAATCAAGAATTGGGTTATAGAATTATTGAATGAAATAAATTTTAATTAAATAATAAAAAACAACGACATATGAATCAATTTTAAAAAAATGGTTACAATAAACCAGAAAAAATAATTTTTTTTAAATGATATAATTTAATTCTCGACTAACTAAATATAAAAATACAAAATTAAATAAAAAAATAACAAAAACAAATAAAGTTGTGACCAATTAATAAGGGCAGGGTGAAACAAATAAAAAAATCATAAATCCTAATTTTAAACAAAGTAAATATAAAAGGATGAGAACCAGTAAAAAAATCAACAAACAGAATTAGAGGCTAACCTAGAAGTTCAATTTTTCATTTTAGTCTTTAATTAATACTCACAACTCTTTTTATATTTTATGCATAGACATTATCTTTTTATTTTTCAATTAACAAGTTTTATGATACTGGAAAAGTATTTTATGCATAGACATTATCTTTTTTTTTTCTTGTATTAAAATTAAGGTCCTGTTTATTTACTGGAAAGTAAATTTTTTTTGAAAAGTAAATTCCAGAAAAATGAATTATTTTTTTTATGTTTGGTAGTGTAATGAAAAATAAGTTGGAAAACACTTTCCAGTCTTTGGTTATGTCATGGAAAATAAGCTGAAAAATAACTTATTAATATTTTTTTTCAAGTTTATTAAAATAATGAGGAACAAATCTTACAGATTAAAAATTTGAATGAAAATGAAATTGAAAAAAAAATATAATTTCATAAATTATCTCAAATAAAATAAATAATAATCAAAATAATAGAGATCAAATCTAAAAAATAAAAAAATTGAAAGA
>Ga0307515_10003341_pt1 | contig 33900 bp, 20 predicted proteins | sample 17_EM_MG_FD_194513 | JGI IMG/M metagenome (GOLD analysis project Ga0307515, IMG submission 194513) | Populus trichocarpa ectomycorrhiza microbial communities from riparian zone in the Pacific Northwest, United States - 17_EM | ecosystem: Host-associated > Plants > Roots > Unclassified | place...
ACCCACAACAATACACCGGCTACTGATCTAGTAAGTGTTATGGACATAACATTTTCCCTCAACTAATTAAGTGCAAGAGAATTGCTTGCACGGATATTAGTTGGATGTCTCCCAGGACTAGTTTTTATGGTAAAAGAAAATTTCATTCACTTCAAGATTTCGAATTGGAATTGTGGAAATGTAATTTTGAAGTGTTAGTATATTTATATTTAATTAGTCTTATTTATGAAAGTATTAAGCTTCCAAATTATAAAAAAGTATAATATTATTTGTCATGTGATCAATCTATAAATACTTATATATTTGCTATAATATAAGGATAAAATCCATTATACACAAATAGTGACATTAACCCTTTAAGAATTGTCACTCCCGACATCGCGGCAGCCTTAAAAAATTAAATGAAATGAAAATGAAAATGAAAAGAACAAATTTCCGACATCTTGTTCTTTGATAGGGAATGGTCTTGTTTAAGGATTCGCCACCTAGTATTATGGTCACTAGGAATCCTGACTGATCAACAGAGATTTTATGGTACGAAACTGGTTACGTAAAAGGAAAGATATTATCACCTCTTAAACGTCCCGCCTATGCCAGGCTGCATTGCTGGTTTTGTCTTAAATTACTAAAAGTTTGTTAGTGAATGATATGATGGTTTGCTTGTAATATTTCTGACTTTGGCGTCAGTGAATATTCAACTACGAATACTTTCAACTCTAGCATTGGTAAATATTACATAGCAGAAAAAAAATTTAATCAATATATGTTTTTTTTATTCCTGACTCTAGCGTCAATGAATAAACCAACAAAACAAATTTACTTTTAATGCATGTATATTTTTTATTTTATTTTATTTTGTTGGACCCGTCTTAACCCATGCGAGCTGGGTTAGGCCCAGCCAGCCCGGCCCGATCACTGCCCAAGCCCGTGACCGCTGAGCAAACAATAGGGTAGTGCCAAGGTAATTAAATTACCTTCGCACAGTGTTCATGTAACATTTCAATTTCGAAGAATGCAGAACGAGATGAGAACGGGCGTACCTGCTTCCGGAGACGATGAAGATGGCTGCAGTTGATTCTGACTCTGGGTCGTTCTTCTTTTTCTGCTGTTATTTTGGGTTTCTTCCTCTGCTTCTGATGGTTCGGAGTGGTGCCAGGCTGATCAATGCTTGCAGTTTCTCTGTTTTCCCTTGTTCACTTTGCTTGCGTTCTGGGGACGAAGGCAACGCTGGCTTTTGCTCTCTTCTCCTTTATCTTTTTAGTCTGTCTCTCCCTGTTTCCAGTGTTCTCCCCTCTATGTTTTGTTTCTGTTTCCGTTCGTGCTCTCCCTTTTTTTTCTGCGTCTTTCTCTGGCCTTTTATAAGGCCAGAGAGTGTCAGTGATCGTTAACAGTCCTGCACTTGCAGGACTGTAGTGGATTCGGAGACGGGATCGTGGGCAGGAGACGTGGTCCATAATTGGATCGAATTTGCTGTAGATTTCCCTGTTGAATCGGCTTTCTCCGCGTGAAACGAAAGGGATAATAAACAGTGCTTCAAAACGGCGCCGTTTATGTCCTTGGGAATGACTATCTTCACCTTGGCCCCTAAACGTTTTAAATTTAACAATTGGGATCCTAATCAGTAATAATCAATTTTAATTTTGCCCCTAGATTAATTTCAATTGAATCCCTGAGTCATAATGCCATTTACACAACAGTCCTGAGTTTCTGGATTATTCAATTTGATTCTCAGAACTTAATTTCTTGCAATTTTGCCTTGAATGAGCTCCAAATTTGATATTTTTTCAATTAAACCTCTGTTTTTTTTAATTAATTAAATTAAAGTTTAATTAAGTCCGCAAACTTATCAATTCTTCAATTAAGCTCCTGATTTCATTAATTAAACTAATCCAAATTTTAATTAAATTTCCAAACTTATTAATTTTTCAATTTCTGACCAATTAACTATCAAATTTGATAATTTTATCCATCAACTTCGAATTTGTGTTGTCTTAACTCCATTCTCAAATATATATTTTTTATTTGTTCATTTTTTATTATTTATTTAAAAATTAGGTTATGACAAGAATTGTTTTTTTTATAAATTTAGAGGATTTTTTTCACATTGAGTTTCATAAAGAATAAAAATCTTCTATGCCCCAGTAGGGAAGTTCCTTCAACTCAATACTTGGCAATTATCAATATTGCTATCTGTAGATACAATTAATTATTTATTCCATAAAATATGTTATCATTATTAAAAACATAAAAACCTTACAATGAAAAATGAAAAACGAGAAACTAGAGGAAAGAAACATGATGCTTAATATCTTTCAAAATTATTTGAGCAACTATTAATGTTTCTTAACACCTTTTTTTATATAAACATGGGTGTCCGGGTCAATTTACACGTACCTTGATTAATCCTACGGTCCTGAAGTTAATAATCATGCAAGCCTCCAGTGGCCCTGATGAGACTCAAATTCGTGACCATTGAGGAGCAAATCCAATACCTGACCAGTTGAGCTACCCCTCAGGATTGTTTCTTAACACCTTTGACAAACTAGGTTATGGTAACTCCTGTTGTCTTGGACAACAAGACATTTTTGTTCTTTCATAAAATAATGTTTTTTTTTCTCAATAAAAAAAATACCTAAACGGTAAAAAAAGAGATTTTAAAGTAAGAAAATATATTTTTTATAAAATATTTTTTTAAAATGAATGAATTGAAAATAAGACAAATAATAGAGTTTGACTAAAACTAATAGACATTCAATTTTATGATTTTTTTTGAAAATTAACATTATTTAAAATAAATAGCAAAGTAATTCATTTTAAAAATTTTTAACGAAATAACATAGTTTGCTACATAACACGATTGAAAAACATAACATTTCAAGTTGTCATTATTAGAAAATATGAAATATCAAAGAAATTATTAAATGAGCTTGTACAAATTATGATGAGGTGAGAGAAGAGAGAAAAAAGAAAGAAAGAGACCTTTAATGCATATTAAAGCTTCAATTATCAGATCACAGGTATCATAAAAAAAATCTTAATGAGACAAATTCAACAACATTAAAGAGGTTATCAATGATGATTAGAGTGGACCACACTCTATGTCTAAAGATAAGTGAGCAATTACAATGAGGAGATGGGAGAGAGAAAAAGGAGAAAGAAAGAAAGAAAGAGACTTCAAAAGCACATCAAAGTTCCAATTATAACACCACTAGTATCATCAAAAAGATCTCAACGAGACAAATTCAATAATACCAAGAAAAGTCACTAACCGTAATCAGAGTGAGTTACACTCTTCATCCAAAGACAAACAAGCAATTACATTGAGGAGAGATAATAGAGAGAGGAAAAAAAATCCTGAAAGCACACTGAAACTCGAATTATGACACCATAATTACTATAAAAAAGATTTCAAAGAAACAAATCCAACGATATAGAATACGGACACCAACGGTAATCGCAATGGGCCACACGCAGCAGGTGGCTCACTTGCATTTGAGCAGTTTGTGTGGCCCACTCTAGTCATCATTTGTTATGTTCTTTTGTGTCAATGGATTCATCTGATCAAGATTTCTATGATGATACTTATGGTGTTGTAATCGAATTTTTGTTATGCTTTGAATATCTTTATTTTTTTTCTCTTTCATCTCTCCTCATTCCTCATTCTAATTTGTACAAGATCATTTAATAATCTTTTTTGACCTTCTAGTTTCCACTAATAACAACTTAAAATGTGTCATTTTGCAATCATGACATATATATTATTTTGCCAAGATTTTTTTTTAATATTATTTTGGAATATTATTTTTCAAATGGTGTTAACAAGCTAAAACACCCTAATTTTACGGTAGTTTTTTCGTTATTTTTCTGGGATTACTTTACTAATATTAGTGGTTGTTAGATGTTCCAGGGTATATTCCTTGGAGAGAAGGGAGAGCGAAAAGATATCTGCAAGTTACGTGATAAGATGGAATTATGAAGGGGACCTTGATAGATAAGGCTTGATGGCGGGGTAGCTACTAAATCAAAATGTACTTTGTGCATAATAGTAATATGCTTGGCAAGTGATTAAATCAAGCAAGTCATACTCCTTCCCTTCTAGGATTCTAAGACGTACGGTGCTTAAATCCAATCTACAGGGAGAAGTTTGTTTCAAGAGTCGATCTGCTAGTTAATCCCTCTATAAATATAGAGGCTGGCTATTGTTACTCGTCTAAGAGAGAACTTTGTAGGGCAAATAAATTAGCCCTTCCATTCTATCAGCATGATGTTCTTCTGCACAATCCAGAAGTTCAATCCCCTTGATAACTATTTTCCACAGCTTTTAGAAATCTTTCCCAGTCTCTAATTCGTCTTTTAGCATTAGTTTTCCTTTCCAAACCAGGGAGGGTTTGGTCTTATCCTCTGAATTAATCACTTGCAAACAATTCTTGACCAAGTTCCTGCTCAGACGCTGGACTGAAGTTCAGGTAATTACCAGGCCTGTAACTCTTCCATGACTACTCTTTTCTAGATCTCTCTCCCTCCCTCTCTCTCTGTCTCTCTCTCTCTCTCTCTTGTTCACGTTCCATTTCATGATTTATGAATGGTCCAGTACTCAAGAAATAGTTATTTTAAAACTTTATATAATCTAATATGAGATTTTCATGTGCATAACAGAGATATTAAAAACATTTAGTACGCAAGATTGAGAAATAGTTGTTGTTTTGATTTTTCAAAAACAGGTGAAGCGTAATCTTGTCATTCTAAATAGGCAGGCTTTCCTAATTGCAACAAAGCCGCATCCACTCAAGATTTGTTTGTTTAACAAGCATAGATAGGGACTTGCATGGTCGAAAAAGACACATTTACACGAATACAATGGTAATTATTTTTTAAATATTTTTTATTTGAAAACATAGGAAAATAATATTTTTTATTTTTTAAAATAAATATTAATATTAATATACTAAAATGATTTAAAAACAAAAAAATAATTTTAAAAAAATCACGAAATAACCTTAACCCCCGCACGGGTGCATAATTATGTTTTACACAACCTTTGTTTTTTCTCTGTTTTTTTTTTTCTTCCCGTAAAAGCCTTTGTTTTTTCTCCTCTTTTTTTCCATAAAAGTAACCCAACCCAAGATGGTAAACACGGTGAAATGTAGTCAGTCCACAGTCACGTATCCATTACCGACAGTCTGACTTTTTACACTAACCTCTACTCACGAGGAATCTAATGATGTTTTATTCTCTTCCCACTATCTCTCCCTTAATCCAAAGGCCCGTGCTTCATCTCCGCCCCCAAATCTGAATCTCCACCGTTTATCTAGATCCACACATCAACACGTCACTATACTAAAATTAAAAAAAAAACAAAGAAAATATCATCATCCTCATCTCTCTCTTACAGATCTCATACACATTTCAAGCTCCTAACTTTCTGCTTCTCTCTCTAAGCAGAGTCGCGTATTCTTAGGACGAGAAGGTTTTTGTGAAAACCCATTTTGCCCTTGAAGCCTAAGAGGATGGTGGAGGCACAAACATGGGCAACAAGGAGAATGAGCAACCCAAGAATAATGGATGGCACCACCGTGTCAACCACCACCAATGACCAAGCTCTTGACATACCTGCAACCCCACCTGGTGATGTAAGAAACAATGCATATTCTTCCGTTGGATCGTATTTTTCTCCGACTATTTTAACAGCTGGGATTATTGCATCATGGTACTTGTCCAACATTGGAGTCTTGTTACTTAACAAGTACTTGTTAAGTTTTCATGGCTACCGGTACCCGATATTTTTAACAATGCTGCACATGATTTCTTGTGCTTGTTATAGCTATGTGGCTATAAAATTTCTTCAAATAGTACCATTGCAGCATATTTCATCAAGAAAGCAGTTTATGAAGATCTTCGCTTTGAGTGCTATCTTTTGTTTCTCTGTGGTTTGTGGTAATACTTCATTGAGGTACTTGCCTGTGTCTTTTAATCAAGCTATTGGGGCAACCACACCTTTTTTTACTGCTATTTTTGCCTTCTTGATAACTTGCAAGAAAGAATCTGCCGGGGTTTATTGTGCACTTTTGCCTGTGGTTTTTGGGATTGTTTTGGCCAGTAATAGTGAGCCTTTGTTTCATTTATTTGGGTTCTTGGTCTGTGTTGGTTCAACTGCTGGACGTGCTTTAAAATCCGTGGTTCAAGGGATTTTGTTAACATCAGAAGCTGAGAAGTTACATTCTATGAATTTGTTGCTTTATATGGCACCAATGGCTGCTTTGATTTTGTTACCATTTACTCTTTACATAGAAGGGAATGTGGCTTCAATTACGATTGAGAAAGCCAGAGGGGATCCGTATATTGTGTTCTTGTTGATTGGGAATTCAACTGTGGCTTATTTGGTGAATTTGACGAATTTTTTGGTGACCAAGCACACAAGTGCCCTGACTCTTCAAGTATTAGGCAATGCTAAGGCTGCCGTGGCTGCTGCCGTTTCGATCTTGATCTTTAGGAATCCGGTGACTGCGATGGGAATGGTTGGATTCGCAGTTACAATCATGGGTGTGGTGCTTTACAGCGAGGCAAAGAAGAGATCTAAGGTCACAACTCACTGAAGGATAATATAAAGATTCATTTTGATTGCCACAAACACTGGTGCGGGTCCTTTTTTTTTTTTTTGGTTCTTTTGCTTTATTTACTTTCGCTTTAATGTTTTAATTTTTTTTAATATTAGATAAGGGAAATTTGGATCAATTGGATTGTATAGGATGTGGAGAAAAGGGAAAGGGTTATGCTCTTCTTCTCTCTTTTTTGGCTTTTTAATTGTTCCTGTTGAGAGTGGTTAAGGGAATGAACTTCTCTCACTTTCCTCCGTGTGTAACCTTATATAATTGAGTTTACTGCAACTGGAACACAGAAAGAACTGGTGCAGATATTGATTTTCAAGTCTTTAAATTGGAGGGAACAAAGTTCTCTCTTTTCATCTACAAGTCTTGTCAGCAAGCAATTCCATTCTTTATGCCGCATATGTTTGTCTGCAAAATTGGCATTCCTTGAATTCGTTTCTGGGTGTGGAGGGTTTATGTTTTTTTTTTTCTTTTGGATTCTTTCTCTTGCTTTGGATGCTTGCTTGTTGGCTTCTTCAGCTAATTTTAGCAGCAAAAAATTATTGGATGAGTTACAAGGGTTTGGGACTGGAATTATGGAATGCTTGAATAAGTTGGTGATTAATTTATTTGACATACCCAGATGATACGTTCCTGTGACGTGAAATGTGATAATTATTAGGAGTTCATGTCTTGGTCATATGGCATAGGTCAATTTGTGGCTTTTATTTCCTGATTGATGATGCCTTTTATACTGCCTTTTGGATCTATTGAGAATTTCATGCATAAAATTGAATGTTGATGGGCATGATGACATTTACATTTTGAGTGAGCCTGTTAGCAAATTTCTAGATAACCATTGAGGTTATCAACGCTCCTCTAGTCACTATCAAAAAAGGGATGATAGAAGTTTCTTTCATTCACAGTTGCCATCTCTATTCACATGGTTCTGAGATTCCAAGTTTCTTTTATAAGAAACTGGGCTCTGAATAAAGAACAAATTTGATCAAGCCTTTTCCGATTACTTAAAATTACACTTCTGCATCATGGTTATTGTATGTTGCAAGCATGTTATTCTTGCCTCCCCTTTTGACAAGATCTTATGATTTACTCAACAGGGAGGAGTTTTCCTTTAGGTAAGAAATGCAAAAGAAGTTGTTTCTTACTGGGTTTAGATGACAGGTGCGAGGTGTAGGGACATTTTGAAATGGTTCCCAAATGCAATAACTATACAAAGAGCAGCCTTGTTTCCACATGATCGCAATGACAAACATCCTTTTGATCTAACAAATGAATTTGTTTCATAGTTTAATTGGTCAATTTCTTCTAGTAAGTTGAAATGACTGGGATTTTTTTCCCAATTCGGAGTCATTTGGATTTATTTTTTTTTGCATCTTTTTCTTTTTTGATTGGGTGACAATTATGCTTTAAGCTGGAAAGTGACTATTTTAACAGATGAAGGTGACATGTTCACATTCAATTTAAGTCAAGACTCTTACTTTAAGTTAAGGTGCTTCGCTGTCAGTCCCAACCACCGCAGATAGTTTTGTATTTGGTTATTGTTTTGTAAACTTTATATCCTATGCGCTATATGCTATACGCGTCATGTGGGACATGAAGAGTTGCTTTTGCTTAAATCTTGATGGTAATTGGAACTTCCTTCTCAGCTCAACTTAGCTTAGCTTAGTAGTACGCATCATGTAAGTTGAAGGGTAATGTAACTCTTTGGTTGAACTCTAGTCGTTTTCACTTCTCAATTCTCAAGTGAGATTGATGAGTCAAACCAGATTTTAATCAGCTACTCATGTTCAAACTTTGACATTCATGTTTTGGCTCAGCTTCTCAGTTTCTCACGTAAAGCTCAGGCTGCCTTCGTCGAATCTTTAGCTAACCACCTTGAACTACAAGGATTAAACTTCACTCATCTCAATGGATGCAATGCTAAAATGTGCATAAATAACGAGTAAAAAGGATCGCCTGTCAAGCTGAAACAGATGCAGGAAATTTTACCTTTTTCTCCATTTCTATGTCATGATCCTTGCGAGGAAGCTAAATGCCACTACCATACATGCATACAGTTTAGCAGCAGTCCTTCCACCAGCTACTGTTTTAGCCTGAGAAGGTGAAGGTGCTGGACCTGCTGGTGCCTCGTCCTTGGGAAGGAAGAACGGCGGTCTCATTTTGAGGAAGAACAGTTGTGGCAGGCTTCTGTTTCAGTTCGCAGTGCTTGCTTGCATACACTGCAAATATACCATTCTTTCCCTGGTTTTTCAAGAGTAATAACATTATTACCGGTAGCTAAAGTCTCGGTTGTTTCTGGTGCGACATTTGGAAGGAAGCTTCATCCATTTTGAAATAGAATATATCAACTTAAAAAAAAATTAAATTATAATTTAAATTTTAACGGTGCTAAAAAAAATTTATAATTTATTTATATTTTTTTTTCTCAAGATAAACTAAGCAAAGTATTATATAAAAATAAAATCTTAAGATTGTTGTTAAAATATGTTGTTTTATATTAAAATGTTTAGTTTATCATAATAAAAATATACAAATAATAAAAGATTGTTCAAGGTAAGTGGAGATTACAATCTTAAATCTATAAATATGTAAAATAAAATTCAAGACAAACATGTTTTTAACATAAATATATAAAAAAAATACATCATTGCATACTAAGTATATATTCAAACTTGTAATATATACAAGATTAAAGTCCTAACATATATACTAATAATAAAAAATAATAGTGCTTAAATTAAAATTAAAAAAATAATATTTACTTGTTGAAGCATTTTAAATGAATGAAACTTTTGTTATCGTCAATGATAAATCATTTGTTTTTTAAGTTTTTATTGTTTCTCATTTGTGAAACTAAAATGATTGCAATATATTTTTTTCTTCACCTTTTCTTCTAGTGAATTTTGAAAGTTAAAATATTAAAGAATAATAAGAATTAATCATCACTGTTATTAACTTTTGATAAATCATTATAAATCAAGAAATAAATCTAAAAAAACTAAAAGTTTTTTAGTAGGAAAAATAAAAATTATTTGTGCTTAATTTCTCATACAAATTTCCAACACAAAGTGTCTAAATGGGTTCTTGCCAAGCAATGGGGCAAGAATTGAAGGGTATGGAAATTAAGAATTTTATATTTTGATTTCAACTGCTGTTTCTAAAGCCATTTTAAGGGTAATGTCAAGGAGTATGAGCACAAATGACTTGTTTATGATTGAAATAAAATTAGCTTACAAACCAACATCTCAAAAACGAATACAAATAATAAAAGACTAGAAAAGAATAATAATCCTTGGATCACATCATTATGAAAATCAGAACATGATCATCCCAAAAATCCCTACAATGGCCACAATCAACCCATGGTATCTAGCTAGAAGCAATGTTGCCTGCTGCTCCGGATGGCGAGGTATCAGTTCGGCTGGGAGAAGGTGATGTTGCAGGAGATCCCAATTGAGGCAACACTGTTATGGAAACTTTCTGGTTCCCAGGCTCACAGTGTTTGGCCACACCACAAATGTAACCATTTATTTCCAGGAGTTGAGAGTGGAATCACATCATTTCCTGTAGTCAAGGGCACGATATCATCAGCTGCCTTGCACTCTTGGAATCCAGTTCCGTCAACTCTCAACACATTGTGTGCTCCTGCTGTATACTTGAAAACTGCACCAAGAAATCAAATTATCAAAACAAAAATAAATAAATAAATTGCTGAGTTGCTATTTAAGACAGTAGCAAAGTTGTTAATTCCATTCTGTTTCGTCTGGAATGCCCGAAACATTCCATACCAATTCAAAAAACAGAATAAATTTCATCTCATTTTAAATCTCGGTCTGTTCCGGATTTTTTGGCTAAATTCCGCCCGGAATGTTCCGGTTTCATTCCACATGTTCTGTTCCGCTCTCGAAAAGCCATTAAATTAAATTGAACCTTGTTCAATTTAATTAATTAAATCACCCAATTATAAAAAGCTCTTTTTCATTACTATTTTCAATAACAATGATATTAATAATAATATTGAATATTATTATTACTATTTTCATTAACAATGATATTAATTTTTTAAAATTAAATTTATCACTAATATATATGATTTATATTCATTTTGTTTTTTTCATGTTTATACTTTATAGGAATTTGAGCAAAACAATGGATACTTTAGATTTCATTAGCCTTGATAACATTGACCTAACTTTATATTTAAAATATTTGTTAAAACAGTTTACGTTCATAATATTTTGATATTTTGTTTAAGTTGAATTACTTTAAGTTAAAGATCTATTTAATCTTGACTATTTACAAATATTTTAAATTTTGAAATTATATTTATTTGGCATTGTGTTTGTATTGCATAATTTATAATTAATTTATCTTGAATTTGAATTATGTTTGTTGAATATATATATATATATATAAATAGTACAACTTCGAAAAAGCACATCAAAATACTTTAAAACTAAAACATTCTATTTCAATTAAAAAAAATAAAATATCTATCAAAACAGAATAGAGAATCTTGAGCATACAATTTGTTTAGAGGGAGTTGAGTTACCAAAGGTGTCTCCCACGTAAAATGTTTTTCCCTGAGCCCAGGTTTTATAATCAAAGCCTGGTCTTCAACCTGTCTTGTCACCAACCATATGTTCTGTTGCCAAAATTGAAGGAAGAAAGACTGCAACAATGGCAATGATCATGAACATCCTAGAAGAAGCCATTATTGATAACTTTTTACTAGTTAAGCAATTCTCTCCCTGATCTTTTCTTCTTTCTTTTTTTATTGACGTTGGTAAGATGTTTCTGCGATGCAATTTGATTGTTGCGAAGTGTTCAAACACTGCTGCCTATATATAGAGTTTCTCACTGGGGGGAAAATAGTGGGGTCTAAAGCTCTGTAACGTACCCATGGCCCGGCAAGGGCGGCAATGGCACCATAAAATTCTTGAATTTGCAGCAATTGGCAACAACAATATTGCCAAGCAAGGTACTCCTTTTTTAAAATTTAAAAATTAAAAAATTGATGGATCCATTTTACACAGTAAGTTACTCTGCTAGAGGCCATTCAGATTTTGTTTGCTACGTAAGACTTGTTCAACAAAAGTGGCCATCGTGGACTTAGTTGAGAGGACTTGGACATAGCTTGCACATATTGCCTGCCAAAGGTGGAAACGAATGTTATGATTTTTGGCGTTTTCTTGAAGCAAGAGATCGAAAACGAAATGAATGTATACATGTAAAAAGGCAAGGAGAAACAAGCAAGAAAACTTCCTGGCCTCATCTAATTCCAATATCCAGACCGAGATGCTGTGGTAACGTCTAGGCCTGAAAGTGGAGATGAAGTATCAGGCCTTACTTTTGTAAGTTGGCCTCCATAAGCTTTATTTGACGGTGGGCTTTAATTTCTGGAATCATTGAACCAGCAGTCCCTCCCATTTAATTATCAAGACAAGAAACTTCTCATGAAAATCTCAAAAATACAGTTAAAATAAGAAAAAAAAAGAAGAAGAAAATCTACAACAAGTTTTTAATGGTTGATAGACTAGTGTTGTAGTGACGGAAAGGTCTCTTTTAATTTCCTAGCAACCAAACATGCATGCAAGAAGTGGAGCAAGATTTCTTTTATCTTTCTCGTGTAAGCAAATTGTTGATGAAATCAAATGGTGATATTAGTATAGTATAAGCTTTCTAAGCCGCAAGATTGTGCTAAGTTTTGCATCACGAGAAATCCCTCATAAGACCCACTTTTTTTCAAGAAAGTATATAGGTCTCCATTTCCTCTACCACATAACCACCACCTAATTAGCAAGCAGCTGTGGAGCTTCTTTTTTCAACGCTTAAATTTTCTCGTGATGTCTCTTACACTTATAAACGCAATGAAGCATGCAAATTTCCATAAAGAAAAGGATGTCAGAAAATAAACACAAAATAGAGAAACCAAGGCTAAAGATGAGAGGAGGGTTCTTCCAAGAAGTGGACGTAGTTTTGGTGGATTTGATTCGGCTAGTAGGGTTAATGGGGAAGCAAGGAAAGGGGATTTTAGTATCTTCAAGCAGATTTTTATGCTAGGGTTACTATTCATTCTGAAAAATAAAAAACCTCTCTAGTTTTAGTTTTTAATAATTGTACCGAAGAAACAGTTTTCTTATAGATTAGACTGCAATCAATCAAATAAGATGAAATCAATTTGCATGTTGTCTCTGTTTTGTTTTGCAGGATTATGAGGACATTCTCCTTCCCAGAGATAAGAAATGGCCTTTTCTCCACAGATTTTCAATCGGTTGCTTTGGTGTATGTCTAGGTCGCGGAGAGTGTTTAAAAGTATGGCAGTATGGTTTTTTTAAAAGTGTTTTTTTATTTAGAAATACATTAAAATAATATTTTTTTTATTTTTTAAATATTATTTTTGATATCAAAACAATAATATGAAAACATAAAAAAAAATTAAATAAAAATAAATAAATAAATTTTCATGGAAGTGTCTTAGTAGCCAAGCCGTCTTATGGCGTGCACTTGCAGCAAGTCCAGCTACCCAGTTTCTCCACATAATACCATTCATCAACCTTGCCCTCTGGCTCTTAGCTCTTGCGATCCTAATTTATGTTTCTTTCACCTACATTCTCAAATGCATATTCTACTTTGAAGCTGTCAAGAGAGAGTACTTTCACCCTGTCCGTGTCAACTTTTTCTTTGCTCCATGGGTTGTGTGCATGTTCCTGGCCAATAGTGTACCCCCTCTGCTAGCACCTGAAAATTTGCATCCTGCCCTTTGGTGCGCCTTCATGGGACCTTACTTCTTCCTTGAGCTCAAGATCTATGGCCAATGGCTATCAGGTGGAAAGAGGCGTCTTTGCAAGGTAGCTAATCCATCTTCTCATCTCTCTGTAGTTGGAAATTTTGTTAGGGCAATTTTAGCCTCTAAAGTTGGGTGGAAGGAGGCAGCTAAGTTCTTGTGGGCAGTAGGCTTTGCACATTACCTTGTGGTGTTCGTCACATTGTATCAGAGATTGCCAACAAGCGAACCATTGCCTAAGGAGCTCCATCCCGTGTACTCTATGTTCATTGCAGCCCCATCTCCTGCAAGCATTGCTTGGGAAACTATATATGGTGATTTTGATGGGCTGTCTAGGACGTACGTATCAACTTTTTCACAGGGTTCGGGTAAGACTACCCCTATGTTGAATTTCCTTTCCAGGTTTCCAATTAGTTTCAGGCCTAGCTTAACTTGTGGATTATCATTTGTAACTTCACAGGTTTTCAGTGGCATTGTGGTCTTATACCTTCCCCATGACAACAGCATCAGTGACAACAATCAAGTACGCAGAGAATGTCCCTGGTGTTCTAAGCAAGGGCCTTGCACTTGCACTTTCTTTCATGTCATCAACGATGGTGGTGGTATTGCTTGTATTCACCCTTCTGCACGCTTTTGTTTGGCACACATTATTTCCCAATGATGTTGCCGTTGCCGTTGCCATTGCCATGAAAAAGAGAAGACTCGTCAAGGAAAAGAAACCCTTCGAGGAAGCCTGTGATATATAGCTATGGACAAAGCAGGCTCGTATCAAGCACAATTCGGCAAACAAGGATTTTAGTGGAGAGAATGAAATGGGCTCTTCTTCAAGCACATTACCTTAACATATGTTAACGCCAAATCTAATATAATTTGTAAAGGCTTTGATCATTGTTCATTATGTCATATGGATTGTGAACCAAAAATGAAAGAACTGCAATTTAGAAATACCTCCAAGACACTACTATCTACTGTATTCTGTATTTTCCACTAACTATTACATGTGTTGTTCATGCAATGCTACAGAAAAAGTGTGGTGGTATAAGGGTAAGAAGGCCTTGATGGCTGTACAACACCGACCATGTAGTAATTTTTATTGGATTGGGGACAAGCCTACGAAATTGTAGGAGACACAGGTTAGATTTACACTAACGCGTGACATCAGTTTCTTCCACGGTAAACAATTGATCTCAAACGATACGGACTTCCATGGTTTCTGTATAACAAAAAGATTGATTATTTTTGTCCAAGTGTTCACCCATCATACTCCGTTCCCTGTAATTCTCAAGTCTCACCGGATGCCCAAGCTCCTATTGACATTCCAAATAAAATTATCACTGTGGAAATGGAATTAGGGAAAAAATTACTGATCTCCGTTGACTTACCTCCTGATCGATTGGTTTCTGACTTCATTGGTGCCCATATTGCTCCCATATTGAATCTGCTGCTTTCCACCAAATATAGATTGCCTTTCTTTCACCAAATGCACCATCTAAAAGAAGAAAAGAAATAGTTTATAGCTGGAACAAAATGAAAGTAATGTTGCACAGAGAAGGTTCCAAACAGGTGTCATGCTTACCTTCTGCTCTGTTTGCAAGGGATTCAATCTATTTTCTTTTGGACCCTTACGCCAAAGAAACAATTAGAGACATTAAGCAGAGTAGACTTGCAATAATGATATATGTGTGTTTGCTATGACAGAATTTAGAAGGAACAAGTAGAACCTTCGTAGACAGATAGCTTGGTTGAGGAAATTGCAATTGAGATTTGTTATTTGGTTGGAGTTCACTTGTCAGGGAGAGCTGGCATTCACAGGCCAAAAGAATGTGAGCATCTTGGAAAGCATATGAGTGCAAAGGCTACGATAACAATAATGAGCACTACAACAGAAATAACATAATGATTTTATTTTTTTTTAACTACAAGGTACAAATTGAAGGGTTACCTTACTGAAAAGATCTATGGGTGGATTATGTTGAAACCTCTTCTCCGTATGAAAATTAAATTCCTGTAATTAACACTATATTGTTTCAAATGATTCTGCATACCATTAATCAGTAGTTTGGTACATATATAGCAACTAGAGCTATCAATGGATTACCATTGGCACCGTGGTTTCCCGAATGCTAGTTTGAAAAACACCCATTTCTCCTTTACTAGAGAATATCTGCAATCAGAGACAACAAGCAGGTTCACATTTAGTAATTGCTACCACAACATTTAGAGCATAAGATCTGCACTATTTTCTCTATTACCTTCTTATTCAGAGGGCGAGCTTTGAATGTATGTGTTGCACCACATCCATCCTGCTTTGGAGGATTCTTGGTGGTTGGTCTGAGCAAAGTAGGAGAAAATTTGAAGTAAGCACTTAAGGGAAATGAACATCAAATGAAAATTGACCATCACAATTTACTCATTCTGAGGTCGATTAATAAAAAAAATATTACCTTCTGGATTCTGTCTTCACACTTTCTGAAATTGTACTGGGTTTATCCAGCCCCTGTAATAAAGCATTTCAGTCTCCCCGTGTTTTAATAATTATGACAAAGAAGATGATTACAACCACTAACTAAGACACAGAATACCACCAAAAACAGTTCTCATCATATTATCTACAAGATTTGAACCAGTGACGAAGACTGTTTTCAGTTGGGTTAGTAATCATGATTTCAAGGAATCTAAATAAACCTTGTTTGAATCATTGCACTGAAACGATGAAGATGAAACTGAAGAGTTGTGCTGCATTGCCCTTTCTAATGTCTTCAAGTGAAATTCCTGAGAAGCAATGGAAGCATTTCTCAACACCAAATACAGGACAAAAGCTTCCTTCTTCTGAAGTGTTTTTCTATATTGGAGCAGGACCCATAGTCTCAGCACTGCTCTACTTATTATAGACAGAAATAGAAACAGGCAGAAGCCAGCTCAAGCACTTACTTGAAACTCTGGCAACTTTGGGGTACTCTTCTTTGGAAGAGGAAATGAAGGAGCCTCAAGAATCTGCAAAACAAAATGATATATATATATTTATTTTGGGAAAACAAAACAAAGTTTCATATATGACATCTCAAGCTATTTAACTTGTATACTCACTTTTTGGTTCAATGGGCGTGCTTTGAATCTTCGTGCAGGCGCTGTCATGTATTGCTGTTCTTTGGGCCTGAGTTATAAACATGTCAATTATTTGGCCATCTGTGTTAAAGATAACTTGGTACCTCAGAATCTTGAACAGAAGCACAAACCTCATCCTCTGTGCCCTGTGTGCTGTTACAAGGTCAGGCTCTCTTGGAACAGTCAGCCTTAGTTTTGCATGAGAAGAGATTTTATCAACAAAACCATCCTGCAAGACCAGGTCGAAGTATTTGGTAACTTCAATTGATGATTTTATCCCGTTATGTAGATTGAACTATACAACCCTCTCCAATTCCAAAAAGTCTGAACTTCATCTCTTTTTCACCCCCATTGTTCTGATGATTATAAGTTTTCCTTTTATATACATATCAAAGCATATAGAAGATCACAGCTAAAAACATAAAAGCTTTGTGCTTGATAGTTCATGACTATTGGAAAAAACATCAAAGCTGTCCTAACCACTTTATGTTAATACAAGTTAAGATTGTAACTTTTTTTTATGAAACAATGGTGGCGAGCATATTTTCCCCAGAAATTGCGTAAAAGTTGTGCAAGTATACCTTTGGGGTTTAGGATTATGCTTCTAACATTTCTGAGGGTTGATTACAAAATAAATTAGCTCAGGTGAACTGAAAAATCATTTTTTTAAGTGTTTGAGGTGTGAAAGACTTCAGGTCAACATAAATTAGATGATTGATCAAATATGCAATGCATACAAAATGTAACTTGAGGTCCAAATTAAAACAACAAGCATCTACCTTTTTAGATGTCTTGTGGATGAAATCTGTTTTCTGCTTTCCATCACCAATCTGTTATGTAGAACATGTAAATGGACTGGTAAATATTTATAAAAAAGGAAAACAAAACGATACTAAGATTTAGTTCAGGACCCCTGCACTAAATTTAGGGATCAATTTCACTCACAATCCGCAATTCACTAACATGAGCTTCCAAATGTCAAGCCAGGTCCAGTCATTAATAAACAGCCACACCTACATCCTAATCAACTCCTTTAATTTGATAATAGAACATGAGAATGCAAGATACGGTAAAACAATTGAGGGAACATTCCCAATAACATGCATCAATGTGGCAACCACTGGTCTGCCTGCAACTACATGGTCAAAACCCTTGTATAAATAACAAGAGTTCTTTCTTTCTTTTTTATTCTTTTTTTTTTGTGTGTGTGTGTGTGTTATCAAAAAGTCCATTATTGATCAGCACATATAACTTCATGACAAGTTCTCCAAAATACAAGCAAAAGGAATGGGCAAGAAGATAGATTCACAAAAGCTGTGTACCTTGCAAACGTGACCTCCTTCCAGTTTCTGCCTCTTGGCAGAATGACTTTCAAGTGCAGAAGAATTGCATAAGCTTCTCTCCTTTTGACCCAGCAGTATCTGAAATCTAAAAATTAGAGATGTAATATTAGAAAGTGACTGTATTAAACTGAAAGGTCTCTGATTTTAGCTTCCAGTGAGTTGCTATATGGTAATTGCCTCTAGCTTAAATGCATAGAATATTAAATATTCTTCATAAAAGAAGATGAATGCTTTATGGTATATACTCACACAACAATCCACATGTTTGCCAAAGTTGTGCTTTTAAAATTGAATGGGCCATCTAACTAAAACCATAAGAAAAGGACCAAGACAAGTTCCAAGTTGTAGCTTTATTGGAAAATTTCATAAAATAAATAAGCATATTTCTTCAACAGTATAACAAGTAACGATAAAAGTTGTTTTCTTTGACCACAAGTAAATAAGAACAAAGAATTTAGTGAGAATCACCTGGAAACACCTATTTGAGTGGGGCGATTTTGCTTAGCCAACTGACTAGCCGTAGGTTTCATCAAAGTTGAACTCCTGGGAAATGTTGGCTTGACCATGGACTTCACCTTGGGGTTTGATTTATCAGTAGATTTCTGATGGTAAAAAGTCAATCCTGCAAGCAAAAACAAGAAATTTTTTGAAAGCTAGCACAGTTCAACCAAAGTTTTGGCAAACTAGCACAAGTTGAAAAGGTATTTGGAAAATAACACAGTTTAGTTAAAGTCGCAGATAGGAACCGCAACTTTGTTAAAGTCACGTTTGGGAACATGACTTTAACCCCTAACCCTAAACTAACTCTAAATAAACCCTAAAATACCCTAACCCCAAATAAATCCTAAATTGAAATCAGTATCTCAAACATCAGTTAATGGCTAAAAATACGAGGAAGGGTGATCTAGCTGGAGTAATATTTTAATGCAAGAATAACACAATCATATAATGTTTCTCAAAATAGTTGTTTGCCGTTGTTTTTATTCAACTCCAATGATAGGAAGCTTCATTGCATATTTGAGGCTACAAGCCATGGAGGATGGAATATTGATACAAATGAGTGTTGGTATTGCAACATGTATTGATTCTACCATTCAAAAAAAATCAAGGTCTATGTTGTTTTCAAAGAACACTGGTCCTAAGCACTGCTTTCCCAAAAAAAAAATCATGGAGTACTTGGTGTGAAAGTGAAAACAGCTCTGTGTGTAATATTTTTCTGACAGAATTATTTTTCACCAAGTCAATCTTGAAAAAAAGAAAATTGGATTGGCCAAGCAAGGTTTATTTCGAGCTCTAGTCATCACAATCTAAAATTTGCTATGGTGAAGTAAAAGTCATAGGGCATATATAGTCTCTACACAAGCATAATCATTAGTACCTGTATCGTCCACCTCTATTGCAGAAACTTCTGGTCCCATGTCATCATTAAGCAGAGGAGCCCTATTTTCCTCATCTTTAGATTTTGGAGAGGTATTAACATTCTCCAGTAGACTGTACACAAACTTTGCCACAAATGCTGAAACACAAACAAATACACCAATTTAAGCTAAAAACGAATAATTATAAAAATAGTAAATAAGGATTGGCTTGATAATAGTTATTAAGAGCTCCATAATTCAATAAACAATCAGGGAAAAACGAGCAATGAACAAATTACGGTGTTTTGAGACTCACGAGAGGGAGGACAGCTCGGCGCCGTATCAAACCACCGCTGAACCTCACGCGCCTCCGCGATTGACTCCAGGCTAGTGAAATCGAAGTACTTTGGAGCATCAAACTCGTAATCAAGATCAATTTCACGCGCCTCAAACACCATAAACTCCACCTCCATTTTCTCTTCCATTTCCATCTCTCTCCAAAACACACACTCTCTCTATAACCGTTATAGTGGAGGAGAGGAGAGGAACGGCGTTGATTCCGTTGAGAGAACGGTCGCTTGCCAAACCTCTCTTACTGTAGCATCGAATGCAATAAGTAAATAAATAAATCATTTAAAATAAATACTCCTTTTTCTTAATTTGTTTTGGTATTTAGTTGCCAAAAATACACCGCTGGGTTGGTGGGTTTTTTTTTTCTCCAATAATATTATCATTTAGGTTACAATTTTTTTTTTAAGGGGAAAGCAGCCTAAAATCTTATTAGATAAGGAAAGATAAATTTAGTTTTTAAGCATAATATCATGTTTGTTTTTGTTTTTATTTTTTAAAATTATTTTTGAAAAAAAACATTTATTTTTTTATTTTTTTTAAATAATTTTTTCTTTATTTTTAGATTAATGTTAAGAATAAATTTTAAAAAATAAAAAATATTTTAAAAAATAATCATTGTTATAACACTAAAAAAAAACCTTTAAAAATAGGCAGAATTATATCCTGAATATTAATAAATACCCGAGAAGCACAAAATGAGGTTTTGAGTTTTTATTATTATTTGCAATGATCAAAAATTTGAATTTTATGGAACGGAAGTTTATAATAATATATTAATAATTGGATTATGAGTGTGGAAATGACAAGACAGTTCTGCCCTGGGGATCTGGAAGAATGGCTGTAGTTGGGTTTCGAGTGGTGAGTGAGATTTGAATTGAGATAAAGGGTAAGATGTGGAATTTAGTTGTCGAGGGGAGTGAGGTTTTTGTCTTTGAACAGAGGGGCAAGTGTTTATCGGGGATCGAGATTACTGTCGAGGAGTCTGAAGATTTCGGCGCTTGTTCGAGTTACCCTTGTGGGTGCAAATAAATTACGAGATTTGACATTAACGGTTTTATTCGTTTTGGCAGGTAATGGGATCGGGTGTAGGGTCCGCTTTCGAAAATTCAAAAATGAGAGGGACGGGGTAGAACTGGAAATTAGAATAAAAGTCAATTATTAGAGTTGAAAAATCTATGGGAAGTTAAAAAATGATTTGATATCAGTTCAGTTGTATGTATAGCCTTTCTAGGTTGTTGAGATGGGCTTTTGATGAGTTGGAGAATGAGGGGACGAGTTTCGGGGAGTCGAGTCGTTCAATTATCTTCGACACATATCCACCAAAGTTTGTCCAGTGTTATACTATTAATAGCAATTCGAGATGTAAATCGAATACAAGTGCGTCTAGAAATTATGCTTCCAGAAAAAATATTTTTTTTAAAATAAATTTTAGAAAAATAAATTATTTTTTTATATTTGATAGTGTAATAAAAAATAAGTTGTAAAATATTTTCTAATATTTAGTTATGTCATGGAAAATAAGCTGGAAAATAACTTATTAATATTTTATTTTCTCAAGTTTATTAAAATAATGAGGAACAAATCTTACAAATTAAAAAGTTGAATGAGGATGAAATTGAAAAAAAATATAATTTCATAAATTATCTCAAATAAAATAAATAATAATCAAAATAATAGAAACCAAATCTAAAAAATAAAATAAAAATGAAAGATGAAGAAATTAAAATAATAATAATTAACATTTCATAAATTATTTCAAATAAAATAAATAACAATCAAAAGAATAAGGATCAAATTTGATAGATAAAAAATTTTAATAAGAAAATGATAAGGGAAAAGCAAATAATAATTATAAAAATGAGGATCAAAGTTAATATAAAAATTAAATTTTAAGAGATGAAATTGAAAAATAAATATTCAAAACAAAATATATATAACAATCAAAAGTTTGAGAACCAAATTTGATATAATCAGCAAATAATATGATATTTTTAAATTTTTCACAACTTCCAAAAAGTGTTTTCCGCCTAAATTTTTCAGGAAAATACTTTTCTGGAAACCAAGCCAAATTTTTCTTTGACTGGAAAGTGTTTTCCGTTGACCAACTTTCCTAATGGCAAACAAACACAGGAAAGTTTGGAAAATGGTTTTCCGGAAACCACTTTCCGGGAAACAAACATTGTCTTGGTTAAAACTGTATTTAAAAAAAATTAAAATATATTTTAAAAATTTTAATGTATTTCTAATTAAAAATATATTTTTAAAAAATAACTGATACTAAAAAATAAAACCCCTTGAAGAAGAAAACAAATTGTTCCGTCTAGATCCATGGAAACCCACTATAATTTACAAATTGTTCCGTCTAGATCCATGGAAACCCACTATAATTTGCAACAAATAAAGTGATTTTATTTTTCCTCATCGGTAAAATTTGTAAAATCTTGCGGCAATCAGCATCACGAGGCAAACAGTGTTCACCAAAAATAACTGAGGTTGTCTTATTGAGTCGAACCTTTGTGTGCCTTCCATTAAGAAATTTGATAGCTATTAGTACATAGCCTTTTTTATGCCTCCTCGTGAAGAAATTTGAAATCTGTGTCATGATCCCTCTTTAACCCTTGTCTTTCAACATATTTTTAAAATACAAAAATTCCCAGAAAAAAATATATGTTTAACTCAATTTAATGGATTTATGATATTTTTATTATTTTCACTTATTTTATTGTGTGACGAGTTTTTATAAAAAAATAAAAAAAATTCAAGATGTGTTTATGACTTTTTTTAGCGTTTGATTATGCTCATTTATATTAATTAAATTAGTCAAAATATTTGTGGTTTCATTATGGTCATGCTTGGTAAATAATTAATTTAAAGTGAGTGAACATAACTTGTGTAATAGAAAGAAATAAATCAAAACATGAGTCTTCATTTATTATTATTTCAAATCCACTTATTATTATTTCAATTATTTCAAATCCCGCCACCATAATATATATATATATATATATATATATAATAGGCTTCTTTATCAAGCTAAATCCCAAATTATTATTCTAAATTTTTGTTATCTCTAATAAACATATATATTTAGTTTAGATAAAATATTAGCATATATGCATAATAAGTATTGTTATTGTAAAATTAAACATCAATGCAAATTTCTTCAAATATAATGTTTTAGGATGATTTTTTTTTTAGTATAACCAGTCTCTTATCTAAAAAAATTTATCCGCTACATAAATACATGGTAGCTAAAATTTTAATGCTTCAAAATGATGTCGTGCTAGTAGTTGATCGCTATGTTTATTCAATGTGATTACTAGATCCACATTGGTTTCCTATCTTTTTTTTCCAATCACTGGTCTTAATAAGGAGGGAAATAGGGACATCTGGTTACACCTCTTGGCCCTCTAGAATTTGCATTTAAATCTAACGAAGCCACATGTTTTTTTTTTCTTACGCAATAATTGACGTTTGATTTGGCTCGGGCACCGGGCCTAGTGGGTTGTGTATAATCGGATCACTCAAAACACTTTGTTTTTTTATCCCAAAAGCACATGAATTAAAGAAAAGCATGTGGCCCAGATAAATAAATAAATAAAAAGAAAATTCATGCTGGGAGCATATACGGTGCTAACCCAGAAAGCTTTGGAAAGTGACAAGTCATTTTTAACCGGGGGAGTTTGTAACCTCCATCATGAGAACCTTTTGTCGTAATCTTTCCTTTCAGGGCTTGGGTTTTGTAGCTTGCCTTGCAGCTGTGGTTGACAAGAGAAGGGACAAATTGGGACTTGATCTTCAAGTGTCTGTCAATGGTAGGGTTACGAGAGGCTAATTATGGGCAGATTCCATCGACTAGCTGTGTAGAGACAGACTCCTGTGGATTTCAAACGAATGGGAGACATTGCTTTGTGTCCAGATTAAAACTATGCTCTTTTATATAAAGGATGGCTTGCTTAAAGTAGATGAAATTACTATAAAGCCAGAACTTACTGTAGAATTTGAAGGTGCTGTATTTTGAAGATTCATCTTAGTCGCTCTTCTTATTTAAGAAATCTTTTATTTCATTACGTTAAAAGATTCACAGCCCAGTTCTCACAAAGCAAATATAAATGGAGATACACTCTTAAGATTCTAAGACAACGTAATAGTGATATGCTTCTGATATATCATCATGAAGCTCCTTTCTTCATATAAGATATGTTGTTAGAGCAATATAAAGCAATTTGATATAAAATGCTAGTATTTCAAAAAAATTAGAGAATAAAGATTTATAGACTCGAAAAAGAAAGAAACGTGAATGCTTTGGAGTTACAAACGTTAAAATCCTGAAAGTGAAAATTAAAATTTTCAATCTTGTACCCTAACTTATCATAAACTCATTCAAATTATAGTCAAGGCAGAAAAACTTCAAATTAAACCTGGCTTTGAAATATGGTTTTGGTTGCGCTGTATCTTGTTAGACTAAGCCTGTGGCTCACGAACTTGTTGCAAAATAAGTTCTCTGTCGGATAGGGAACTCTTTGATGTCTAAGTTAAAAAACGTGTTGGAGGAAAATTATGTATAACAAAAATAACTATAATGTAGGAGAATGTAATGTTGTTGTTGTTATGTACGAGTTTTCTTGTTTGTCTTCTTATTTAGTGGATTTATATACTTCAGTTTACATAAAATTGTCATTAGAGAGTGGAGTCGTAAACATATCATACGAGAGTAATTATGAAGAATAATTACCTTTACAATGAGTTTTAAGCATCTACTTATCTATATGCTTTCAGATACAGACTTCGTTCAGAAGGCAATTAAGAATAATAGGGAGAGGCTTCAAAGAATGCATGCTGCATTTGTGGCAGGTTGAAGCAATTGGGCAATGAGTGTACAAAGAGCAATGGGGGCTTTTCCTGTGAGTTAATCAGCTCTAATAGAGAGAAAGGGGAGCTTGAGCTTTGGGAGAAATTGTTGGATAAGGCAAAGCTCAATGTTACTCCGGGATCTTGCTGTCATTGTATTGAACCTGGATGGTTCCAATTCTGTTCTGCCAACTTGACTGAAAGGGATATTCCTGTAGTTATAGACCGAACTCAGAAAAGTGTGGATGACTGTAAAGCAAGCAGTTGAAATGTTTGGTTTATTCTAAGGAATTAGATCCCATGCAGATCTTTTGGCAGTTTCCCTGTTGACTATGGAGAAGGTAGAAGAAGCTTAGTTATAAATGATCTTGGAGAACAGAAGTAGTGTTAGTACTAGTTTTTTCCACACTTTTGATGCCAACAATAGGCGGAAGTAAATTGAGACAATGCTGGTATATATTGTTTTCAATAATTCTTTCAATGTACCATGTCAAGCACTTAGTGCAAATGTTCAAAGATCATTTATAATTTATTGTTACCACTTTTTTTCCAGTGATGGAAGACTGAAATGGAACACCGATAACCATCAAATTAAATTACTGGTGCCAAAAAAACACTGTTCATAATGTTCCATCAAATTAAATGGTTAATCTGTAAGGTTCAGCTTCATGAGAGAAAGTTACTGGTGGAATACTTAAAATCATTACCTCCGAAGTGAAGCTGGTCTCTGCTGCATTTGATTTGGAGACAGGTAGAGTACTGAGAAAAAATCATTCCACCTACAGGAGCTGGATCAAAGTGCTTCCCAGAGGCTGAAGAGCAATGGTGAGGACGAGACGCTGTTCTTAATGTTCCAATCTAATAGCTAATCACCTACCCTACAATGTCCACGCCATGTGTGATACAATGAATGAATCATTTTATTGCAAAATGTTGCAAATGTCAGGAACAATTTACTCTTTTAATCTCAAAATGAATACAAAAGAATGATTTCTATTTTTCCCCCTAATATCCAACTCCCTTGTATCTGCACAATGAGTCACACCACCTTCCAGCTAGACTGCCACTTTTTTATTATTATTATTATTAAAAGTGCTTAGTTAAATGAACCCTGAGGTGGTCCAAGAAAACCATCTAATGCACTTCGAAAATCTACGATGATTCTACTCCAGACCTTATGGACTCGAGGACCTGAACAACCTCAGCCATGCTAGGTCTTCTTGAAGGAAGCTCAGATGTACAAATCAATCCTAACTTCATGACTTGAATCAACTCATTCTCTGAAAAACCTCGCAAACTTCTATCAAAGCAATCTGAAGCAGAGCCAGTCTCCAACAACCCGCGAACATATTCACACAGAACCACCACCTCATTTGCTGTAGGACTCTCCACCGGTTTCCTCCCAGTAACCAGCTCCAAAAGAATCACTCCAAAACTATACACGTCACATTTATCACTTAATCTTAGACTCTGAGCCAACTCTGGTGCAACATACCCTACTGCATTGTGGAATTTTGTTAAACCATAATTGTCCAAAATGGGGAGCAACTTCCCCAACCCATAATCAGACAACTTGGCCTCGTAATTTTCATCTAATAGTATGTTAGTAGATTTGATGTTGAGATGGAGAATTGGAGGCCTACAGTCATGGTGAAGATAAGAAAGAGCCCTAGCTGTTAAGAGAGCAATTTGAAACCTCCTGGACCAGTATAATTCTCTGTTCCCAACACCAGTACTGGTTCCCGGATAATTAAGCCCATGCAGATTGTCATATAGATTACCATGAGGAATAAATTCAGACAAAATTAACTGCATTGTTGAAGACCAGTAATACCCTTGAAATGCAACCAAATTGGGATGTCGAAGGTTACCTAACCGTCCAATTTCTTGCTCAAATTCATCTTGGCTTCTGATCCTACCCAGAGTCTCAAGCTTCTTCACTGCAATACAAACCCCGCCTTCAAAAGTAGTTCTGTAGACTGTTCCAATTGATCCACCACCGATTAAACATTCCTTGTCTAGCAAAGCTTTGGTTCCAGCCTCCCAATCTTCGTACTTTGATGGCAAAGTCTTGCTGAACAGAACCAGCTTCCCAATTATAACATTTGAATCTGTTGAACCCAATGGAGTACTCTCAACTACAGTTGTCACATCGTCTTTTTTCCTGCTGCGTGCCCTGATGTTCATGATTGATACCACACAAACCCCAGTAAGGATCAGTGCGGCAGCAACAATTGCCACAATAACAGAGTTGCTGAGCACCTTGTTTTTCTTCGATTTGTTACCTGTGCCATTGCCACCTCCTGAGCAAGAGATATCCAAAGGTGTCCCACAGAGCCTAGAATTGTTAAGAAATGCAGCTGCGCCAAAAGCCTGGATTTTTGGTATTGAAGGAATGGGACCTGAAAGGTTGTTGGAGGAGACATTGAAAAATTTTAAGTTGGCCAAATTTCCAAGAGAAAATGGAATGTTCCCAGAAAGGTTGTTTTGTGACAAGTCAAGAAGTTTGAGGTTTGATAGGCTTCCTAGAGTCTCCGGTATGCCTCCATCAAGCTGGTTTCTATGTAAATCAAGGACTTCTAGAGACGTCAAATTGTCAAGGGTGTTGGGAATTTCTCCATCTAATGCATTTCCAGAAACATCCCTGCATAAAAAATAAAAAACAGAAATTTTTGGTCATGTTTGGATTAAGAAAACAAAAGCTGATGAAATCTAAAACTCCAGGATAATGTTTGGACTCACAGCTCACGAAGAAACCTGCAGTTGCTGATATCTTTAGGAATTTCACCAGCAAGATTGAGGTTGTGCAAATCCAGAAGGAGCAGCAACTCAATGCTTCCAAATTCTCTAGGGATTGTCCCCTTTATTGAATTGTTGCCCAATTTAAAAACCAAAAGCCTCTCCAAATTGGCGATCCCAACTGGGATACTCCCATTCAGCCTGTTAAATCCCAAGTCGATAAATTCAAGGCTTTTGCAGTTTGTAATGCCCAAAGGGATTTCACCTTCCAGTTCATTACTTGAAGCATCAAAGAATTTTAGACTTTCACTGCAAGTTCTCACCTCTGGAATCCCCCCTTGAAACCCATTATGTGATAAATTGAAGTAGCTCAAGTTTTGCAATCCAAGAATTCCAAATGGAGCCAGCCCAGTAAACATATTGCTGCCAAGATCCAAAAAACTCAATCTTTGGCAATTTGAAATCTCTTCAAGCACACTCCCGGTTAGCACATTGCTCCTCAAAGACATGTACTCTAATACAGGAACATCACAAATCCCAGAAGGCAATTGACCACTAAGATTATTGAAAGAGAAATCAAACCCTTCAAGATTAGTACAATTTGCAATTGAAGCAGGGACTGGACCAGAGAGACTATTATGAGAAAAAGAAACAAACTTGGTCTTGTAACAAAACTTGAACAAAGCAAATGGAATCTCCCCAGTGTAACCATTCCTTGACAAATCAAGAAATCTAATCCTTTGCAAATCACCAATGAATTCTGGTATTGACCCAGATAAGGCATTAGAACTCAGATTTATCTTCCACAAAGTGCTTAATTCGGCATATTCTTGAGGGATATTGCCTGTAAATTGATTGCCAAAAAATGTCAAAATTCTTAAAGATCTCAAACCTGATAATGCTGGTGACAAAACCCCAGATAAGCTTGTGTTCCACAAAACAATTCTCTCTACAAAACCAAGAGGGTTGCAGAACACGCCATTGTAGTTACAAGGATTGCTACTTGGGACCCAATTAGCCAAGCTGTTGTAAGGGTCATTACTGATGTTACCCTTGAATTGCAGCAAGATCTCCTTCTCAGTAGCTGGTGAAACTGTAGTGGCAGCGAATCCAAGGTAGAGAGAAATTAAGAGCAAAAGAGCATGGGAAAGACACAATCGATACAATCTTCTCATGCTCACTGAATAAATGTTGATAAATAGATCTAGCCCTTTGGCATTATTGATGGTGGATCCAATTGAAACAGGATCGGGGTATTCTTGCAGCACTCGCATTGAGAAACACAAGAGCACAATCATGACTAAGTAAAGGACGCATTTTTCAACTTCTGGTATCACTGAAATTAAAGAAAACACTTAAATTGGCGAGCACAATTGCACACCAAACAACCCAATTTGTTTATGGAACAAAAAAAAAAGATCTAGGGAGTTTCACTTTGGTGAGGTTTGTGTAAAAACATGAAATTGATGAGGCATGGGAAGTGAAGCAATATAAATGGTGAAGAAATAGTGGTGGACTCACACTGACAGTGCCTTGGCTGGAAAGGAAGCAGGTGAGCCAATTTAATACTCCCTCTTTCTCTGCTTTAAAAAGCCCCCATCTCTCTCTCTAGCATGGTGTATGTATAGCTGACACCAACTTGAAGAAGAACCACGTGCATGTCCATTTCGTTCTCACTATCTCTAGTCCTTAACATATAATCATGCTTTAAAAAAAAAGAAAAATAAAAAAAAGAGCACTCATCTTTTTATGGATTGCTATAAAAGAAAGAAAGAAAGAAAGAAATATGTCTTGTTCAGTCACTAATCCTAGGCCATGACCTTGTAGCTTCTGTGGCTGTCTGTAGCAATGGATTTAATTTCTCACCAACCAATGCCAACCAGTCACAGGATCTAAATATGATTACAGAAGGGACCAGTTAACTTGATAAAATTAACGAATTAAGAAAGAAAAGGACTTGCTATGCATAAAAAATAGAGAAAAAAAAAGATAAAGTGAAGCGAGAGAAGGGGTCTTTAAATTTCTTTTCGTGGGTTTTTTTTTTTGTCTGTGTTGTTGACGAGTTCTTTGCTGCTTTTTTGAGGAGACCATTGAAGTTTCTCACTATCTTTGTTTCTTTGTATCCGTTTCGATGGAGACGTTTGAGAGGACATTTAACATTGTTTCCTTCATTTGTTTTTGTAGTTGGAAGGGAAGGTGGGCCGTCAAATTTATTCTTCCATTTATTATGTTATGCTACTCCATTGAAAGGAGGTGGTGATGTATGATTATAGCAAGTTAGCAACAACAATTCTAAAAATTAAAACACAACTCATTACTTGGCTAGGCTAGGCTAGGCTTGGACTTAAACAGTTTCCAGCTAGAGATTGAAAATCCTCTCCGCTGATTTTCCATCCAGATCTTGCCGTTTAAGACATACAGGGAAGTCATGCCTCTTGTGTTCACAAGATGCTGTTGCTCAAGTTATTTTTTTCTAACATGAACAGAATTGTTTATACCTTTTAATCTCCATTGTGTTTGTAAGTTAGCAAATGGGAAAGGGGATGGGTAAAACTTATTGAAACCCGGCAGCTTCGTCACATTTTAACCAATTGAATGCATATATCTAGAACAAAGTGGTTTTCTTTTCTTTTCTTTTCAAAAAAAAAAAGACAAATCAAATTGCCATTTTCTTTATGGAGAAAAAAAACCAGTAGAAACCTCTCTGCCTACATGTAAATTAAGAACGACATTCATCAACTACCAATCATCATCTTCTTCTTCTTCTTCATCATCATCATCTTCTCTTGACTTTTTTTAATGAGGTCCATAAAACGCTTTAATGCACAAAAACGGTGAGCGTTGCTGGCATAAATTCTTCTGTGGTCCCACATCAAAGCCTTTGTGTTCTCCTATAAATTTGCCACGTCAATGTCCACTATGCTGCTGCGACACCCTTTACAACCACCCATGTACCGCCTGTGCATCCCTCTTTTAATTCGGGAAGTGAAAGCACGCGTAGACATACGAACCGGGAGGTATTTTTTAGATTTGCCCTCAATGAATTCCTCGAAATTTAATTTAAGATATCATACATGGAGTTAATGATAACCCAATCCTATTTTAGAAACTAAATATTTAATCCTTCTATTATTTTAATTTATTTACAAATTGATCATTCTTATCTATTAGTTACAAATTGATAATTCTTACCCATCTTTATATTTTATTTTTCCTTTTTTAAGAATGAAAAAAAAGAGGAAGTATACTATATTAAAAGATTGGTGAGAATAAAGTATGTTTTTTTGAAAAAGAAAAAGAAAAATTAAGCTTGGCCAATATTTCCTTAAAATCAAGCATGACTGAAAAGTGTTTTCATTCATCAATTTTTTTTTGTTGATAAACAAACACAAGAAAAAATAAAAAATGATTTTTATAAAAAAAAAGGGGCTTGAAATTTTTCTTATATTGTTTAGTATTAATGTATATATTTAATGTATTAGGCATTCCTTACGGTGACTAATCTATTTTTTATTATTTCTATATTGCTTTTATGCTTATGTATGTATTTTTTTATATGATGTTTGTGTTTATATATATATTTACTAGATAAATGGTTTCGCTATGTTGCAGGCCAGATTAATTTTTTACCAATATAAAAAGGAATGTTCATGCGATATCAAAGTTTTAAAAGGAGTAAGAAAAATCTAAGAATTCGGTAATTGAAATAGGTTGCACGTGTCAGAACAATGACCCGAAAAACAAATAAAAAAATACCATGAATCGAGCATCCCATGCTTACTTTCATGCAATTAATTAAATTTAATTAAAAATAAAATGAAATAAAATTTCTTTTTAAAAGGCTAGATTCAACAAAGTCGAAAAAAATCCAAGTTAACCCTTGTTACTTTCGAAAGCATAAAAAGTCTCCTAAAAAGCGAGTAAAAAAATAACAAAATATTGATGGATAAAACTGAAGAAAAAAAAGAACTTAAAAAAAAAAAATCAAGCAAACTCAGATGAACCTTGTAAACCAGGGTTAATCTATCAAACTCATAACCCGTTAAATTATTGATTTGAGCTAAACCAATAAGCTCAACACCGATTAAATTAAATATCGGAGGATGAAATCAATAAATTTAATTTAATTAGAAAACAAAATTCTTTCTAAAAAAGCTAATTTAAAAAAGACCGAAAAAACCCAAGGCAACACTTGTTATTTTTAAAAGAAAAATAAATCTCATGGAAAGCAAATAAAAAAAATGTTAGAGGATGAAATTGCAAAAAAAATCTTAAAAAAAGAAAGAAAAAACAAGCAAACCTGAATGAATCTTATAAACCAGAGTTAAACCCTCAAACCCCAATATGTTAAATTTTAGATTCAGGCTCAACCCAAAAACACAACACATAAATAATTAATTAATTAAATTTAATTTTAAAACAAAATCTTTTTTAAAAATAAAATTTAACAAAAAGCCTTAAAAAACCTTGAGGTAACTCGTATTATTTTCAAAATAACTAAAAAATCATATAGAAATTAAATAACAAAATAACAAAATGTTGGACGTTGAAAAAAAAAGCTTAAAGAAAGGGGGAAACCAAGAAATTTCGTGTCAACTTTATAAATCGGGTTTATCTCTTAAATTCATAACTCGTTAAATTCTAGACCTGAACTCAACTAAGAAGTTAAACATCCAGCTAATTAAATATTACAGGATGAAATAATAATAAAAGAAAAATCTAAAAAAAATTGTAATTTAATTAAAATATCCAATAACTATCAAACAATGATGTAATTTAATTGTTTAAAAATTAAGTCAAAGGTTAAAAAGCCCCATCACTCAAGTTTAATGTTTTTTTTGTTGTAAGGATAATAAAATAATTACATTATGCAATAAAAATACAAAAAGACTATTTAATCTTGTTTATTTCTGTATTGACCACTGGGTTCCATGGAAAACATCTATTAAAAATTCTTTTGTTAATTATAATTTATATTTTACCAAACCGCAAATCTAACATAATGCAAAGCATACAACATTTAATGTTAGAGGGGTTTTTAAGGTATCCACACATACTTCCAGGATATTTGAAAAAACAATAAAAATTATTTTTCAAAATATTTTTAACTTGCAAATACACATTAAAAAAAATAAAAAACAGTGAGGTGGTAAAGGGAGGCATGGAGTTTTGATATATTTAACTGGCTAGCACTTGACACGAAGAGTTTGGTAACTGTGAAGGGAGAGGTGCCAATGTACACATACCTCTCTGTCACTACACCAACTGTTTATTGTTATCTGTGAAAGTAGAGATGACATTTGATGCTGTGGTCTGAAATCAGAATCTCTCCCTCTGTCAGAGGTCAAAGGTGAGACAAAAAACTTGGAACTAAAAGTCGAAGCAAACAATGTGGACACATGGAGATGCTTTAACTCCAAGTTGTCAAAATTGGAAAGCTCAATTCAATCCGAACCAAAAGCTCACTCATTCAACAAGGATGTTTCAACTCCTATAAAATATTCTACCAACTACTTTGGATTTTTCTTACCAAGTCTTCATCAGTTCGAAGCACGCATTTTCATCTGATTATGAGCATCCCGTCATCATGTGCCCAGTTTCAAACTCCTACCCAGAGTCATTAATTGTTATCAAAGAGCTTGTAGAGCATTTTTATTTTTCAGCATAAGAGGGCTCGAGCTCACTTCATTTGTCAATCTTCATCTTGAAAGAAAAACACTAACTGGGATTATATTGGTTTGCCTTTCCCCTCTTGAAAGAAAAACACTACCTGTAATATTTACTATTATTACAAATGATAGTACATAAAAAAAAACCCAAGAAATGAATATTACGAATTAGGTGGTAGATCAGAATTTTTGAAACCCGGTCAACTTGACGTATCATGTGTATACCCTATACTCTTTATGACTTTATATTTGATAGATTTTTTTATTGAATATTTATTTTTATTTTATTTAAAAATATTTGAGCTTCAAAATACTTCTTATTAGATTTATTTAACGTAACAAAAAAAAATACATTTCTTTCTTTATTGAAGGGGAAGGGGTTAGCTAGAACAAGTGATGCAATTAGACGAGCATAATTTAGAAGTGTTATGTATAGCTAAAATGGGACGGGAAGGGTTATAATTCCCTTCCCATTTTGCCTTACTTTGCAGAGCATGTAAGGCAACAACATTCAATATTTTAGAAGTGCATGTGTCATATGTTATCATTGTTATGCTCTTACCATAAACATAAATCTCTAGTCTGCTAATGAGTGATGGTTGTAAGAGTTGAGAAACTGGTGCTTGGTCATGACGTGCCAATTTTTACCCTAACCAGATTTCAATCATAATATCTACATCCTCAACGGTACATTCATAAAATAAAGAAATAAATAATTCTCACGGCATTCCTTCTAAAGGGTATATTTACCAGAAAAAGTTACTTCCCCACATTCCTCTTCAATTCAATTTCGAAACGATAATATAGAAAACAAAAAAGCTTTGGTCCCAGTCTCCCAGGGTGGGTTATGAGCACCCCACATTGCGCCCACTATAAAAAAGTTCCCAGCGAACGTGGAAACTTTCGAGAGAAAAATGCGAGTGCTATTTTAAACCTCTTGTCGGCAAAGGATTTGGAGAATCTGAGTTGACAATGGAAGGAAGAAATACGAAAGTGAAAGATATGGACTCACAAATGAATTCGACCTAAATAAAATATTGATACATATTTTATGTACAAAAACACCGGAATGCTGCTATAGTATGGCATGGA